>ERZ773073.706-NODE-706-length-17083-cov-7.070825_pt1 | contig 17083 bp, 12 predicted proteins | sample MGYA00580616_ERZ773073 | MGnify/ENA primary metagenome ERZ773073 (study PRJEB29015, sample SAMEA2737960) | human oral metagenome | biome: human oral; feature: human-associated habitat; material: dental | place: China | collected 2131 ...
AAAATCTGTTAATTAAGTTTGTAATTGTAGTTTTTCCAGCTCCTGTTGCACCAACAAATGCGATTTTTTCTCCTGGCTTTGCATAAAGATTGATATTGTGAAGTATTGTCTTTTCATCATTGTAGCCAAATGTTACATCTTCAAAAACAACATCTCCCATTAGTCTTTCATAAGAAATCGTTCCGTCAGAATGTGGATATTTCCAGGCCCATGCACCTGTGTGCTTTTCTGTTTCTGTAATTTTTCCATTTTCATCAATATTTGCATTTACAAGAGTTACATAGCCGTTATCTTGCTCAGGTGTCTGATCTAGCAGGTTAAATACCCTTTGAGCTCCAGCCGATGCCAGTATTACTGATGTTAATTGCTGTGCAATTTGTGAAACAGGCTGATTTATTACTTTTATGAACTGCAAGAATGATACAAGTCCACCGATTGTAAATCCTGCAATGTTATTAAACACTATTATTGAACCAAGAACCGCTGTAAGTACAAAGTTTATATTTCCAAGGTTTCCGACAGCAGGGCCTAGAATGTTTGCAAATTTCATTGCATTGTTTGCCCTGTTAAATAATGCCGTATTCAGCTTGTTAAAACGTTCATCGGCTTTTTTTTCATACGAAAATACTTTTACAACTTTCAGACCTTCTATCATTTCCTCTACATATCCATTTACAATACCGATATTTCTTTGCTGTGCAGTATAGTTCTTTGAACTTTTTGCAGAAATAGTCTTTGTTGTGACAATCATAATTATAATCATTACTACTACAAAGAATGTCAATGGAACATTTAGGATGAACATTGAAATAAGCACGCTTATAATTGTAATGATTGAAGAAATTACTTGTGATAAACTTTCTACCATCATATTTCTCAATGCATCAATGTCACTTGAATAGACGCTCATTATATCTCCGTGTGCATTCGTGTCAAAATATTTTATAGGAAGCGATTCCATGTGTATAAATACATCATCTCTTAATTTTTTTAATGTTCCTTGTGCAATGTAAATCATAAAAACTTCATAAATATATGTACATGCAACTGCTCCGGCATAAACAGTTATCATCTTAAAAATTATTGAAATTAGGCTTTTTAAAAACTCTGGATTATTTTTTCCAATGTTTGGAATAATAACTCCATCTATTAATTCCTTTGAATACATCGTTCCGACAACCATTCCAAATGAGCTAAGGCAAATAAATACAATGACAAATAATGTACGAATCTTGTAATGCTGAAACATATACCCCAGTAATCTTATTAACCCTTTTATCTGATTTTTAGATTCAAATTTTTGGGATTTTTTGTTATCTTTAGCCATTATTCATCACTCCCTTCTGTCTGAGATTCGTAAACTTCACGATATACGTTGCTCATTTTAATTAGTTCATCGTGTGTTCCTGCAGCTGTAATAACTCCATCCTCCAAAACTAATATTTTATCAGAATCCTTTATTGATGAAATTCTTTGACCAATAATAATTTTTGTAATATGAGGCAATTCATTTTTAAAAGCTTCTCTTATTAGTTTATCCGTTTTTGTATCAACTGCACTGGTTGAATCATCTAAAATTAATATTTTTGGAGATTTTAGCAAAGCTCTTGCAATACATAGCCTTTGTCTTTGCCCTCCAGATACATTTGCTCCGCCACGTTCAATACGAGTATCGTATTTTTTAGGAAATTTTTGAATAAATTCATCAGCCTGTGCCAATTTACAGGCATGTTCCATTTCCTCATCAGTCGCATTCTCATTTCCCCAACGTAAATTGTCCTTTATACTTCCTGAAAACAGCACATTTTTTTGAAGAACCATCGCTACATTGTCTCGAAGTGTCTTTATATCGTAATCTTTAACATTAACTCCTCCAACTAAAAGTTCTCCATCTAAAACATCATACAGTCTTGGAATTAACTGAACAAGAGCCGATTTTGCACTTCCAGTTCCACCGATAATCCCAATAGTTTCTCCAGATTTTATTTCCAGATTGATCTTTGTCAAATTTAGCACTTCAGGATTATTGCTGTAGCTAAAGTCAACATTTTTAAATAAAATTGAGCCATCTTTTACTTCAGTTACTCCATTTTCAGGGTTTTTAATGCTGGGCTCTTCATTTAAAACCATTGCAATTCTATCTCCTGATGCTCTTGAAAATACAATGTTTACAAGCATCATTGCAAGCATAAGAAGACTCATAAGAATATTTGTTGTATAGGCAAATAAACTTGTCAATTCTCCAGTTGTCAATTCATGCACGACAATCATCTTTGCACCAAACCAGGAAAGCAGCAAAATACATGAAAATACAGTCAGCTGCATTACTGGAGATACAAAAATTATAATGTTTTCTCCCTTTAATAGCATATTCTTCAAATTTTCCGTTGCCTTTTTAAATTTTCCTGTTTCATATTTTTCACGGATATATGCTTTTACAACACGGATTCCGTTAATGTTTTCCTGCAAACTGGCATTAATGTCGTCATATTTTCTAATTGCTGCAGTAAATATTGGATGAACTTTAAAAATGATAAAAGCTAGAAAAGTTCCCAAAAATAAAACTGCAACAACAAATATCATTGACAGTCCTGGATTTATCATAAAGGACATAAATATTGCAACACACATCATAAGCGGAGCCCTTACAAATCCTCTTATTAATAGTTGAAATGAATTTTGGATATTATTAACATCTGTTGTAAATCTTGTAATAAGTCCAGCTGTAGAAAATTTATCAATATTCGTAAACGAAAATGATTGTATTTTAGAAAATAAATCCTTTCTCAAATTTTTAGCAAATCCAGCCGAAGCATAAGAAGCATATTTACTGGCTTGTATTCCCGATAACAGCGACAGCATCGCCACTCCCAGCGTTATAAGGCCCATAACGATAATAAAATTCATATCACCTTTTCCATTATTTCCATTAAGTCCATTATCTATAATCATCGCCATAAGTGTCGGAATAAGCATTTCAAAAATAACTTCTATTCCAATGAATATAGGCGAAATTAATGCACTTTTTTTATATTCCCTAAGACTGGAAAATAATTTTTTTAACATTTAAATAAACACCTTTCCTTTCTTTTGATTTTTTCTATTAAAATAAATTAGTTTACACTATTTCCGTTTATTAACCAGCGAACTGAATATAAATTTCTTTTTTTATATTTTATATTATTCTCAATTTTAGTAGAATAATCAATATAAATTTAAAAGCACGAAACTTATTGAAAAAATAAAAACTTATTTTAATTAATAAATCTCAGTGCTTCTTTATTTAATTATTTATTTATCATTTAAAAATTTTAAAACTTAAATATCCAAATGTTCCATAAAATATCTTATTTGCAATCTCCACCAGTCCCAGTCGTGGGCTACATCATAACCCCAGAAATCTGTCCATGCGGGAACTTGTTTTTCATAAAGAATGTGTGCTAATTCTCTATTACTTGGAAGCAGTTCACCTTCCCATGCACCTTGTCCAATACATATAATGATATTTTTTTGTCTATACAAATCCAAATAATAATGATTCCAAGGCATATTTCTCAAGAAATCAACAACAGAGTTGTTATAAACTAAATCATCCTTATAATCTCCAAAGAACATTGACGCATCAAACATTCCACTTAGTGAAATTAATGTATCAAATAAGTCAGGTCTACGGAAAAATAAAATTCCCGCATGTGCTCCACCCATACTGCATCCTGTGACAATGATGTCACTTCTCCAAGAAATATCTTGCATTCTAGGTACAAATTCATTTGCAATATAATTAAACCATTTTTCCTGCATTTCTATTCTATATCTTGGATCACCATTTATATCTGACCAGCTTTCTTTATCAACACTTCCCACACAGAATAACTGCAATCTTCCTTGCTCAATATAGTCTGATAAGACATCTACCATCCCAAATTCTTCATATTGATTGCAATCTCCATCTTGTGAAGGAAATACTAAAACTGGCTTCCCAGCATGCCCATATCTTTTAAATTCCATTTCTCTTCCAAGATTATGACTATATTCTTTTCTGTATTCTACTTGCATTTTTTCTCCCTATAATTTTTTTTTATGCCTTTTCATGTATAAAGTTTATAAACTCTTCCATTTCCTCTTTTGTAGCAAATTTTGCTGTATACATATAATTTCCCATAGCTTCTGAAAAAATGTCAGGCATTCTTTCATCCATTACAATCGCATTTCCATATTTTTGCTTAATTTCATCATGTGAATGAACATAATTATTATTATCACGACGGCTGGCATAAACACAGTAATTTTTTTCTAAGTCTTCATTCAAGTTTGCATTTCTAATTTCATCAAAAGCCACCATATCAGCCCAAATTTGGTAAACATCTGTATTATTGGCATAGTTGTACATATCAGGAGTATATCCGCCTGCTGGTCGCATATTTGCTTCCAACCCAACATAATCTCCTTTTTTACCTAATCCATCCTTATCTTCATTAAGTTTAAAAAATTCCAAGTGAACAAATCTACTTTTTATTCCAAATCCTTTTATGGCTTTTCTTCCTGCATCTAACAATTTTTCAGGCATTTTCTTTTGCACATAATAAAAAACATCAAGCCCGTCATTTACAACATCCATAATTGCAGGTTCAAATATACCAGTTTCAAAAAGAGGATTACCATTAGAGTCAATAATGGCATCGTAAGATACAAGATCTCCATCAACATACTCTTCCATAATATATTTTATATCTTTATTACGATTTTCAAAAAATGCCTTTAACTCTTCTTCATTTTTAATTTTATGAGTGTCGCTCGCTCCAACTCCATTGTCAGGCTTAGTTACAACTGGATACCCGACTTTTTCGACAAATTTCTTTGCCTTTGCAGGTGTTGTCACTAATGAAAAATCTGCAAACGGCACTTCTGCCTTTTTGTATGCCTTTTTCATTTTTGATTTTTCTTTAATATTAGCAATCTTGTCAGCTTTTATTCCTGTTGTAATATTAAAATCAGAACGAAGCTGTGCATCTTGTGTAAGCCAATATTCGTTATTAGATTCAAGCCAATCTATTTTTCCATATTTATGAGTAAAAAAAGCTACCGCCTTTAATACTTCATCATAATTTTCAAGACTAGAAACCTTATAATATTCAGTCAAGCTGTCCTTTAATTTTTGATCCAATTGATCATACTCAATATCTGCTATCCCTAATATATTTACTCCATTTTTTTTCAATCTATCACAAAATTCCCAGTTTGTTTTTGGAAATTGTGGTGAAATATAAACGAAATTCATTTTTTATTCATCTCCCTTATTTATTTACAAATGATTATAGTTATTATGTTTTATTATAACATAAAAAATATGTATTTTACAAGTCGATTGTAATAGAAATTTTTCAAAGATTTTTTATGTGTATGTATAATCAGGTGAAAATTTGTTGCATTTTATCATACAATCTATCTTCTCTTTATTAAAATTAAAAGGAGTTATCTCAAAAGGATTAAGCGATGGATATTTAATACAAGCATACTCTAAAAACAAAGGTTGAAGTTAGTAAAACGTAATTTATTTTTCAAAAAGAGGTAAATATCAGGTTCTAATATTTATTTTTTTACACTCAATCTCATTTGTACAGCTTTTTCAAGTGTAGAAATAATATCAGTTAATAATTCACTTTTTCCATACTTTTCAAGAACCAATTTATTAAAGTTTACCCATTCTTGATTATGAAGCTGATCTAAAATTTTAGGAACATTTTTCTTTGATAAATTTTTCCAAGCATCGATTATTTGTTCTTTCGCTTCAACTGATATTAGTTTAGGATCCAACATTATACTATCTAATACTCCATCTTTTGTTGTATCAAGAACACCTAAGCCTCTACCAAATCCTGTTGCTTCAATCATAAACTGACTAAAATATGTATTTAATAAAGCATGAACTATTGTCTTATCTATTTCTTTATTTTTCAACTTAAATACAGTTAATCTCTGATTGATTAATAAATCTGACGATACTCTTGACCAAAATAGCCTCTCTTCAGGATTAATTGATGTTACAAAATCTCCAACAACTCTTGTAGGAAATTGATACCATTTGCTTAATTTTTTTTGTGATTCATTTTTAGGTTGATTATCAAATTTCGATATATAGGCTCGAGCTCCTGATTTTAGACTTTCTCTTTTTTCTGTTACAACAAAAGCATTTGAATCTGCAGTGGCAAAAAATCCCTGTACACTTGCGGGAGATTTTAGTACAGGTAACAAATATTCTTTTTCTATTCTTTCGGAATCCAAAATATCATAAAAAAACTTATCATTAGTTGATTTTACACCTCTATTACCTTCAAAAATAATGTTCATTGGAGTTATCACATCTATAATATTATTAAACCACTTTATGTTTTGAAATAATATATTTAAGGATAGACCATTTTTTATGAAAGTTTGAATTTCATCTTTTGTATATTCAACACATTCAAGATGTTTATCTTCATCAATATTATCAATTAGTAACGAATCTGAGATATCCTTAATATCTTCATCACTTAACAAATCTAAGTCTGAATTTATTTTTATAAATTTTGTATTTTTTTTACTCGAAGAAGTTCCTTTTTTCAAAACAAGTATAACGGTCACTACTTCGGCATTTTTAAACCAGCGTCCTTTTGAAGAAGTAATCACTTTTTCAACTTCAAATAATTCAAAAAGAACATTTATATAATTTTGCTTCTTTTTAGTTTTTAGCCAAGAATTTGAGGTTATAATTGTTGCTGTTCCATGATTCTTTAATAAACGTTCAATACCTATTATTCCAAATTGATACCAATCATATTTTAGTTCTAATTTTTTTATATTTTTAGAATTTAAATAATTATTAATCTCTTTCAAACGAGCTTCCTCTTCAGTATCAAATTTTATCTTCTCATTTCTAATAAAAGGTAGATTTGAAACTATATAGTCGAACTCTGGGAATTTTTTTTTGATAGTTTCACCAGTTTTTGGATTAGTTATTTCAATTTGTTCCCCAATTTTTAAACTCAGTAAATCTTTTTGAAATACTTGATTTGGTAAATTTAAACTATTTTTTGAAGATAATGATATATTCGCTACTTGCAACGGTAAACGATATTTATCTGATGCCCAAATATTCTCATGGGCTTCTGTAATACTTCCACTATTAATTAATAATCTAAGCGCTGAACTTGCAATAGTTCCTGATCCAACACAAGGATCGAGGATTTGCGAGTGAATATTTTCTATAGTTGAATTAACTAATAATGTTGCTAGTTTTTTTGGAGTTGTATATAAGCCCATCAATTCTCTTTTAGAAAGATCAATAATAGATTCTAGTGTATTTTGAAACTCTTCTTGATTTATTTTTTCAAAATTTTTATTATACAAAAATGAACTGTATTGTCTGATAACTATTTTAGAAGTTTCTGACAAGCATATATCCATGTCTTGACAACTTAAAATTGTAAAAAAATCAGAAATTTTAGTTGCATTATTAAAGGCATCTCGAATGTCCTTAAATGATTTTCCACTTTGAAGCAATGTTTTTAATGCATCATTAACTGCATTGTGATTACCTTTCAACAAATTTGCAAAAGTAATTCTATTAATCCAATTTAGTAAAATATTTTTTGCAAAAGATATTGTTTTCTCAGAGTCTAATACCTGATTTGGTTTATTCGCACTGAACTCCATCAATTCCTTATTGTACCATTTTTTTATATGAGCAATTAATTTTCTATCACCTAATTGATTATAGTAGTCTGATAACTCTTGTGAGTATATTTCAGCTATATCTTTTGAAATATTTTCTGCTGATTGTAATACTGGTATATCAGTAACGACTTTGTTTCTAAATAATTCGTTTAGATGAATAATGACAGATTTCAACATCTCTTTCCATAGTTTTCGATTTTTTTTTACATCTTCTCTTGTGGTAACATGAATTTTATTATCCCATCTCTTACTTACTTTCCAAGAATTCTCTTTATTTCTATAATAAATAGTAGCTTGCTTAAAGTTCCAAAGTACAAATACATTTGTTTTTAATCGGTTTGCTTTATCTACTGCATTGCTAAATAACTCATTATCATCAATGTTAGTATCTGGCATTTTTAATTCCCAACCTAAAGCTACTTTATTTTGATATATATCGTTATAGTATAGAACATCTGGAAATAAAGTTTCCGCTCTTTCATCATTATTACCATTTTTTCTTAATGACTCTTCACCAGTTACATCTTTGAAAATAAAATCATTATTCATAAATAATAATTGAGATTCTTTGATTAATTCAATAGCTTCGCTTCGTTCATTTATTTTTAACTGTTTCATATTTTACTCCTCTTAAGTACATTTTTACATAAAATAGTTTCTTTTTGCTCTTCGGATAAATTGATATAAGCATTTTGAACTCTTTTAATTGACTCCTCAATATAATCTATATCTTTGTTCTTAAATAACTTTGAATGTTCATTTTTCTCAATTCCAATAAAATTCCTTCCTTCCATCACTGCTGAAACTAAAAATGATCCACTACCTGAAGTATTATCTAAAATAATATCACCTGGATTAGAGTATGTTCTAATGAGATATCGACCTAATTCAACCGGTTTTTGAGTTGGATGTATTACAGTTCCCTCTGATTCTGCAGTCTTAAAATACACCACATCTATAGGATACCTATACCCTTTGCTTTTTACATGGATAGGCTCAAATTCTCCATATGAACCAGTTAATTGGTTCTTCCTAATTCCTTTATCATATGCATCACCTGGTCGCATTTGTGGATTATAGGTTGGTTGTTTTCTATAAAAAACAAGTATCTCTTCGAATTTTCTAAGTGGTTGTTTTTTTACATTTAGAAAATTTGTTGCTTTAGATTTTTCCCAAATTATTTTATATTTGTATTCATTTGGATTTGAAAGCATTAATTCAGCAGAAAAAAGCCCTGAAGCTGTAAAAATCATAGCCCCATTTTCTTTTACTATTCTTCTATATTCATTCCACAATCGATCTAATGGAATAATACTATCCCATTTATTTTGTGTTGTTCCATAAGGTAAATCAACCAATAACATATCTATTGAATTATTTGGTAATTTAGACATCACTTCTAGTGTGTCTCCTTCAATAACATTATTTAAAAATTTATTCATTTTAATTACATTTCACCCCTAAATTTCATTATAATTAGATATACGTAATTTCTATGAACTGCTAAATTACATCTTATTTCTAATTTTTAATCCATTAAAATTCTATTTTTTTCACTTTATCCTTGTACAATCAATATATATTTTTCTTATCCTCTTATACTGGTTAAGTAACATTTTTATCTGTTTTTTCTTTAGTTTACATTTTTCCCCTTGAAAGTTTCATATCTTTTAATTAAAAATTTGATTAAATTTATTTGCCCCCTATTTTTTATCGTTTTATTCACCAATTTCTCATCTTATCAATTCAATCCTAATTTATTTTATAAAAATCCTACCTATACTCATTCAAGTCAATCCCTTGATCTAATGCCGCAAAAATACATCCACAATAGCATTGACGATAAACATCATATTCTGCACACATATCGACTGAACGCTTGTAACCATTATTTTTCTTGAAATCTGATGGCAAATAATTCACATCAAAAATTTCTTGAATCTCTAATCCAAGAGTGTTTATCAACTGACTATTTTTGTGAGGACTTAATGTTAATGCACTTCCAAAATAATCAAAACCTAATTCTTGGGCCTTTTTAGCGACAATGTCTAGTCTCATTTGAAAACAAATGGTACATCTTTCTCCACCTTCTTTTTCGTTTTCTAATCCTTTCACAGCTCGATAAAAGTCAGCTGGCTTATATTCATCTTCAATAAATCCAACATTATTTCCTGTTCGCTCATTAAATTTATTTATGAATTCTTGTTGTACTAAAGCTCTTTTCTCATATTCAGCTTTAGGATGAATATTGTTATTAGCAAACAACACAGTTACATCAGCATATTGTGTAAGGAATTCCAAAGTATAGGTGCTGCAAGGTGCACAGCAGCTGTGAATCATTATTTTGGGACGAATATTTTTACTTTTCCAATCTGAAATCAATTTTGTTAAAATCGTATGATAATTGACTTTTTGATTAGGATTCATCCTCTCTAAAATTTCTTTTGCATTTTTTATATCCTTTTCAATAAAGTTTTCTTTATTTTCCATAAAAATTATTTTCTCCTTTTTTTAGTCATTTGTAAAAGTATAAAAATTTTAATAAATATAATATTTCTAAACTTTTATAAAAAATTAGACTTGCTCAAATAATTACAAAAAACTAATTTTGAATTACTAAACAAGTCCAAAGAAATCTATTTATTTATTTATTTTGTTATATTCTTCTAAAGCTTTTTTCAGTACTTTCATTCCATTTTCAATTTCAATTAAATTATGAGTACAAAATGAGAATCTGGCTTCCTTTATACCTTTTCCAGGTGTTGTATAAAATCCTGGTCCTGGTGCAAATGATAATGTTTGATTTTCATATCTAAATTCTGTTAATAGCCAAATTGCAAATTTTTCAATATCATCTACAGGCAATTCAGCAATTAAATACAATGAACTGCTTGGCTTGTATGTTACAACACCAGGTATTTTAGTAATATTGTTGTAAATCATATCCCGTCTAACTTTATACTCCAACTTTGTATTATCAATGTATGTATCCAGCGTATTTATCAAGTTTGTACTGGCATATTGTTCAATTGTTGAAACTGATAATCTAGCCTGGCAAAATTTTAATGCTTGTGCCATAAAATCTTTATTTTTAGAAGCAATAACACCAATTCTTGCTCCAGTTGCACTGTAGTGCTTAGAAATACTATCCACAAGAATAACTCTATCTTCAATTTCTGGAATTGACATAAATGATTGATAACTTTTTGCAATTTCTTCATCATAAATAAATTGTCTATAAACTTCATCTGTAATTATGTATAAATCATATTTTATCGCAATTTCTTTTATCAATTCCGTTTCTTCGGGTCTAAAAACAATTCCTGTCGGATTACTTGGATTAGAAAACATTATTGCCTTGGTTTTTGGGGTAATTAATTTTTCAATTTCTTCTCTTGCTGGTAAATGATAATGATTTTCAATTGAAGTTTCAATTGGAACCAATTTTGCATCTGCAATTCTCAAAAAACTGTCATAATTTGTATAATATGGTTCTGGTACTAAAACTTCATCCCCAGGATTACAAAGGGTTTGAAGTGTAATTTGAATTGCCTCGCTTCCACCTTGAGTAATCAAAATTTCTTCTGGTAAAAGATTAATTTCAACTTTTTTATAAGATTTAGAAAATGACTCTCTAAGTTCTATTATTCCAGCTGAATTTGTATATTTTACAATTTTTTCTTTGTAGTTATTCAATCCTTCAAAAAATGTATCTGGCGTCTCCACATCAGGTTGTCCGATATGCAACTGATACACTTTCACTCCATTCCTTTTAGCTTCATCAATGTACGGAACTAATTTTCTAATCGGTGAATAGTGCATATTTAAAGCTCTATTTGAAAACTTTTTCATTTTATAATTTTTCCTTTCTTCTCATTTTCTTAAATTATCTGTTTGCTGAAAAGCTCTACTGTCTGTGAATAATGTTTTTCTTTTGCTATAATAAACTTTTTAAAAATACTACTTTTTATTATATTTTTCATTTAATGCTTTTAAAATAGCAAATGTTTCAACATCCATTTCACCACTATAATTTGATGGTCTAAAATGATGCTGGAATGCTTTTATTACGTTTTTAGTTTGTTTATCCCAAGAACCTGTTATACTAATGCCGTATCCAAATTTGTTTAATTCTCTTTGAACGTCAGAAACAGGTGTCATACTTAGTTTAGTTTCATATTCTCTTTCATAGTTATTTTTTGTCTCGTTGTCATACCACATTCCAATATTATACTGAGTATATAGTTCCCTCCAAGGAAATAGTGGACCTGGATCAGATTTTCTTTGTGGTGCAATATCTGAATGTCCCAAGATATTTGTTGCTGGGATTTCATATTTATCAGCCAAGTATTTAACTAAAACAGCAACTTCTTTTATTTGAAAATCTTTATACGGAACAAATGTACCGCTCACATCACCATCATTTACAATTTCAATTCCAATTGAAGTATCATTTAAATTATTTCTTCCTTTCCAATCACTGACTCCAGCATGCCAGGCTCTCTTATTTTCATTTACTAATGAATAAACTGGTTCTAATTTATTATCTGAAACCAGATAGTGTGCACTTACTTCATTTTCTGTCAAAGTTTTTAACGATGAATCTCTATTTCCCGCTGTATAGTGTAAGATTATGAATTTTTGTCTATAATCTTGACCTTGTGAGTTATATGAAGAAGCATCTACTTTAACTGTTCCTGCTGAATTTGATATTGTTTCAGTTCCTCCTCTTTGAGTATTTGTGTTTACATAACTATTTTGTCCACTATTATCATTTTTTTTGTTTTTATTAGGACCCGATTGATCTCTCCTTACTTGTCCGTTATCATCAATACGTATTTCTATTGGCTTTTTAACATCTTTTGAAACATCTTGATTGTTTGCATTTAATATATTTCCGACAGATAATATTGATATTAAAAATAATATATTTGCTACATTCTTTTTCATTTGTTTGTCATCCTCCTATTTTAATAATTTTTTTACTTATTTTATTTTTAATTACTAATTTTTCTATTACTTAGTTCCGTTCTTTTTATTAAATTTTATAATATCATTTTTTAAATAATAAATAATTGCTAATATTGCAATAGTAATTCTCATAATTGCAGTAATATTTCCATCAAAATCTAGCCATATCATTATAGAAATTATAGTATTTATTGCTGAAATAATAATTAAAAATATATTTTTTCTACTTACTGCAATAAAAATAAACATTATTGCTGAAAATATAAATAAGACTCTTGTACCTCCAATAAACATAGTGTATGAACTTACAGTTGAAGCTATGTCATTTATATAAGGTGAACTTGTTAAAATCACACGGGAAATATTTATACAAATTAAACTTGCTATAAATATGAAAAAACAAATTATTAAATCTCTTGTATCTTTTTTTATTTCCTTTTCTTTTTCTTCCCTAGTTCTATCACCTTTTTGGATACTTTTATCTTCAAGTTGAAATACTGAAAGAAATAATGTAATCCAGAAAAGTGCTTCAACAATTCCAAGCCATGTTGTTATATGAAAAAGTCTATTATTTGTATATTCATGAAAAATTGAATTATAAAAGCTACAATTTGCAAATATGTAAAAAATAGATATTACTACTGCCACTATTTTTTTATAAAAAAGCATAATTTATTCTCCCGAAAATTTATTTATCCAGCTCAAATAATTTGAATCTGTAATATTTAGAGCCTCTATATTTGCTTGAAAGTTAACGTCATCATCAAATATTTTAAATATAATTGGTGCAAGTATTTTTAACGTTTGTGTTTCAAATATTCCGTGAATATTCATACTGTAAATAAGAGGTTTTTGAAATTTTAAAAGCTGGCTATTTGTCTCTTTTATTTCATATAAAAGTGCTAAAAGATTTATTTTTTTAAGATCATTATTTCTATCTTCAAGTACCACATCAATCTGATCTGACAGAAGTTTTTTATATCTCCATGACTGATGTTCTTTATGAATCTTACTTTGTATCAGAAATTTTAATTTAGGCGAAAATAAAATTAAATTATTTAAGTTTCTTTCATATTTTATAGAAAAATCTCTCTCAAAAAAAGTACTTACAGCTTTTAGTAAATCATTTTGAACACTATAAATATTATTTTCATCATAAATTTTATTAACTAAAATTGATTTTTGCTCATTAAATGTATCATAAAGATAAATCTCAATTTCATATTTCTCTACATTTGGCATTTTTAAAATATTTCCTGCAAGAACAAAATTTAAATTATTATTTTGTTGCCTTATCAGTTTCATATAGTCAGTACTATAACGTTTTTTAGATACAAATAAACTTTCTTTATTATAAGCTATTGCCAACTGATAATTTAAATTTGTTTTATAATGCAAATTTTCATTTAAGTACAATGGTAATGAAACAGCCAGATTTTCAGCTAATTCTGATTTTTCTCCTATCGAAGTGAACGTAAGTATAAGAACGTTTGGTTTTACCCGTCTACTTTGATTTAGCATAAACTCTGGATGATTGAATCCATAATACCAAATTGGCTTGTTTGTTGAAAAAAAGTGATTTGAAATACCTTCATTATTACTTATACTTTCAGAATTTACCTTCATTTTCCAAAAGTAGTCTTCATAATGCATGAATTTCTTATAATGTTCAATCCAGGGAAACTTAGATGTAAATTTACACAATTCCAATCCTTCTTTATACAAGTTTCTAACTTTATAATATTTTAAAACATTTAAGGCCGTATACGCATTATGTTTTTCAGGATTATAATAAGCAAGTACATATTGCTTAAACTCATCATAAAGTTCATTAAGAATATAAATACTTGATGTAATATACATTACCTCTGAATTGTATCCAGATTCTTTTAATGCATTTATTAAAAAGAAGTTTCCACTTTCCTTATCGCCTTTTTTAAAGAAAACCATCGCTCTCATCATTTTTGCACGCCAATTTCCATTTATTTCAGATAATTTTTCAAGTTTGCTTTCATACTCTTTAACATTTCTCTTTTTAACAATGTCAAAGTACTTCTTAAATGCTGTTGCTGAATTTGGATTAATTTCAAGCGCATCATAATATTTTCTTTCTGCTTCAGGAGCTTTTCCACAAAGTTCCAAAACTTCTGCATACGCTATACATAATCCTTCTGTTACATTATCAATATTCAAATTTTTCTCATACAGCTCGAGAGCATTTTGATAAGCTCCTATTTTTGTATGATAAGTTCCAAGCAAAATTAGTTTTCTCTCAAAATTTTCATCTGTCGCATAAAATCTCAGTACAGCTTCCTTTACTTCTGTATAGATTCCCTTTGAGAAAGCATCTTGGATTATTGGATATAGTCCATCCATATTATTCCAATTTTTTCTTATAGATGGATACAGTTTTTTATCAAGCCAGTCTTTTTTGGGCATCTTAAATTCTTTTCCAAAATCATCATAATAGGAAATATCCGTAAAATCTTCTGTGTAATTGCCGTTTTCCATCATTTCCGACTCATTATTCGTAATATCATAAATTTGTCTTCTGATTTGAACTTTTTTGGCAGTATTGCTATTATTACCATTGCCAGCTTTTTCCTTTTCTTTATCTTTCTTTTCGGAAGATTTAAAAAAATCGAAAATCCCCATACATCCTCCTATCTAATATAATATTTACAGTGATTCTTCATTGTTTTTTTACTTATAATTGTTTTTAAAGTTCAAAACTTAATTCCAAAGTGCAATCACTATATTATTGTTATGCTATAAATAGTATAGCACAATTTTTTTAAATAATACATTATTTTTATACTTTATTATTTTATCATAAATAATTTGAAAACACAACGTACTCAAAATGAAAAATGTTTAAAATTTAAAATAATCTTAAAAAAAGTGGAATTCTTATTCCACTTAAAATTATTTTTATTTATTCTAAATGTAGACATTTTTTATCCTTTCTAATTAATTTCGTTTTACGTTTTGCGTAACAAAATTAGTAAAAAAAATTTCAATAGGATTTTTTATCTCTAAAAATTTTACTAATTCATCCACTTCTCTTATTTCAAGTGCATTATTTTTTATTTTTCTTCTTAGTGTATTCTCTGTTATTTTAAGTCTTTTAGCTATATCTGATTGTTTTAATCCTTTAGATATATATGCAGCTTTAAAAAGATTTTTATTTATCATTTTACTTCTTCCCTCCCTTTTTTATATTTTATTACTTTTTGAGAATGTGCTTCCCATAGTTTTATAAATTCTTCTGTGCTAAGATGCTGTTTCTTGCGCACAAACATTATAATTTTAAACATATCAATATTAAGTTATCAGAATAATTAAAAGATTGTCTAAAAAAAAATTGTAAGGAATTTTACAAAACGTTTCTACAAAATATATTGTAAAAATACCTAACTATCATTATATTCAACTTTGCCAAAGTCTAAAACTTTGGCAAAGTGTAGCGACAAAAAACTTTGCCAAAGGTCGTAGCACGACAAGCTTTTAAGACTTTTGGCAAAGTGTATGGTGTTCATTTACTAATTTGCTAATTTGTTAATTTCCCAATTTCTCTTTACAAAGTCGGCAAGTTCTTTACCTTTGAGGAGACCTTGTGAGAGTCGTGCTAAATCAAAGGCTTGCTTGATAAGGCTTTCTTTTTGAACTTCGTCTTTAGAGTGGAGGATAGCATCGGCTAAAGGAGAATTGCTGTTTACCACTACGTGATATACTTCGGGGAAGCCTCCCATAGCGAACATACCACCTCCTCCGGTAGCACTCATTTCCTTCATACGGCGCATAAACTCGGGTTGATTAATAACGAATGGCGTATCATCGCTATCTAAGTCTTCTAACTGCACCATATAGCCTTCTTTAGGAATTACCTTTTCGATTTCAGCTTTCAGCGTGTTTTTCTCTTCGTCGGAAAGTTTAGCAATAATAGGTTCTTCTTTTTGTATCAGCTTAGCTACAGGAGCAGCATCTACACGGGTAAAAGTAAGTTTCTCATTATCACTTTCTAACTTCTGTATTAAGTGTGATACAATAGGGCTATCCAACAACAACACTTCGTAGCCTTTTTCTTTGGCTTGCTCAATAGCTGTGTATTGTTGTTCTTTATTTTGAGCGTATAACACTACCAATGTATCATTTTTGTCAGTTTGTTTAGCTTTTATTGCTTCTTTTAGTTCTGCCAAAGTGTAATACTTGCCATCGGTAGTGGGGTACAACATAAAATCGGCTGCTTTTTCGTAGAATTTATCATCGGTAAGCATACCATATTCGAGCACTATCTTAATGTCGTTCCACTTGTTTTGGAAGTCGTCGCGATTATTAGTAAAGAGTGATTTCAGCTTATCAGCTACCTTACGAGTGATGTAATTGGCAATCTTCT
>ERZ773073.709-NODE-709-length-17037-cov-28.811330_pt1 | contig 17037 bp, 19 predicted proteins | sample MGYA00580616_ERZ773073 | MGnify/ENA primary metagenome ERZ773073 (study PRJEB29015, sample SAMEA2737960) | human oral metagenome | biome: human oral; feature: human-associated habitat; material: dental | place: China | collected 2131 ...
GGGCGTCGACGGGGCCTTACTTGATCTCGCAGGCGATGCCCTCCTTGTCTCGATCCAGCGCAGGCCGATAGCCAGGTTCACCTTGGTACAACGGTGCAGCACCCGCAGCCCGCGCCGCCGTGCAGTTGTCATAGTAGGTGATCTCCTGCTTCGGCTCCGGAGCGGGAGCCGCCGCGCCACCGCCACTGCCCCCATTCGTGTGGGCGGCGGCGGTGGCGCGTATCCGGCCCAGTGGGGCTGGATCGTGGGGCCGTGCATCCGGGGCGGTATTATTCCGGTGTCGGCGAGTCCGTCCGGAAGGTGGAACGGGGGTTCACTCGCCGGGGTGGTGGGTAGGTTGGGGGTATCCGCTCGCCGTTGCGGCGAGCGGGGCGTGGCTTCAACGTTGAAAGGGGCACCGGCGCGCAGGCGGCGGGCGGTGCCTCCCCGCAGGACCCCAGTGCGTCGGCCGTGTCCGGCGGGGGTGGTTATGGGACTGCCGGATCCGGTGGGAGCTGAGCGCGCTGGCGCGGCGTTCGGCTGGTTCAACGAGTCAGTGATCAGGAAAGGGGAAGCGCGATGAGTGGTTCGACCATGCATGTGAGTGGGTTCTTCGATCGTTTGCGTTTGGTCGCGGATCTGGATTATTCCGATGCGGAGCAGGACCAGGCGTATGAGGCGGCGTTGGCGCGCATTGACGCCTGCGTGGAGCGCGTGAAGGCGTATGGGGAGGGGAATGGCTTCCACTCGCAGGTGGTGCGCGACGCCATTGGCGAGCGGGTGGGGGATCTGTGCGCTCGGTTGGGTGCGGCGCGGGCGCGCCTGGTGGATGGGTACGAGGCGCAGCGGCGGGCCAGGGACTCGATGACGCGGACGAAGGAGGCGTTCGAGGCGAATGTGGCCCAGACGCTGTTGACTCCCGCTGAGATGGCGTGGCAGGTCTTGTACGGGACGCAGGTGGCGCAGGTTCCTGTCCTCGGGACGTTGGTGCACGCGTTGTCGGACGTGTACTTCGCGGCGTTGGAGCGCGAACGCTATGAGTTGCGCGAGGCGACGTGCCAGGGCATGCTCGCCGTGTTCAACCAGGAGCTGGACGGGCACGCCAAATCGATCCAGGAAGTCGTCGATCGCCGCTGTGACATTGCTCCTCCTAGCGCGACTGTCCCAGTGCGGTCCGTGACTTCTGGTTCGGAGGAAACGGATCCATCCTGGTCCGGTTACGGAATCGACGCCGTCAGTGGCGCTCTTGGTGGTGGTTCCGCGGAGCACGGGTTTGGCGCTCCGGCTGTTGGCGGTGCGGGGTCCTATGCCGCTGACGGGGGTTCCGGCGGGGTGCTTCCTGGCGAGGAGTGGGCGTCGGAGGGGTTCGCGCGTCCGGGCCTGCCCCAGGACGCTCCGGCGCGTGTGGCGGTGGGTGATCTGGAGGGCGTGGGGTTGCAGGGGCGGCCGATGAATGTGGAGGTCACGCCCAACGGCCTGGTTGGCGGCTATGTGCCCCCATTCGCGGACCGCGCCTCCGATCCGCGTTGGGATCCGGCCTACCGGATCCCTTCTGAGGTGGTGGATGTGTCCAGGCGGGCGGCCCGTGGTGCTTTCGGTTCGGGGCCTTTGGGGGCGGGCTCGGCCATGGCGAGCGCGCGCGGGCTGATTTCGGGCACTGGTATCGGCGGGGTCCTGTCCGCCTCGACCGGGGTAGCGGCTGGGGCCGCTCGGGCTGGGGCCGCGGGCAGCGGCGGGCAGCCGGGTTTCGTCCCCGGAGCTCCTTTCGCGCCGACGGCTGCGGAGGAGGACCGCGGGCGCGGAGCGCGGGACCGTGGGCGCGATGATGAGGATGAGGAGGAAGACGAGGAGCAAGTGGTCGAGGATCTGGACTGGGAGGTGGAGGAGTACCACGAGCCCGTGTGGGATCCGGCCCATGGTCCCGGTTCTATTGATGATGGTGTGGAGTTCGAGCTCGATTGGGAGGAGTGGGGGTTGTGAGTGCGTGGAGGTTCCCCCCTGGCGGGCGTGGTGTGCTTCGCGTGGGGGCGGTGTTCGCCGTTGTGGCGGTGGTGGTGTGCGGGGGGCGGGTGCCCGCATGGAGCGTCGAGGAGATCACGACGCAGGCGTATGTGGGCGTGCTGGGCGTTGACAACGCGGTGGCGCGGGGACTGACGGGCAAGGGCGTGCGGATCGGGGTGATCGACGGGCCTGTGGACACGTCGTTGCCGGAACTGGCGGACGCGGATGTCACGGTGAAGCAGATGTGCGACTTCACCACCTCCGACGCGCACCGTTCCCATGGGAGCGCGGTGGTGTCGATCCTGGCGGCCCGGGGCTACGGGCTGGCGCGCGACGCCCAGATCATCAACTACGCGCTACCGGATTATGGAGATGATACTTCTGAGTGCCAGGGACGTGGTTTCCTCGATCAGTCGATTGGCGCGGCTGTCGCGGATGGTGTCCAGCTCATCTCCATCTCCCTTGGCGGATTAACGAACAGTGACAGTTTGCGTGAGGCTGTGGCGGGGGCGGTCGCCCGGGGCGTGGTCGTGGTAGTGGGAACCGGGAACTACGGCTCCAAGGATCCTCCGGGTTCTTTGGCGTCGATGAATGGGACTGTGGGCGTGGGGGCCTCGGATCTGGGTGGGCGCATATCGGCGTATTCGAATGGTGGGCGCGGGTTGACCGTGCTGGCGCCGGTGGAGGACTTCCAGTACCACGATCTGGGATCGGGGCAGGTGGTGACGGGTAGGGGCACGTCGTTCGCGGCTCCTATTGTGGCGGGGATGATCGCGGTGGCGATGCAGGTGTGGCCGGGTGCGAGTGGGGCCCAGGTGGCGCAGTCGGTGGTGGCCACCGCGACGGTGGGGCCGACGGGGCAGGCGCTGGTGAATTTCCCGGGGTTGATCGACACCGACCCGTCGGGGTTCGCCGATGAGAGTCCTGTGATGGACAAGTTCCCCGGTGAGGAGTCCAGTTGGGAGACGGTGGCGGATTACCGCGATGGGCTGCTGGGGACGGAGACCGTGTTCGACAACGACCCGTCCTACGTGTACCGGGGCGTGCTGGAGAACGTGGCGCGCGGACACGCCGACCGTTCCGCGCTGGGCACTTCGCCGCGCTACCACCGCCGCGAATGAAACGAGTGGGCGCGGGGCGTCCGGCGTGTGCTGGACCCCGGTCTTCGCGCGGTGCGGTGAACGGCCACGTGGCATGAGCAATATCCAACAACGAGGAAGGGAGAGCACAATGACGGATGTCTATGTGGAAACGGGCGACCTGGAGAGGTTGCGCAGAGGGGTCGACGAGGTGGCCGACGGATTGGCGCAGGTGCGCGTGGGCGACGAGGCTGGGTACCTGCCGGCCGGGATGGTCGGCAGTGATAGCGCTTCCGTGGTGATGGGGGCGTGCAACACGATCGACGGGCTCGTTGAGGGCGTCGCGGAGGCCCTGCGGGACTATTCGTCCAACGTCGGCGAGACCATCGCGCAATTCGTCGCTACGGAGGACGCCAACACTGTGATGTTCCAGAACGTCGCCAACTCCGCGGGGGTGAACTGATGGTCACGTGGAGTGATGTCCTGCTTTGGCGCGCGGCGCACATCGAGACGGTCCAGGACGACGCTTCCGCCGCCAGGAAGGCGGCCAGGGAGCAAGTGCAGGAGTTGGAGGCCCATTACAACCGGATCGCGCCCCAGGGGTTGGCGATCGACGCTATGCGGCAGGCCCTGTCGCGTGTGCAGGACGAGCTGGATCACGCGGTCAACGCGATCAGCGCGTACATGCTGGCCTGCGCGGAGGCCATTGACGGCGTCCGCGTGGTCGAGGCGAAGGTGAAGAGCGCGTTGGAGATCTCCGAGGAGATCGGCTGCACCATCTACGACGACGGCAGCGTCAGCATTCCTTACGTCGATTTGAGTGATGCGGTGAGATACGGAAAGGCAGCTGTTCTGCAGGGTAAGTACTCCGACTTGCAGATGTGCATTGCTGATGCTCTGTCGGTCGCCCGCAAGGTGGACGAGGAGTTGCGCAGGAAGCTGCAGGAGTTGGCCGAGGACAGGTTCGAGCAGAACGGTCCGAAGGAGGGGCGCCACTCGGCGTCCCCGGGACTGCCCGACGACGCGGACGAGTCGTGGTCCCCGTCGGAGGTGAGCGCGTGGTGGGGCGCCCTGACCGATGAGGAGCGCCAGGCGTGCATCGAGCGCGATCCTTTGAAGTACGGCAACCTGGACGGGATCGACATGGCGTCGCGGGACAAGGCGAACCGGATGGCCCTGTACGGCTACGACACGGGCGGGAACGCCAGCATCCGGCTGGGGAGCACGGGCCTGTTGCAGCAGGCGCAGGACAAGTTCGACCAGGCGCAGGCCGCGTACGACGATTGCGTGGGCGCGCACGGCCTGTTCAGTGACGAGGCCATGGCCCTCAAGGCGGAGCGGGACCGCGCCGGGAGGGATCTGGCCGACTTGCAGAAGATCGACGAGCGGCTGCGCAAAGGTGCCGGGGAGGACGGCGAGCCCGTATCCCTGCTCGCCCTGGACACGTCGGGGGAGCAGGTGAAGGCGGCTGTGGCTGTGGGGGATGTGGACCACGCCCAGCACGTCGCGAACTTCACCCCGGGCATGGGAACCAATGTGCGCGACTCGCTGGACAACTACGTGGATGTCGCCGACCGCATGCGCGAGAACACTGTAGAGAAAGCGAAGGTTGAGCGGTCGGATGTCGCGGTGGTGGCGTGGTTGAACTACGACGCCCCGACGGACATCACGAAGACCTGGGACACGGATGTGGCCGGTACGGAGAAGGCGCGCGCGGGGGCGGACCGTTTGGCGGGGTTCCTCACGGGTGTGCGCTCGTGGCGCGACGAGCAGGGCGGGTCCTTGCACCTGACCAGTGTGTCCCACTCCTACGGGTCCACCACCGCCGGTTTCGCGATGCGGCAGATGGGCGAGGGGGTTGTGGACGACCACATCTACCTGGGGTCCCCGGGTAGCGCTGCGTATACGGTGGGGGCGCTGGGGGTCGATCCCTCCCACGTGTGGGTCTCCGCCGTCCCCGAGGGCGACATGGTGCAGGGGATGGGCCCGGATGTGACCTTCGGGCGGAATCCCGAGCAGTTGGAGGGCATCCAGCACCTGTCGGGGGACGCCACGGGGGCACAGGGGTACGATCCTCAACCTTCGTCGCCGGTCGCGAACCACTCCTCCTACTTCGCCCCGCCCAAGCCGGGGGAGGAAAACGAGGTGTTGAACGACATCTGCCGCGTCTTGGGAGGTGCGAAGTGACCGGCCGTGTGTTCGCCAGCGCTGTTGGTGTTCTTGTGTGCGTGGTTCTGTTGGTGTCGGGGTGCGGGGTGGTTCCCCGGTCGCAGACTCCGCAGGAGGCGTTGGGTTTGCCGCAGGCGGAGACGCCTTTTGCGCAGCGTGAGTCGATTGAGGAGTACTTGCGCACGGTGGAGCCCGTGATGGCGGGTTTCGTACGCGCGTTGGCGGAGAAGGGGGGCGGAACCATTGGGATCACGGGGCTTCGGTTCATTCGGTACTGTTGGGACTCAGGACCTGAACAGCAGCAAGGATGGTCGTTCCGTAGTGAGGGACTTTACATTACTTCATTGACAGATGCGGATATTGAGAATGCCGCGTCGCAGTACTTGTCGGTGTTGCCGTCGTACAAGGGTGGGCGCGGGAAGACCCAGAAGGACGGGTCGCGGGAGTACCGCAGCGACGATGGCGCCAATGGAGGTGAGTTGCAGGTGGACTATTTCCCGGATGATCGCTCCTCCATGCACTACGAGTCGGGGTGTGTGCCCTCGGATGGGTCGATGGGGGATATTACTCAGTACGTCCTGCCCTCGACTGAGGAGGTGTTCTCTGATTTGGTGGTCTACCCGGCCTTCGACAAGGACACCAAGAAGCCGAACACGCCCCCACCGCCCCGAAACGCCCCGGGCCAGTCCGACCAGTCGGGTCAGCCTGCCCAGTCGGGTGGGTCCGGTGACGGGTCGGGGGAGGACCAGTGAGCGCGCGCCGGACATGGGGCGTGGTCCTCGCCGCCCTGCTGCTGGTCGGGTGCGCGCCCGTTTCGCCGCACGAAGGATCACCGGCCGCGCCACCGACGACGGGGGCGGCGTCCGCCTCGGACGCTGCGGGGACGGACGACGGGCAGTCGGCCCGGCAGGGGGACGCCACCGCGGACGTGATGCGCGGGGTCACCCTCGACAGCGTCGATGACCTCGGCGCGGCGGAGCGGGCTATCGACGCGCTCCCCTTCACCGCCACGGTCCGCCTGGTCACCGACCCGGAGCGCGGCCCCGACGACTACCAGGAGGCGATCACCGCGCTGTCCTCCCGGGCGCGCCTGGTCGTGCAACTGGTCGACTCCACCGCCATGGCCGGCCTGGGAGTCGAAGAGGCCCGGTCGAGGGCGCGCGCCTTCGTGGAGCGCTACGCCGGACAGGTCGAGGTGTGGGAGGTCGGCAACGAGGTCAACGGCGCTTGGGCGGGCACCGGACCCCAGGAGATCAACGCGAAGGTGCTGGCGATGGCAGAGCAGGTGAGGGCAGCCGGCGAGCCCACGGCGATCACCGTGAACCTGTGGAGCCGCCCCGACTGCTACGAGGAGGAATGGGAGGACGAGGCCGCCTACCTCGCCACGGTTCCCGCGCCCCTGGCCGGAGCCATCGACTACGCGTTCCTCAGCGCCTATGAGACCGCTTGCGACCCCGTTCAGCGCCCCAGCGCCGCCGAGGTCGGGGACGCGTTGGAGGCCCTGGGCGCCGCGTTCCCGAACGCCCGGCTCGGCATCGGCGAGATCGGAGCCCAGCGCGGCGAGGACAGCGACAGCGGGCACATCATCTCCGAGCCCACGCGGGACGAGAAGATCGCGGTCGCGAGGCGGTGGATCGGCATGAACGGCCAACTCGCGCAGCGCTTCGGCGATCGGTACGTGGGCGGCTGGTTCTGGTGGTACTTCCGCCAGGATGTCGCCGAGGCGCCCGCGGGCGAGTCGATAGGCGGGGAGCTGGCGGACCTGCTGGGTGCCCTGTGATTCCGTGGCTCCGAGGCGCCCGGTGTTCCTGGTGTGGGCGGACCGCCGCTCCCGTTTGGCGCCGGTCGTCCCGGTGCTGGGCGGCCCGCCGCTCCTGCCGGGTGCCGGTCGGTCATGGTGAGCGGCCCTCCGGCCCTGTCGGGCGCCGGTCGTCTCCAGCGGGCGGCCCGCCGTCCCCTCTTCGCGCCGACGTCCCCGTTCTGCAGTCGACGGCGCGGCGGAGCGCCGCTGCACCCGGTCATGGTCGGGGTGTGGTGTCGAGGAGTGTTTGGACGAGGTCGGCGCCTTCGGGTTGTGCGAGGAGTTGGCGATCAGCGGGGTGGGTGTTGAAGTGGTCGAGGAGGCGGTCGAGTTGGGTGAGGGAGGTGATGGGGCAGTGGAACATGACTGTGTAAGGAGGCTTGCCGGTCGTGGGCTCGGGGACGATATCCGTGCCGAGGAAGCCTGTTGTTCCCACGCGGGCGTTGTCGGTCCAGAGGATGCGGACCTCGGCTTGCGAGGGCGAGGCCGTGAGGGTGAGTGCCTCAGGCGAGAGAAGGAACGACTGTTTCGCACGCAATGCCTTGAACAGGTTGAGTCGGCGTTCGTGCGCGCAGAGCCAAACAATGGACGCGGGGCCGGCCGCCCAGAGGAATGCGTGGACGGGGTAGCCGGTGATGAACCCATAGGCCATGGTCCCGGCAGCGACTAAGCAGTACAGGTAAGCGACAATGGCGATGACAATTTGGATACTGTTCGTTCCGGGGATCTCCACTTGGGTCGTGAACGCCGTTCGGGGTCTGCGGCGCGGCACGTAGGTCATGACTGCCGCTATTGGGAGCAAAGGAGCGGTCATCGCGGCGGCGAAGACGTACCCGGTGCGCAGGAACTCGTAGCGGAGCAGATGATGTAACCCAGCGACCAAGGCCACCCCCAACATGCAGACGGCGGCGATCTTCACAAACAGCGGACCCGCCCGCCACGCTCCGTCGTCGACTTCGACGGGGCTCTTCGGCCTAGTCGGCGAAGTCGGGCGTTTCCTGTAGCGCATCATGGTTGACCGTCCAGCCTTCGTGTGGTTCTTTCTGTGTGTCTTGTCATGGTCGGGGTGTGGTGTCGAGGAGTGTTTGGACGAGGTCGGCGCCTTCGGGTTGTGCGAGGAGTGGGCGATCAGCGGGGTGGGTGTTGAAGTGGTCGAGGAGGCGGTCGAGCTGGGTGAGGGAAGTGATGGGGGAGTTAAACTTAACTGTGTAGGGAGGTCTGCCGGTTATGGGGTCGGGGAGCATTCTTGTGCCGAGGATGTCTGATGGTCCCACCCGGGTGTTGTCAGTCCAGGGGATACGCACCTCGTCTTGCGAGGGCGAGGCTGTGAGGGTGAGTGCCTCGGGCGAGAGGAGGAGTGACTGTTTCGCGCGCAACGCCGCTCGCAGGCCCAGGTGACGGTCCTGGGTGATGAAGTATCCCGCTGTTGCGGGACCGGTTGCCCACAGGAACGCGTGGACGGGGTAGCCGGTGATGAACCCGTAGACCATGGTCCCGGCGACGATCGCATAGCAGATGTAGGCCACAGTGATCAGAGTGATATGGATAATACCTGTTCCTGGTACTTCCACATGGTTTGTGAATACTGCTCTGGGCTTGCGGCGCGCCACGTAGGAGAAAGCTCCCGCCAGGAGAGCCAAGGGGAGGAGCATCGCGGTGACGAAGACATACCCGGTGCGCAAGTACTCGTAGTGCAATAACTTGTGCATGCCGACAAGCACTCCTACCCCCAACATGCAGGCGGCGGTGATCTTGGCTAGCAGCGGGCCAATCCGTCGCACCCTCTCATCAACCTCGGCGGGGCTCTTCGCCTCAGGCAGGCGCGTTGGACGTTTCCTGTAGCGCATTACCAGTTGGCCAGGCCGAGGTGGTAGGGCAGGTGCCAGAAGAACGCGTCGACGCGTTCTCGCCACTCCAGAGGGACGGTCTTCGTGTAAATCGCTCCCGCGCCAGCGGCCACAGTAACTCCAGCCGCTGCCCCGGTGGCAACCCCGGCGGCTGCTCCACCGGCGGTAGCGACCAAGGCGCCTCCTTCCCATGACGCGGGAAGAACGCTCGCTGCAGCTCCTGTTACCGCTGCTCCTACTGCTTCGCCAACCGCTGCGCCGGCGGCCGCTCCGGCCCCTTGGGCCAGGGCGGTTTGGCCGGGGGTGTCGGATGTGGCGATGTCGTAGGCCAGGGTCGCGTAGCCGATGCCCGCCACCGCTGTCCCCACGCCCTGGGCGCGGGTGCGCCCGGCGCGGAAGTCGGCCCTGGCTTCGAGGGCGTTCTTGACGGCCTCGTCCATGACGGGGCGCACCACATGGGAGGCCCCTTTGCCCTGCCTGCCGACTTCGGCGGCAGCCTTGTCCATCTGCAGCTCCAATGTTTCGGCTTTCCTGGCGAACCCCTGGTCTACGGCGTCGAGCGCCAACTGCCACGGGCGGTCGGCTATGCCCTGGACCTCCTGGTCGAAGTACTTCGCGAACAGCAGTTCGCAGCTCTCGATCTGCAAGGGCCGCAAGTGCTTGTTGACCCAGTCCTCCAAGTCCGACCAGACCTGTTCCACCCGAATGATCAGGGTGCGGTAGTAATCGTGGTTGTTCGCCGCCGCATCCCATTCGCGGCACGCGTCCTCCCAGGCCCACCAATCCTCGATGGGTGTTCCCTGCGGGGGTTCTTGGGGCTTGGGCGGCAGTGGGGATGGGCACATGATGTCGTAGTCGTTCTCGATCTTCAAGCCCGCCGTCTCCGCCTGGTTGCGGATCGTCTCCATGTCCCTGTAGTGGTAGTCGAGCTGCTGGGCGTAGGCGCGCAGCACCTCATAAGCGCGATAATGACGGTCCGCCAACTTGCCGGCGGACAGGCGCAGTTTGCCCAGCATCTCCTCGTACGCGTTGGCCGTCTCCCCCATCCAGTACTCCGGGTTCCGCAGGAGGTTGCCGCTCATCTCGGCAACGGCGTCGGAGACCTTGCTGTACACCTCGTAGAACCACGCCGCGACATCGCGGACGCTATCGGGATTGCACGGAATGCGCGTGTCGATCGAAGTGGTCTGCACTTCCAGGGAAGTCCCGATCCCACCGGTGTCAGCCATGCTACAGCTCCTGTTTCAGAGTCTCGAACGCCCCGGCCACGTTCTCCTCCGTTTCCAACTGCGCCACTATCAGGGCGCGGAGGTTGTCCTCGATCCTCCTGGCGCGCGAGGCGAACAGTTCCAGATCCGCGCCCTGGGAGCCGATCAGATCGAGGATGTCAGTCTGCGCGATCCCGCCGTCGAGCTCGGTGGGCGCGGCCGTGCCGCACGTTTCCGCGTCCTCGGCGATGTACCCGTACTTCGTCGCCATGTTGCCCAGCAGGTCGAAGGTGATGCGCAGATCAGTGCTCATCGCGCCCGCCCATCCGCGCCTCCGGTTCGACGTAGTGGTCGACGCTGAGGTGGTCGAAACGCAGGTCCTCCTTGATGCGGGGCAACTGGTCCGCCATAATGAGCGCCCACCCCTGGTCTTCGCCCAGGCAGTCGAGCAGGCGGTCCAAGGACGTGTGCGCCAGCAGTACGCGCGTGCCGTCCTCCACATTCGCCACAACGACCTGTGCCTGCCCCGTGGAGTCCTGCCCCACCGGCACTTACAGGGCTGGAGAGGCCACATCCGGATGGGTATTACGCGACATGCCGTTCATAGGCTCAACCTACCACTGACCGATTGAGAAAAGGAAGCCCTTCCGAAGAACGGAACACGGTGTCCGCCCCCACCCCGGCTGTCCCCGCCCCGCCCGCGGCTGCGACTAGGCTTGTCCTCCATGAGCACACGCCTTTCCTCCCTGACCACGCTGCGCGTCGGCGGCCCCGTCGGCTCCTACACCGTGGCCGATTCCCGCGAAGACCTCATCAACCGGGTGCGCGCCGCCGACGCCGGAGGCGGGCCCCTGTTGATCATCGGCGGCGGGTCGAACCTGCTCGCCGCCGACGCCCCCTTCAACGGGGTGGTCGTACGGGACGGGCGCCACGAGGCGCGCGTCCTCGGGGAGGGCGGCTGCGCCGGGCCCGCGGCGGAGGACGGCGCCCCCGGCGGTGTCCTCGTGCGTGCCAGTGCCGGGACCCCCTGGGACGCCTTCGTGTCGTGGACCCTCGACCAGGGGCTGTCCGGGCTGGAGGCGCTGTCCGGGATCCCCGGCACAGTGGGGGCCTCCCCCGTGCAGAACGTCGGGGCCTACGGGCACGAGGTCGCCGAGACCCTCGACCACGTGCTCGTGTGGGACCGGCAGGAGGAGCGCGAAGCGCGCCTGAGCGCCGAGGACCTGGGATTCGGCTACCGCACCTCGGTCATCAAGCGCTCCCTGTCCGCCGACTGGGGGCCGACGGGGCGGTGGGTGGTCCTCGACGCCGTCTTCCGCCTCGAGCGCTCAGCCCTGTCCGCACCGGTACTCTACGGCGAGCTCGCCCGTCGGATCGGAGCCCGCGCGGGGGAGAGGGCGCAGGCGCGCCTCGTGCGCGAAGCGGTGCTCGCCCTGAGGGCGGGCAAGGGCATGGTCCTCGACGACGCCGACCACGACACGTGGAGCGCCGGCTCCTTCTTCACGAACCCCATCCTCAGCGCCGACGAGGCGGACGCCCTGCCCGCGGGCGCCCCGCGCTTCCCCGCGGGTGACGGCCGGGTCAAGACCAGTGCCGCGTGGCTCATCGACCACGCGGGCTTCACGAAGGGCTTCGCGCTGCACGAGGCGGGGGATCCGCCCCGCGCCTCCCTGTCCACGAAGCACGTCCTGGCCCTCACGAACAGGGGAGGGGCGGCGGCCTCGGACATCGAGGCCCTGGCGCGCTCCGTCGGCGCGGTGCACTCCATCGCCCTGGGCGCCCGGGCCGAGCACGGCCCCGGGGCCGTCGTCGTCTTCGTCGTCCACGGTGGCCTCACCCGCCTGCTGTCCACGGCACTGGCGGACAACCTGGACGAGACGCTGGTCAATACGCACTTCGTGGGCAACACGGGCACCATCGTCATGGAATGGACCCCGGACTTCGCCCCCGCGACCGCCGACGACCTGGTGGGCGGGCTCCACGCCCTCACCTGGGACGACCGGCCGGTGGGGGAGTGGGGCGCCTGAGCGCTGTCTGCCGGGGCGCGCCGACCGTATCCCGCGGGTGTCAGATGTCGAGGGGGCGCAGTAGCTCGGCGGGCGGGAGGATGCCGCCTGCGATGTAGTCGCGGAAGACGGGCGCGGCTTGGTCGCCTGTGAAGACCTCCTCGGGGTGGACGCGGGTGGTGGAGGGCTTGTCGGCGCTGGTGTTCCATTCGACGTCCACCCACTTGTCGGGGTCGGCGACGGGCTCGCGGGCGACTGCCCAGTGCTGGTAGGAGCCGTCTGGGTGGGTGAGGCGGATCTTGATGGTCATGGCGCGCGTGGAGCCCGCGCATTGGATGTAGGTCGAGCGGGCCGGGTGGCCCTCGGGCGCGTCCTCGGGGTACGCGGCCCCCTCGGGCAGGGCCCAGACCACCATCGCGAACGCGAACGCCCCATCGAAGTAGCGCGGGGCCGTCAGCGACTTGCGCACATCGTCGGCGATGGACTCGGGGGTTTGCGGCAGGAAGAACCGCTCCACCTCCCCCACATCCGCGTGCAGGACCGAAGTCGCGAACCGCTTCACATCCACCTGCCTTTCTGTGTTGTGGCGCTGCCCCCGATGCTACTGGCCCGTCCGGGCGCCCCCAAAACCCCGGTGAAAGCGGCCACGAACCCCGCGTAGGTCGCGCGTACCTGGGAGCGGAAAGCGGCACCTAGCGCCTTGGGGATAATATTCGACAAAGACGCGTGAACGCTGTCGATCTGATCGCCCTCGCTGGTGAAGAACGAGTCGGCCTCGTCCGGGGACGTGTCGGACGTGAACAGCTGCGGCTCTTGCGGGTGGGGCGAGAACCCAAAACTGGTGTACACGTCGATGCCGTCTTGGACGCTCATGGGCCAGGAGTGGAACGCCCAGGCCCGCATGATCTGGACGGCGCGCTCGGGGGTCACAGCTTTGAACCCGGTGGTCATGGCCTGGATCTGCTTCCGTTCTGGGCGCGGGGTTAGAAGTAGTCGGCACCGATCTCCTCACCGTTCTCCTCGGCCTCGAGCTCGTCGAGGGTGTATTCGGTCTGCTGGGGGGACTCTACTGTGAGCAGGATAAGCGTGGGCATTCCTTCGAGGGACACGCTGACCCGCTCGTTGGCGACCCAGAGGGTCGAGGAGTAGTCTTCCCCCTCCTCCGAGTCACGAGTACCACCCAGTACTTCGTGAAACGCCCTGACGAAACTCTCGTAGTAGGCGCGGGCCCGGGGGCGCGAGCGCTCCCAGCACTCCTCGGGGAGCCAGTTGGACAGGCGGAGAACGGACTCGTCGATGATGCCGTCTGTGCTCACGAGGTATGAGTCTGGCTTCGCGGGCGACATGTCAGAAGTGAAGAGTTCGGGATCCTGTGGGTCGCCTTTGAATCCGAGATTGGTGTACACGTCGATGCCGTCCTGGACGCTCATGGGCCAGGGGTGGTAGGCCCACGCCTTCATGATCTCGACGGCGCGCTGGGGGGTGACGGCTTTGAACTCGGCGGTCATGGTGTGGTTCCGTTCGTTGTGGGCAGGGGGTTGATTTTGGCGTCGAGTGCTCTGATGGTTTCCGGCTCCAGGGTGAAGGCCTCGGTGGTGCGCTCGATCAGGGACAGGTCGGCGGTGGGTGTCTTGCACACCACGTTGTTGAGCGTGACCCGCCCGCTCTTGATCCGCTCCCACAAGTCGGGGTTGTCGCGCAGCAGCTGGAGGAAGTTCTTGTCCTGGCGGGCGATGTGGTTCAAATACGCCGCACTCCCCTGCTCCAACACCTCCCCCTTGCTCCCATCGGGCAGAATGTTGCGGGCACGGCCCATCTTCGGATGCAGGCCGCCCTTGGCCTCGACGAAGTCGATGCTCTCCATCTTCTCATCCACCGCCAGCAGGTCGAAGCTCCTGTTCCCGCCCCCGGTCCCGCCGATGCCGGGGATCACAGTGCGAGGCGGCTCGCCCGTGTTCTCCTTGAACTCCGCGCCCAACTGCTCACCAGTTCGCCTCCGAGGTTATACGGGGACGTGTGCTCTGGTGCTCGTGCTCAGGGCATCGTGTCGGGGTCGTCGAAGATCGACTTGCCTGTGCGCAGTTCTTCGAGTAGTTCGTCGGCGGACTCGGGTGAGGACACGCCGAGGAGGATGACTGCTTTGTTCGAGGTCAGGGAGACGAGGGCGCCGCCGGGCACGATCCAGTCGTAGTGCCTCGTGCCTTTTTCGCTGACCGACTCGCGCAGCGGCTCGCCCCACTGCTCGCGCAGGGCCTCGGCGTAGAGGCCGCAGAACTCGCCGATGGCGCTGCTGCACGCGCTCCTGTGGGGCGGGGGAACGATCGGCGACACGGCGATTGAAACGGACTCGACTTTCCCTTTCTCGACGTAGAGGAACGATTCGGCCTCCCCTCCGGTGCAGTCGGTGGTGAAGGACTCGATGTCGTCGTCGGCGCGCATCCAGCCCAGGGCCTCGTAGGTGGCGATGCCCTGGGCCCGGGTCATAGGCCACGGGTGCAGCGCCCAGGCCCGCACGATCTCCATGAAGCGCCCCACCGCAGGGGCGCGGAACTCGGAACTCATAGGACGCCTCCGCTCCCGCGGGTCTTAGATGTCGAGGGGGCGCAGCAGTTCGGGGGGTGGGAGGGCTCCGCTTGTGATGTAGTCGTGGAAGACGGGCGCGGCCTGGTCGCCGGTGAAGACTTCTTCGGGGTGGACGTGGATCGTGAAGGAGTCCTCGTCCTTTTCCCATTCGATGTGCACCCACTTGTCGGGGTCGGCGACGGGCTCGCGCGCGACCACCCAGTGCTGGTAGGAGCCGTCCTCACCGCTGACGCGGATCTCCACGGACATGGCGCGCGTGGATCCGCCGCATTGGATGTAGTCCGTCAGCCCCTGGGACCTGCGCGGCATGTTCGTCGGGTCGCTCACCCCGTCCGGCAGGGGCCACACCACAATGCAGAAGCGTTTGAACCCGTCCAAATAGCGCGGAGCGGTCAAACGCGTGTGCATTTTTGCGGCGATGGACTCGGGCGTCTGGGGCGAGGTGTACCCGTCCGATGTCCCGTACCTGTTGTCCACGGTCCTAATGACGTACCTGGTCATTACTCCTGCCTTTCGACATGGTGGACTTGAGTGCTGGTTATCTCGATTATCGTACCATTTTCTAGTTTTACGCGCGCTGGGTTGCCGGGTTTGACTAATGCGTCGAATTCTGCCTGATCGACACTCAACTTCGCACTGCCGCTCTTGATCTCCAGTCCCTGGTAGGTCTCGTCCGGCAGCTGCACTATTGCGTCGTACACGCGCCCGTGGTCGCAGCCTGTGATCGAGGCGAGGTATTTGCGGTCGTCTATCACGTCCAGAAGCGGAGTGCCTTCTTCCTCAAATGCTTCTTTGTACTCTTGTATTCCCTTCTTCTCGGACTCCCTGTACGTGGAGGCGCCGCCGTTCCCCTTTGCCCACGTCCCGTCGGAGGCGCGGTCCTGGTACTTCCAGTGCTCCGTCTTCGGCTTCTTAGACCTTTTCGGTTTTGGTGTGGTGGGTGGGATGTCCGGGGTTGGGGTGTCGGGGGCTGGGGGTGGTGTGTGGTGGGCGGTGCGGCCCGTTCCTGTGCCTGTGTGGGCGCTGGTGGGGGCGGTGGTGCCGGTGATGGGCCCGTGCGGGGTGACCCCGCCCGCCGCTGCTGCTGCGGGTTTGGCGCCGGTGAGCATGTGGGCCGCGTTGGCCGCGGTGTTCTTGGCGCGGGTGAGCATGCCGCGGAGCATGTCGAGCAGGCCGGATAGGTGGGTGAGGTTGTGGGCCAGGGTGCGCGCGGACTTGAGCACCCCGGTGATGTGGGCGGCCATCTGCGTGGCTTTGGCCCCCACTTTGATTTGGACTTGGGCGATGATGAGGGGGATGGCCAGGCCGAAGGTGGCGATGGCCTCGATGATGGCCGAGGCCAGGGTGCCCACGATCGCCGATATGGCGTCGCGCAGCAGGTCGTGGACCAGTCCGACCACTTCGGCCAGGACGCTGGTGGCCTTGCCCATCGCGTCGGCCGCCCCTGAGGCGGTGCGCAGGGCGCTGATCGTGTCCTGGTTGGAGGCGCGGTAGGCGTTGGCGGTGGCGCCCACCTGCTCCCCCATGAGGTTCTTCTCGTCGCCCTCCAGGGTGTCGGCGCACTCGCCGATGGCCTGGGCGACGTTGGACCAGGTCTGGGCGTCGGCGCGCACACTGTCCGCATCGCCCAGGAACTGGTCCATCCACGACTTCAGGGGCCCGAAGTGGTCGATCAGCCACCCCGCCCCCCACGCGATCAGGGTGCCCAGAGGGTCGACGCCCACGCCCACCGCGTCGGCCACCAATGACAGTGACGACAGCCCGGTCTCCAACCACGACCCCTCCGACAACCCGTGGGCGATGCCCCAGATGTCCTCCACCACGCCCGACCCCGACACCGCCGACCGCGACTCCTCACGCTGCGCCACCAGGGGATTCAACGAAGACGACGACGAGGAGGGGGAGGCGCTGCCGTGGAGGGCGTCGGAAGCCCCCGCGCCCGTGTCCGCGCCTGTGCTGGGGCGGGTGTCCAGGGCCTCGGCGCCGCTCACAGCCCCTCCCCGATGCGTTTCAGGTCGTCGCAGATGGCGTCCTCCACTGCCTGCATGAGGGCGGCGGCCTCTTCGAGGTGGTCGGCGGTCGCATCGGCCTTGTCGGCCGCGGCCTCCAAGCACGAGCGCGCCGCGAGCCTTCCGGCCGCGAGAAGGGGCCCCACCAGTGGGCCGATGAGGATCCCCAGGCCCCCACTCGCGCCCCCGCCCGTCGTGTCAGCGGCCCCCAGGGCGCACCTGGCCCCGTCGGCCGTGTCCCGGCACCGCATCGCGGTGGCGCGCACCGCCTGGTCGTCGAACACCAGGTCCCAGGCCACCGCCCTCACCCCCGCATCCAGTCGGCGGCGGGGCGGACCGCGCCGTCGGGGCCGAT
>ERZ773073.710-NODE-710-length-17037-cov-3.173772_pt1 | contig 17037 bp, 14 predicted proteins | sample MGYA00580616_ERZ773073 | MGnify/ENA primary metagenome ERZ773073 (study PRJEB29015, sample SAMEA2737960) | human oral metagenome | biome: human oral; feature: human-associated habitat; material: dental | place: China | collected 2131 ...
ATTAGCTTCATTATCATCAGTAGCTAAAGTACCTTACCAATATGCATTAGATGGAATCTCTAATACATTCTCAATCATTCCTAAAGCTTTAGGACGTGAATTAGATGTACAAGAAGAAAACTTAGTTGCTATGTTAGATGGTTATGCTTCTAAAGGTGGTCACCACTTAAACATCAACGTATTCAACCGTGATACATTATTAGATGCTATGGAACACCCAGAAGAATACCCACAATTAACAATTCGTGTATCTGGATACGCAGTTAACTTCATTAAATTAACTCGTGAACAACAATTAGACGTAATCAACCGTACAATGCACGAAAGCATGTAATTTAAGGGTGTGAGGTCGACTGCTCTGAAATAGACCACTGAAGGAAAATTTAAGAGGATGCTAGCATCCGATGGAATTTTGCGAAGTGGAGGTATTTCAAGGAGACCAAACCGGATTACACAACGTGTGAGGTCGACTCACTAGATTGCTGAAATTAAGAGAACGGATGGGCAAAACGTCCATCCGTTTTTTAATCGAAACGGTCCCAAAGAACACGAACTGTGATATACTAGAAGAGAAAAGATAGGAGGAATAATGATGAGTGAACCAGTAACTGGATATATTCATTCTACAGAGAGCTTTGGTTCTGTAGACGGACCCGGTATCCGTTTTGTAACCTTCATGCAAGGTTGTCGTATGCGTTGTGAGTTTTGTCATAACCCGGACACTTGGAATATTGGGGGCGGTCATCCGATTACTTCTCAAGAATTACTCGATCAAGCATTGCAATATCGTGCATTCTGGGGACGTAAAGGTGGCGTAACTGTCAGCGGGGGAGAGCCTTTATTGCAAATTGATTTCTTAATCGATTTCTTCAAACGTTGTAAGAAAGCTGGAGTACACACAACATTAGATAGTTGTGGAATGCCGTTCACGTATGACGAACCGTTTTTCTCAAAATTCGAAGAATTATTGGAATATACGGATTTAATTTTATTAGATATTAAACATATTGATGACGAACAACATAAGAAATTAACTGGGTGGACAAACACGAATATTTTACAGTTGGCACAGTATTTATCTGATAAAGGACAACCAGTTTGGATTCGTCACGTATTAGTTCCTGAGCGTTCAGACTATGATGAGTATCTCATTCGATTAAGTGATTTTGTTGCTGGCTTGAAGAATGTTTTAAAATTCGAAATCTTGCCATATCATAAATTAGGTGTTTATAAATGGAAGAACTTAGGAATTCCATATAAATTAGACCATATTGAGCCACCGACACAAGAACGTGTGGATAATGCTCGTCGTATTTTAAGAACGGACGATTATAAAGGATTTTTAAATGCATAATGAAAGAACTGTTATAGTGTTCAAGCTATAACAGTTCTTCTTTTGCGGAAATACTAGAAATAATGCATTATCTATTGGTTTTAAGTGATAATTATGTTAAAATTGTCAATGTAAATTTATATAGAGAGAGGCCAATTTATGAGTAAATTATTAGTTTTCGGACATCAAAATCCAGATACAGACGCGATTACATCAGCGATTTCATATGCTTATTTATTACGTCAATTAGGAGAAGATGCAGAAGCAGTTGCCCTTGGAACTCCAAATGAAGAAACACAATATGCTTTAGATTATTTCAAGAAAGAAGCTCCACGAGTGATTGGAGATGTTTCAGAAGAAACAAATCGTGTTGCATTAGTAGACCACAATGAAGTTCAACAAAGTGCTACTGGTGTAGAAAAAGTAGAAGTTGAATATGTAGTGGATCACCACCGTATCGCGAACTTCCAAACTGCCAATCCATTATTCTATCGTGCAGAGCCAGTAGGTTGTACAAATACAATTCTTTATAAGATGTATAAAGAATATGGTGTAGAAATTCCTAAAGATATTGCTGGATTAATGGTTTCAGCAATTGTATCAGATACATTATTATTCAAATCACCTACATGTACACAACAAGATATTGAAGCAGCAACTGATTTAGCGAATATTGCTGAAATTGATGTGAATGTGTATGGCTTAGAAATGTTAAAAGCTGGAACAAACTTAGGTGACAAATCTGAAGATGACTTAATTGACCTAGATGCGAAATCATTCCCAATGGGTGGAGTAAATTTACGTATTGCTCAAGTGAATGTAGTGGATCCAGAAGAACTATTAGCTCGTAGAGAAGGTTTAGAAGAAAGTATGCGTAATGCAAATGCAGCAAACGGATATGATACTTTTGTCTTTGTTATTACAAATATTTTAACTAGTGTTTCAACTGTCTTAGTAGTAGGTGAACACTTAGATAAAGTAGCTTCAGCGTTCAATGCAAGCTACACAGATGGCCTGTTAACATTACCTGGAGTTGTTTCACGTAAGAAACAAGTTGTTCCACCATTAACAGTAGCTTTTGAAGGATAAAAAACGGAGTGGGTGAGGAACATCCTTTAAGTCCTCCCCACTTTTTTAGTAAAGGAAAAGAAATATGCGAAATCTATTACAGTTAGTGAAAGATGCGCTTGTACCACAATCAAAAAAAGAGTGGACCATTTCTCTTGTAACGATAAAGGTGCGGAATCTTTCTGTGATGAAGAAATTTTATACGCAAGTTTTAGGACTTGTAGTTCTACAAGATTTTGAAGAGGAAATTTTGATTGGGCATAGTAGAGGAAGTGTCCCTTTATTACGATTAGTTCAAGGTAAAGGCAGCAAAAATTCTATTCTGACTACATATTTTATCGGCTTTAAACTTGCAAAACCATTTCAAATGGGAGAATTGATCAATCGATTAATTCTTGAAGAACAGACGATTACAGCCACTGGTTTTGATGGTTATACCAATAATTTTTATATTATAGATCCTGAGGGAAATCGATTGAAGTTTATGGTCGAAGGTGAGAGTGGATACGATTTCGTTGATCAATATCTAGAAGGAACAGAAATGAATCGTTCCCTTCATGAGTTTATTGACGGAGTAGATGCATTGTCTGAAGAGTTCCCACCATCCTCAACGATTGCTCAAGTTCATTATAATGTCACAGATGTTGAAGAAACGGGAACATTTTTAATCGATGCGTTTTTATTCAATACAACATTTGATTATGTGACGAAACGCAAAAATTTTAAAATTAATCGCGATGGCTATTCACTTAGTATTAACTCGTGGAAGTTTATCCCAAGATTCCATGAAGATTTCTATGGAGTTTCTGAGATTGAGTGGCGTGTTCCAAATATGAGAGAATTAGAAAATCTTGTATTAAACTTAGAATCTAAAAAGGTTCCATTTCATTATTATGACGCAGTCTTAAAAGTTCCAACAAAGGATGGAGTTCAATTTTATTTTAAGGTGGGTGATCCTATATGAGTTTCTTAAACCCATCTCCTTATCGTAAATATCGTAATAATAAAAAGATACGACATGTCTTTTCGCTATTAGCAGTAGTGATTTCAGGCTTCCTTCAAGCCTTCACTTTGAAGGTGTTTATTCAACCTTCTAATTTGCTTTCTAGTGGATTCCTTGGAGTATCGATTTTAATGAATCAAATTGCAGAACTATTTGGAGTAGAATTATCGATTTCAATGTTATTAATTATGCTAAATATTCCGGTTGCGATTTTATGTTATCGAGGAATTAGCGCACGATTTACATTTTATTCGATTTTTCAAGTATTCGTGGGAAGTTTCTTTATCCGAGTGTTGAATTTTGAACCATTATTTGTTGACGATACGATGCTCAACGTAATCTTTGGTGGAGTATTAAATGGATTGTATGTTTCTCTAGCATTAAAAGGAAACGCATCTACTGGAGGAATGGACTTTGTAGCATTATTTGTGTCTAACCGAAACGGAAAGACTATTTGGCAAGAGGTCTTCTTATTCAATACTCTATTATTACTTATCTTCGGAGCGTTGTTTGGATGGAAGCATGCAGGCTATTCGATTATCTTCCAGTATATTTCTACAAAAGTAATTAGTACATTCCATCAACGTTATCATAAGGTAACTCTTCAGATTACGACTCGTTACGGAGACGATGTAATGGAAGCCTACTTGAAGAATATTCGTCATGGGATTTCTTGTGTCGAAGCAATTGGTGGATTTAGTCGTGAAAAGATGTATCTCTTGCACACAGTATTATCTTCTTATGAAGTCATTGACGCTGTTTCAGTTATTAAAGAGGCTGATCCTCGTGCGATTATTAATCAAATTAGTACAGAGAATTTCTATGGAAGATTCCATAGAGTACCAGAATAAGGAGGTAGTAGATTGGATAAATATTTAAACAAAGATACTTTAAAGTCCTTCGTACTGGTTACCTTAGGGTGTTTCTTATTTTCATATGTCATTAATGCCATTGTTATTACGAATCACTTTGGTGAAGGTGGTATTACTGGGGTTTCGCTGTTAGGTTATTACACATTGCAGATTGACCCAGCTTTATCAAACTTAATATTGAATGGATTCTTATTAATCATTGGATATCGTTACTTAGAGAAAAAAACAATGATATATACTGTTGTTGCAGTGTTTGAATTACCATTATTTATTAAATTAACGCAAGACTGGCCTGTATTTGTTCCAGAAAATTTAGTCGTTGCAGGTGTTGCAGCCGGCGTCTTGGTCGGAGTAGCATTGGGTCTTGTGATTCTTGGAAAAGGAACGACAGCAGGAACTGATATTATTGCAATGATGATGCACAAATACTTAGGATGGAGTGTTTCTTCTTCATTATTGATGATTGACTTTATTATTGTGACACCGCTGGCCTTTGTGATAGGATTTGAAAAAGCAGTTCTTACATTGATTATGTTATTCGTTGCAAGTAAAGTAATTAACTTTATTTTAGAAGGATTTAATCCACGAAAAGCCATTATGATTATTTCAGATAAATATAATGAAATTGGACAAATAATCCAAACGGATTTGGATCGTGGAATTACGGTGTTGGATGGACATGGATTTTACTCAAAAGAGAAGCGACAAGTTCTTTATGTCGTAGTTAGTCGTCAACAATTGATGCCAGTTCAACGGATTATTCACGAGTATGATCCAGAAGCGTTTGTAATCATTACAGACGTAAACCAAGTTATTGGAGAAGGATTTACATTCTATCTCGATGATAACGGAAATAAATTACATCATTAAAAAGGAGAGAAAAATGAAATTTAGAAGTTCTTTGGGATTATTAGCAGGGATTTTATTATTAAACGGGAATGCGGTTTTAGCACAAGAAGTTGAACCGACTACTGAAGTAGCGCCGTCAACTACACAAGTGGAGACTACGCAGACTACTGAAAAGGTAGAAAGTACAACTGAAGCGGTAACTAAACAAACTCAGGAGGTAACGACGGAAACTTCGACTACAGAAGCTCCAAAATATACTGGATGGGTACAAACTTCAGACGGAACTTGGTATTTTTATAATGCTAACCACACAATGCTCACTTCAAGCTGGAAAGGTGACTATTACTTAGAAGCTGACGGGAAAATGGCTACTAGTAAATGGGTAGATAACTACAAATATTATGTAGATGCTTCAGGGAAATGGGTACCTGGAAAAGTTAAGAAATCTGGCTGGGTTAAAGAAGGCGGATATTGGTATTTCTACTTAGAAGGTGAAGAGTTACTGCGTAATAATTGGAAAGGTAATTATTATCTTGGTGCTGATGGGAAAATGGCTACTGAGAACTGGGTAGATAATCACAAGTATTATGTCGATAAGAATGGAGCTTGGGTTCCAAATCGTGTGAAATCTGCTTGGGAAAAGATTGACGGTATTTGGTATTACTACGAAAATGGTCAACCCGTTCAGAATGTCTGGAAAGGTAACTATTATCTTCAAGAAGACGGTACTATGGCAACAAATAAATGGGTGGAAGATTACCGTTATTATGTGGGTGCAGATGGTTACTGGGTAAAAGATAAAAAACTCAAAATGGTTGGGTTAAAGAAAATGGTACTTGGTACTATTATGAAGGTAAAGAACAGCGTGTTAAAAATGAATGGCGTGGAAACTATTATTTAGGTTCTACTGGTGCCATGGTTACAAATCAATGGGTTGATAATGACAAATACTATGTAGATGAAGAAGGCTCTTGGGTTCCAACTGCGATTAAAGGAAAGGATGGTTGGATTCAAGAAGCAGATGGCACATGGTATCATTACAAAAATGGAATTCCAACACGTAATAAATGGGTCGGTGACTACTATTTATTAGCAGATGGTAAAATGGCCACAAATCAGTGGGTAGATAACTATCGCTATTACGTAGGACCTGACGGAGCTTGGCTACCGAATCCATCTTCAAAAGGAAACCAAAAAGAGATTCTTTTAGATTTAGCACGTGGATATATCGGAGTTGAACAGTTTGATAGCCGCCACAATACAATGGTAAGTATTTATAATTCTGGAAAGAGTAGTTATAGTGGTTACCGCGTAAGTACTTATGATGATTGGTGCGATATCTTCGTATCATCGATGTATCAACATAGTGGTCTAATTGATTTAATCGAAAAAGAAGCTTATGTTCCATACCATATTCGATTAATGAAAAATAAAGGGATTTGGGTTGGAAATTCAGGCCCTCAACCAGGAGATGTCATCACATTCGACTGGAATCTAGACGGTGTTGCTGACCATATCGCTATTGTTGAAAAAGTCGAAGGTGACAAAGTGATTACAATCGAAGGAAATACAAGTGATCGTAATTATGATGAATCAAAAGTCGTTCGTAAATCTCATAGATTATCAGCACGATATATTATTGGATATGGTCGTCCACAATATAAATAAAGGTTAACGAAAAGCTAATCCTCAGGGATTGGCTTTTTTCTTTAAGAATAGGGAATTGAAACCGATAAAAAACAATTTTAAAGGTTAAGATTTCTTTAAGTAGATATGTTGTTATGGTAAAATAAGTTAAATCATAAAAGCGATTTAATTTAAATAAAGGAGGTAGCTTTATGGTAGGAATTATCATTGCAAGTCACGGTGAATTTGCAGATGGTATTAAACAATCAGGTTCAATGATTTTCGGAAATCAAGAAAAAGTTGAATCTGTTGTTTTTATGCCGAGCGAAGGACCTGAAGACTTACAAAGAAAACTGCGAGAAGCAGTTGAAAAGCTAGATACTGAAGAAATTCTATTCCTAGTAGACTTATGGGGTGGAAGTCCATTCAACCAAGCGAATATCTTGTTTGAAGAAGATCCAGAACACCGCGCAATTGTAGCAGGATTAAGCTTACCGATGTTAATTGAATCATACGCTAGTCGTTTTTCAATGAATACATCACATGAAATTGCAAAAGCAATTGCTCCAACAGCAATTGAAGGTGTGAAGATTCGTCCAGAATCTCTTCAACCTGAAGAGAAAAAAGAGGAGAAAGCAGAATCTGCTGCTCCAGTTTCAACAGGTGCAATCCCTGAAGGAACTGTTATCGGAGACGGTAAAATTAAATTTGTTCTAGCACGTGTGGATACTCGTCTATTACACGGACAAGTAGCAACAAGCTGGACAAAAGCAACAAATCCAAATCGTATCATCGTTGTTTCAGAAAAAGTCGCAAAAGATGATTTACGTAAAAAATTAATCGAGCAAGCTGCTCCACCTGGAGTTCGTGCTCATGTTATTCCACTTAAAAAATTAGTGGAAGTATATAACGACCCTCGTTTTGGGGATACAAGGGCATTATTATTATTTGAAACACCTCAAGAAGCTCTTGAAGTGATTGAACAAGGTGTTAAAATTGATGAATTGAATATTGGTTCAATGGCGCACTCAGTTGGTAAAGTTCAAATTAGTAATGCATTATCTGTTGACCAAGATGATGTAGAAACTTATAAGAAACTTCGTGACTTAGGCGTGAAGATGGATGTTCGTAAAGTAGTTTCTGACTCTCCAGCGGATATCTTTAAATTAATTGAAGCAAAGTCTAATGAAGGCTTAAAACTATAACAAACAGATAGGAGATTATTATGGATTTTAATGCAATTCAAATTATTTTAGTCCTAATTGTCGCATTCTTAGCTGGTTTGGAAGGAATCTTAGATGCATTCCAATTCCACCAACCAATTATTGCATGTACATTAATCGGACTTGCAACAGGGCACTTAACGGAAGCTATTATTCTTGGTGGTGCATTACAAATTATTGCACTTGCTTGGGCTAACGTTGGGGCTGCAGTTGCACCGGATGCTGCTTTAGCATCTGTAGCTTCAGCTATTATTTATATCAAAGGGAATGACTTCTCTGATGCTGGACGTAACTTAGCGATTGGTACGGCAGTTACTTTAGCAACAGTTGGTCTTGTATTAACAATGGTTGTACGTACTTTAGCAGTTGGTTTAGTTCACAGAGCAGATGCTGCAGCTGAAAAAGGAGACTTTAGAGGAGTAGCGTTCTGGCACTATGTATCTTTATCAATGCAAGGATTACGTATTATGATCCCTGCAGGAGCGCTTCTATTCGTTTCTTCAGAAGTGGTTCAAGGCTACTTAAAATTAATTCCAGATTGGTTTGCAAATGGGATGACAATTGGTGGTAACATGGTTGTAGCTGTAGGGTTAGCAATGGTTATTAACTTAATGGCTTCAAAAGAAACATGGCCATTCTTCTTCATCGGTTTTGCAATTGCTCCATTAAATGAATTAACATTAATTGCTACAGGGGTTATTGCATTAAGCTTAGCATTTATTTATTTAAACTTATCAAACAACAACGGAAATGGTTCTGCGGGTGGAAATTCTGGTTCAGGAGACCCACTTGGCGACATTTTAAATGACTATTAAGGAGAGTGAATGACATGACAGAGAAAAAAGTATCTTTAACTAAAAAAGACCGCTTAAGCGTTATGCTACGTTCACAATTCTTACAAGGTTCTTGGAACTACGAACGTATGCAAAATGGTGGTTGGGCGTTCTCGCTTATTCCAGCATTGAAAAAATTATATCCAAATCCAGAAGATTCAAAAGCAGCGTTAAAACGTCACTTAGAATTCTTTAATACACACCCATATATCGCTTCACCAATTTTAGGGGTAACATTAGCATTGGAAGAAGACCGTGCGAATGGTGCGCAAATTGATGACGCAACAATTCAAGGGGTTAAAGTTGGGATGATGGGACCTCTAGCAGGTATCGGTGACCCAGTATTCTGGTTTACAATTCGTCCTATTTTAGGAGCGATTGCTGCAGGATTAGCTGCAACAGGTTCTATCATTGGACCATTGTTCTTCTTCATTGTTTGGAACTTGATCCGTATCGCATTCATGTGGTCTACACAAGAATTAGGTTACCGTCAAGGTTCTGAAATCACAAAAGACTTATCTGGTGGTATTTTACAATCAATTACAAAAGTGTCTTCAATTGTGGGGATGTTTGTAATGGGGATTTTAGTACAACGTTGGACAAGCATGAAATTCCCACTTGTTTTAACAAGAGTAGAATTGAAAGCTAATCAATATATTCAATTCCCAGGTAAAGAAGATTTAGTCAATGGTGGACAATTACAAGATATCGTTTCTAAATTAATAGATGGTAAAAAATTATCGCCAGAAGCTGTAACAACACTTCAAGACAACTTAAACAAGTTGATTCCAGGGTTAGCAGCATTACTATTAACATTCTTCGTAATGTGGTTATTGAAGAAAAATGTAAAACCAATTTACATTATCTTTGGGCTATTTGCATTAGGTATTTTAGCTGGTTTAACAGGAGTAATGGCTCCTTAATAGAGAGGATTGGAGAGTAGACTATGGTTGTATCGTTAAATACAAAAGCCATTTATAGAACCAAAGCAAACCTATTTAATGGAGGTTTTGGATATACCAATGGAATCAACTTGTTTAAGTTGTCTTGAAGTGGAGATATTCTGATTGGAGATCGTGCTTTTGAATTTTACAATCATCAAAATCCAGAAAGCTATCTCCAAATTCCTTGGGAAGAGATTAAGCTGGTAAGAGCTCATGTTATGTTTAAAGGGAAGTTTATTCGTGCGTATTACATCGATACGAATTCCTCTAAAACATTCCAGTTTGTGTCCAAGGATTCAGGTCGCACACTTAAAGTAATGCGGGAATTTATTGGAAACGAGAAAATCGTTAAAACAGAGCCGGTAATCAGTTTTAAAAAACTTTTCAGAAAATAAAGAAAAGGCGAATGTGTAAAACATTCGCCTTTTTATTTTTGATGGATATGAGTAACAATAAATGGATAGTGATCTAAAGAGATATTTAAATCAACTTTATCATATATGATAAATTCACCATCCGTTTGCGCTTTGATAGGGGAATTAATTTGAATACGCGCAGAAGTACAATTATATTTTTGTAAGTTGTTAGGAAAATGCTTAAAGTGAGTCCCGTTGGTTAGAATAAAAGGGAAGGCTTTAAGGATGGTAAATGCACTTACTTTACGAGCAATCACTATTTCAAAAGAATGATTTCCTTGTTTAGCGGTTGGAACAAAACGAATCCCACCACCGAAGTAGGAATGATTAAATGCTCCTACAAGCAGATTATCGGTCACAGTGAAACTTTCGTTGTTATCAACAGTGATTATTGTTTCAAACTCTCTTCGTTCTCTAAAAGCCTTTAAAATGGGTGTGAGATAAGATGCTTTTTTTATTCCGTTGGATTCAAGAACGGCTTGACGTTGGTGCTGATTGAGTTCACAAATAGCCGCATCAATTCCAAACCCAAGCGAGTTTAATGCAACGCCTGACTTTCCTGAATATTTTTCATGGTAGGAGAGAAATTCTAAATCTACGGTTGGTGCTGCTGGAAGGTTTAATATAAACTGCTCAGCATCATGAATCAGATTCATTTCTCGTGAAAAATCATTTCCCGTTCCTGCTGGTAAGTAGGAAAGTGGGACAATGAGCTGATGTTGTTTCAAATATTGTACGGCTTCATTCAGTGTTCCATCTCCACCAATAATGACGACTTTAGTACGGTCATTTCTTTCTGGTAAATGCTTTTCAAGAAGCTCAGGTAGTTCACCAGCTCTTTGTGTTTGAAATAGCTTAAAATGGATACTATGTTTTGTACAAGCTTCTACCAGTTGATTAATTTGAAGTTGTCCAGAGTGGCTTCCAGACATTGGATTCCCAAAAATAAATAAATTCATGAATAACATCCTTTCAATTGCCATTATTATAGCATAAAAGTAGTCAAAATAGAGTGCAAATTTTACGGAATACCGTATAATAGAGACGAGGTGAAAGTATGGCAAATGATTTTTTTGAACACGTATTAAATCCAACGTGGAAAAATTTACCACTTGAATCGAAAGAGGTAGTCTTTCGAAATGTATTAAGATATTTTGTAAACCCAATGTCAACGATTGAAAATTTAAGAGCCGTTAAATTTGAATTTGGCGGGATTACGAACGAAACTTTTGAAGTTACTATTGATGGAAGAGAGTTTGTCTTTGTTCCTGGTCAAAATGAAGTTATTTTAGGCTGGGATAGTGGTCTTTCTGGATTGTCAGGACTAGACTGTAGTGAAGAACGTCAAGAGCTTCGTTATGCTTTTAAACGCTATTTAAATCAACATCTAACTGGCTTTATGTTTTTGAATCAAGATGTACAAGAAAAAGACTTATCGAATGAAAAGTTGACGACGCAAATTGTTGAAGATGGTATTAATTTAATGACCTCTGAATTAAGAAAAGTTGATATTCCAGCAATGTTAGTAGAGAAGAAGCCTAATTTTGTTGGACTTCATTTTATTGGAAACTACTCAGTTGTTACAGGACAACTAACAGGAGCTGAGGAACCTTCAAGCGAAACACTAGAAATTTTGGAAGAAGCTATTACACCAGATAATTCGATGGAAGCATTGTTCCAAGAATTCCCTAGAGCCGTTCGAGTAGACCGTTACTTTATGCAACAAGATTTGAAGAATCCTGATAATTTCGCTTGCTATGTGGCTGACCCTGTTGGTTACGAAGAAGCTAGAAAAGAAATTGAACGTACGGGTATGGGGCTTTTAAACGAAGATGAATGGGAGTATTGCTGCGGAAGTGGTACGCGCCGTCTATTTAAATGGGGCAACCAATTACATCGTTCTCTGATTCAAGATGAGGCAAATTCTCCATTATGGAATGAAAATATGTTTGGATTAGAAATTGCAAATGCTGAATATGGACCTGAATTAATAGAGGGGAGACCCTATACTAAGGGAGCATGGCTTGAAGAAAACTTCAAAGCACCTGTTTTAAATTTATTACCGTTATCGTCATATTACTCAGTTAATTTACCGCTACTAGTGGATCCTAATGGTTATCTAGCTGCAGGATATTACTGTGCAAGACGTGCTATTCGAATTGAAATGTAATATAGAAATCAGTCACTTTTGTGGCTGATTTTTTAAATATTTATTAAAGTCAAAAAATAAGTCAAAAAAAGTCAAATAAAATCGTTGACCTTTTTTGACCAATGGTGTATACTTAATTCATGGTCAAGAGACCACAAAAGGAGGAATGAAGATGAATATTGAAAAGATGACAACAACAATGCAACAAGCATTAGGCCAAGCGCAACAAATTGCGATTGTTCGTAAACATCAAGAAATAGATATTCCTCATTTATGGAAAGTATTTATGGAACCAAATCACTTTGCTAGAAATCTATATGGTGATTTGAATGTGAACGAAAAAGAATTTGAGGAATTAATTGATAAAGAATTAGACCGTATTTCTGTAGTAGAAGGTCAAAATGTACAGTATGGTCAAGCGATGAGTCAAAACTTATTTAGACTCTTTGCAGAAGCGGATAAAATTCGCGAATCATTTAAAGATGATTATCTTTCAACAGAAGTTGTGGTGTTAGCGTTAATGGAACTACAAAACCATCCATTGACTCAGTATTTAACACAACATCAAATTACAAAACAAAAACTACAAGCTCGTATCGAAGAGCTAAGAGGAGGAGAGCGTGTGACTAGTCAAAATCAAGAAGAACAATATGAAGCATTATCAAAATATGCTCGTAATTTAAATGAAGCTGTTCAATCTGGAAAACAAGATCCAGTCATTGGACGTGACGAAGAAATTCGAGATGTGATTCGAATTTTGTCTCGTAAAACTAAAAATAATCCAGTATTGATTGGGGAACCTGGTGTCGGTAAGACAGCGATTGTTGAAGGTTTAGCTCAACGTATTGTGAAAAAAGACGTACCAGAAAACTTAAAAGACAAATTAATCTATTCATTAGATATGGGTGCTTTAATCGCGGGTGCTAAATTCCGCGGTGAGTTCGAAGAACGTTTGAAAGCCGTTCTTAAAGAAGTAACAAAATCAGATGGACGCATCATCTTATTTATCGATGAAATCCATACCATCGTTGGGGCGGGTAAGACAGAAGGATCAATGGATGCTGGTAACTTGCTAAAACCAATGTTGGCTCGTGGTGAGTTACATTGTATTGGTGCAACAACTCTTGACGAATACCGTGAAAATATGGAAAAAGACAAAGCGTTAGAACGTCGTTTCCAAAAAGTACTTGTTCAAGAACCAACTGTTGAAGATACGATTTCAATTCTTCGTGGATTGAAAGAACGTTTCGAAATCCACCACAGCGTAAATATTCACGACAGCGCATTAGTAGCTGCTGCGACTTTATCAAACCGCTACATTACTGACAGATTCTTGCCAGATAAAGCGATTGACTTAGTCGATGAGGCATGTGCAACGATTCGTGTAGAAATGAATTCAATGCCTACAGAATTAGATGCAGTTACTCGTCGTTTGATGCAACTTGAAATCGAAGAACAAGCGTTGAAAATGGAAAAAGATGACGCTTCTCAAAAACGTCTTGCTATTTTACAAGAGGAATTAGCAGAACAACGCGAAAAAGCTAATAACCTCAAAATGAAATGGGAAATCGAAAAAGAAGAAGTCAATAAAATCCGTAATAAACGTGAAGAGTTAGACCGTGCAAAACACGAATTAGAACAAGCAGAAGCTGATTACAATCTTGAAAAAGCTGCTGAACTTCGCCACGGACGTATACCAGCTCTTGAACATGAGTTGAAAGAACTAGAAGAACAAAATATAGCAAATTCTGAAAGCACTCAACGCCTTGTTCAAGAATCAGTAACATCAGAAGAAATTGCTCGTGTTGTAGGTCGTTTGACTGGTATTCCTGTAACTAAGTTAATGGAAGGCGAACGTGAAAAACTTCTTCACTTAGAAGATATTCTTCATGAACGTGTCATCGGTCAAGATGAAGCCGTACAAAAAGTGGCTTCAGCAGTCCTTCGTTCTCGTGCAGGCTTACAAAATCCAAGTCGCCCAATCGGAAGCTTCTTATTCCTTGGACCTACTGGGGTTGGTAAGACAGAACTTGCTAAAGCTCTTGCAGAAGATTTATTCGACTCAGAAGATCATATGGTTCGTATCGACATGAGTGAATATATGGAAAAACATTCAGTGTCTCGTTTAGTGGGTGCTCCTCCAGGATATGTAGGATATGAAGAAGGAGGCCAATTAACAGAAGCTGTTCGTCGTAATCCATATACAATCGTACTTTTAGATGAAATTGAAAAAGCACATCCAGATGTATTTAATATCTTATTACAAGTATTAGATGATGGACGCTTAACGGATTCTAAAGGACGTGTTGTTGACTTCAAGAATACAGTGATGATTATGACAAGTAATATCGGTTCACAATTCTTGCTTGAAACACAAGGCGATACTATCGACGAAGAAACTCGTACAGCAGTAGAGGGTGTTCTAAAAGCAACCTTCAAACCAGAGTTCTTAAACCGTATCGATGAAACAATCTTCTTCACACCACTTTCTAAAGACAACATTCGTGGTATCATTACGAAGATGTTGAACCAATTAGCAGTACGTGTGGAAGACCAAGAAATCGTCCTAAGCTTCACAGATGAATTAAAAGATTGGATTGCAGATAATGCGTATAATCCAGTGTATGGTGCTCGTCCAATTGCGCGTTACATCCAACGTGAAATTGAGACACCACTTGCTAAAGAAATCATCCGTGCAAGCATCCTTCCAGGAGATCAAGTGAAATGTGATTTAGGAATCGATCATGTGACATTTGAAGTCATTGGAAAGAATGAATAATCGATAAAAGAAAACGCAATGGACAGTTGTCCATTGCGTTTTTTTATGCTTTATTGGTCTTCTTGTACGCGACGTTTTCTGACTCCCCAGAATTGGAAGTAGTCGGTACGGATTGCTCCGTTATAGAGTTTGCGTTTCTTTGTGGCTTTTTGACCATAGTGGTCTTCGAACGTTAAGTCGCTCGTTAAGATGTACTTACTCCAAGTTTCCAGTGGAGCATAAGTTTCACCCATTTGCTTATAGATGGCTTGAGCCTGTTCTTGTGAAAGAAGACGATCTCCATATGGTGGGTTTGAAACGATAATTCCATTTTCTTTCTTTGTACGGAAGTCTTTCAATTGCATTTGCTTAAACTCGATTTGGTCTGCAACACCCGCTTTAATTGCATTTTGTTTCGCAATTTCAATCATAGAACCATCAATATCGGCACCAAGAATATCCAGTTGAAGGTCAGTGCGGATTTCTTTTCGAGCTTCTTCTCTAACTTTATCGAAGACCCCTGGAGTAAAGAAAGTCCATTTTTCAGCGGCAAATGAACGATTCAATCCAGGAGCGATATTTTTACCGATAAGAGCGGCTTCGATTGGAATCGTACCTGAACCGCAAGTAGGGTCATAGAAAGGTTTATCGGGATACCAGCTTGTGAGCATGACTAGAGCAGCAGCCATGTTTTCTTTAAGCGGTGCGCCACCTTTTTCTGTACGGTACCCACGCTTGAAAAGACTCGTTCCACTCGTGTCGATGGTTAAAGTCACAACATCTTTTAAAATCGCCACTTCGATAGGATAGAGGGCACCAGACTCTGGTAAATGAGTACGACGGTGATAAGCCTCGCTTAAACGATTAACAATCGCTTTTTTTACAATCGATTGGCAGTTAGGAACACTGTGAAGCGTTGATTTCACAGATTTACCGGATACTGGGAATTCAGCATCGACTGGAAGAATTTTCTCCCAAGGAATCGCCTTTGTTTGTTCAAACAGCGAGTCGAATGTTTTTGCAGTGAATTGTCCCATAATGATTTTGATACGGTCAGCTGTACGAAGCCAAATATTTGTACGAGCAATATCATAATCGTCACCTTCAAAAAAGGCTTTTCCGTTTTCTACTTGAACATCGTAACCCATGTTGCGTAATTCCTTACCAACAAGAGCTTCGATGCCTGCAGCAGCAGTAGCTACTAATTTATATTTTGTCATAGATTTCTCCTTTATTCGTAAAAAGAGGAGTGGACACAAGGCCACACTCCTTACAATTCGCTAAAATCCTGAAGTAAACTTCTGTAAGCCATGTTCTGTTCCATTTAATAGCAGGATCTATTAAATTTCAGTAATCATCTGTCTACACATTATGTGTCTCTTTTTTCGTTCATTTCCTAATAAGAGTGCCCCTACCATAAGTTTGGGTTGCTCGCTCGAGGGGTTTACCGCGTTCCACCAATTCTGTTTCCAAAATTGCTTCGTCACTGTGGCACTTTCAAGAATACTAGAGCATAGCATTGCCGTAGCTCGTTTTTCTGCCGTCAACCTAAAGTTGCCTTAGCTTATTGTTTCGCTAAGCACGATCACTACAAGCGTCTCAGCCTGTGCGAGCATGGACTTTCCTCAGCAAATTAATGCCGCGATTACTCAAAGTTTACTAAATTTAAAAAAGTTTGTTATATCAAATTTGATATATTAATAGTTATTGTCGCGTACTGGTGTAATTACGCGTGTTTTGTAGAAATCATCATCATCTTCTGCAACATCTTGAGAAGAAGTAGAGTAGTTGTCTTCTTGTAATTTAGAATCGAAAACGTGTTTTTCTAAGTTAGATAAACGTTTTAAGATATCAAAGTTTGTCATTGAAGTAGTGCTACCCAATTCAAGAGAATCTGATTGCGTTGGCGCCACTTGATTTTTTTTCAACAATTCTTCTTTTAGTTCAGCAATTTCTAAACGTA
>ERZ773073.712-NODE-712-length-17032-cov-17.016552_pt1 | contig 17032 bp, 14 predicted proteins | sample MGYA00580616_ERZ773073 | MGnify/ENA primary metagenome ERZ773073 (study PRJEB29015, sample SAMEA2737960) | human oral metagenome | biome: human oral; feature: human-associated habitat; material: dental | place: China | collected 2131 ...
ATATGGCAACAGCAACAAAACCGCCACGATTTGACACCACGACCGATCCCGATGCTGATGCGCGAGCAAATCCGTTTGAGCTACATGATGATTCATCGGAGCGACTGAATGCTGGTGAACAGGCAGCGCTCGACCAGATAGAGGCTGGTCTACGAGATGATGGCCTTGATAATGACCAGTTCGGCTACCAGGCGGGCCGAAAAGATAACACTAGCGAGGCTGCACAAAAAGTAGCAGATAGAGAGAGTAGTGCTGCAAACCAGAGCCTACCCAGCGGTTTTTATCAGCCGGGAGACTCCAAGCGGAACAAGCCTAAGGGTCGAGGTGCCAAGCTCATCGCTCTTGCTAAAAAACGCGGTGGTATTGTTGGTTTAATGGTATTATTTGGTGTTGGCGGCGGTCTGCTGGCTTCGGTGTTTGGTCCGGCATCAATGCTCATCAACCTCATGGAAAACCTAACCCTTGGCAACGATTCCAGTTCAGTCGTCTCTGAACGACGTCTCGCAAAAAACTTGGCGAATATGATAACAAAGCCTGGTGTCTGTAACAGTAAAAAGATGAAGTGCAAGGCCGGCACGATTTCGAACAAAGGCCTACGACGTCTCGCAAAGCACGGTGTTGTAGCGGCCGATGCTAAAGGCAATCCGCTTAATCTAAAAAGGCTTGGCTACCCCAGTGGTAACCCAGAGAAGTTCATCGTTGACGGTAAACATATCAAGGCCCAGGATCTGCCCGGTTTTTTAAGCGCTAAAGAAAACCGCGGTCTTGCCGCCAAGGTTCTTGGTCGATCCGGTGCATTTAACATGCGATTTCGCGTTTGGTCAAGTAAATATCTCGCCAAAAAGTTCTTTAGTAAGTTTAAGCGCATAAAGCGAAACGGGGGAGCGGCCACATGGGCCGAAGAAAACAAAAAGAATAACCGACAAAATCAAGGCCCAACAGGTTCTGACGGTGAAAAAAAGAAGACCCCATCCGAAGAATATCGTGCTGACGATAAAGTAAACCAAGCAGACATCGAAGAGTCTGGCAACAAAGCCAAGGCGCATGCTGACAAAAAACTGAAGCGTGCGCGGCGTGCCGGCTCGGCCTATACCCTCGCAACAGGTGCCTGTATCGCTGGACATGTACCCGACTTTATCGTTGGCGGTGTCGCTGGAGCGCAAATGGCGGCACTTATCCCACCGATAGCTAATATCGTTCTCTCACCAGGATCACAACAAAAGGCTTCGGGCCTTGATCCGCGCTTCGCAATGACTGCTGCTGGTATGGAGTTTGTTGGCACAATGTTAACCTCTCGCCACAAAGGCAGTAATGGTAAAGCCGAGTCAGCCCTTGATTCACCACTCCTGCTCTCTGCTATGGGCGTCAATAAAAATAAAGTTCCGCTATCTGAAAAATTTGCACCCGGACTTAAAGTTCGTCGTCATCCAGCCATCCAAGCGATGTATCAATATAAAGATGCCACCAAGGGCGCCTGCAACGTCATCATGAGTGATCAGGCTATGTACACAGCCATGGCTGTCGATGCAACAGTGACAGTCGTGGCAGCAAAGACGCTTATAGGTGGTATTGTCAAGGCAGTAGGTGATTTTGCAATCTCTCAAATTACCTCTGTCATTATAGGCGAAATAACCAAAGCGGCCACAAGTGCAGCTGTTCAGGCGATATTCAAAGCCATCGTTGGCGATAATGACATTGCGAATGCTAAGGGTAAGGAGTTTGGTGATATGCTCGGAACATCGGCTGGTGCATTTTTTGCAGCAGCAAACTCAGCAAAACATCTGCCGGTATTGTCTAAAAAAGGCCTCTCTAGTTTTAATCAAGTTCGTCTCGCTAACGAGCGACAACAACGTGAATACGACATCGCCTCACTCAGCCCATTCGACACTTCTAGTCGCCACACATTCCTCGGCAGCCTCACCTTTAACCTGCGTCAGATGATGCTCCAGTCTGGTAGTTACAATAATTCATTCGCATCAATCTTCTCTAATGTCATCCACCTCCCAGCAATGGCGCTTTCATTTGGAGCCACCGCCAATGCGAGCGATAACTACTCGGCAAATTACTGTGGTTACGCCGAAGACTTTGGCTTAAAGTCCGAGGTTAATGGCCGCGATGTTACTCCAGCAGTAAACTTTGCCGGCGCTGGATGTACGGGCTTTACTAGGCAGCAGGACGATATGGGTGTTGAGGAGGCGCGAGAGATCCTAGCGAAGGCTGGGTGGATCGATGAAAGCGTCGATATCGAGAAAGAAGATGACGTCGAAGCATTGGTTAGTAAAGGATATATAAAAGATAATACCCCACTAAAGTCGTTTATTGAGTCTTGTAGCGATGTCAGTTCGGCAGAATACTCAACCAATATGGCCGGCTGCGTCCTTGATGAATCTAGTACCAGGCAAAGTACTGGCAAGATCTCCAGTGGCGGCTATCGCCCTGTTGTCGAAGGTGAAAATGGCAAGACAAGCGCTGACACCGACTTTGGCTCCGTTGATACTGCCGACGGCAAGGCCCTCGCTGCTATCTCTGTCTTCTTGATGGATTATCAGATCCAAAATTCCATTAACGGCGAAGACGACGAAGAGCTTGTCGGCAGCAATCAGTCTAATGGCGCCTCAAATTCCCAAACCGGCGAAAATCTCGATCAAATTAAGATGTACTATCAGTCAGAAGAGCCATGGAAGAATAAAAAATACGGCATTGGTAATATTGGTGAGTGTGGCTGCGCGCCAACCTCTATGGCTGCTATCGTCTCGACTGTCGGCAATACAACCGTTGATCCAGAAAAAATGGCTGAGTTTTTCTATCAAAACGATGGCCAGATAGGCGGTGGACGCTGTGGCTCGAATTGGATATGGGAAAGCAAAGCTCAGCTATTTAAGGATAAGTTCGGTATTACGATCAAGAAAGTGCAGCCAAGTGCCGAAAACGCCTCAAAAGGCCTGTCCGAAGGTGGCCTGGTTCTCATATCGGTTGGTGGAAAAACACCGTTTATCCAGGGTGGTCACATTATGTTTATTCGCGGAAAGACCGCTGACGGTAAGTTCCTCGTTGGCGACCCGAATAAGCGCTCCAACACCGAAAATAAAGCCGGCTTTGATACGAGCCAGTTCCACTTTGGCGAAGGGAATGGTACACCGGGTATGTGGGTGATCACTGGACCGAAAAAAGTTGGAGGGCGGTCATCGTGAGAGAGTTTCTTTTAGCACACAAAACAGCAATTATTGCTACGTTATCATTCATCATACTCTCCGCCTCAGTCGTTGTCGTCATTCTGCTGCTACCACCCGCCAACCCATCGACCCCACCGCAATCGCCTAGTAACAACCAATCAGAGGGTAAACAGTACGAGGGACCGACCGGCGGCAGTGGCCAGCCAACAACACAGCAGTTGATCCTCAGCGGGTGGGATACGAAGAATAGCGCCAATAAAACACTGGCCGCATTCATCAATGATGACACCCAAAATTCACTCGTTGCAGCGATTCTTCGCCACTACGTAAGTAAACATGCGACCTCTGATACCCTTGTGTCTGGAGCGATCACTAATGTAGTTTTTGACGAAAAGGTAATATCATTCACCGTGACTGTTAACAACACCGCCGCGTATGCTGTACAGTTTACTATCGCGGATAACGCCGTCACCATTCGAACCGCAAGTGGGGAGCCAGTAGCGTTATGATAGATAGCATGAATTATTACTCCCAGCAGCCACGTGACGACAGGCGATCGTTGACGATTATGGCCGGACTGTGCGTCGCGGCGATTGCGCTGATAATCGTCATTATTCTAGTTGTTATCCGCAACAACACCCCACTAAATCCAATGTCAACCAAAAACCTCACAATCCCAGAAAAAACGTTGCGCGAATCAGCCTCCGCTGCTTTTACCAACCTGCGAGTTGCGACAACACCGCGACAAATATTTATCGAAAAAATTGACTTCGAAAATGAGTGGATCTTTCTGAAAGCAATTGCCGCCAATGTTACGACCACCAATCCATCGCGCACATTATATGTCATATTAAAGAAAGATGATCGCGGCAATTTACAGCTCATCGCATACTCAACCGGCAGAGAGGCGTGGCGGACAACTGACGGTAACATACTACCGGATAACGCGAGAGAGCGAGCGAGGAAATTATGGAACGAAAATTAGTCTTGCAAAGGGTTGTTATCGTTATATCAATTATTTCGCTGCTTTTTGGGAGCTCACCGGTATTTGCCGAACTAAATACCGACCAACTGCGCGCGACATTTGAAGACAATAGTATCCTTTTTAGTAATAATTCTGAAGATACAAACTGTTCACCAAATGCCGCACAGCGGGCGGGCGATGCCGCAGGAGAGTTGGTTGGTGAAGATAATCTAAAGAAAGCATTTAATTATTTTATATCCAAAGGTGCGCCAAAGTTTGTTGCAGCAGCAATCGTTGGTAATTTATATCAGGAGTCAAAAGGTAACCCAATTCTTCGTCAAAATAAAGGCTCCGAGCCAAATCCGCTCAAGGCCGGCGGTAAGTATCACCCGTGGAACCCGAGTAAACCGGCTGGTATGGGCGATGCCTGGGGAATCGCCCAATGGGACCCGGGCGTAGCCGTCCTTTACTGGCAACAGCAGGCTGGCGTCCAGGGTGATGTTACCAGTCTCGAGGTACAACTAGCTATCGTCTGGTGGCAGCTTCAGAACCTTGCACCGACCTCGCGTAAAAACGTTCTTGCCGAAATGACGGCCTCGGGCAACGTAAACGAGGCAACCTCTATTATGGTAAAGAAGTTCTTTGGTGCTGGTATCCCACGAACCGATATTCGCGCAGCTTATGCTAACAAAGCCATGAGCTGGGAGCCAGATCCTTCTATCGCAGCAGCGGCGGCTTCTGGTGCCGCTACTAACTGCAGTGATGGTAGTGGAGGTGGAGGCGGCACCATCTCCGAAGGCGGCCTCAACGAAGAGCAGGCGAAGAAATTCATGATGAATTACGGCGAAAATAAAAATAATGAAAGCCGCAAAGCTATGGGTGACTACTTGTGGAATACTTGTAATGGTGGGGGATCAAACTGTGTGTCGTTCTCTGTATTCTTCCTTGAAAAATTTACTTCAACAAAAAACCTCGGCACCACAGGTAATGGCGAACACGTTGTTAAGCACTTAAGAAATGCTCGAAAGCTACCGACCGGTAAAACACCAAAAGTCGGCGCTGTGTTTAGTTGGTCTGGTGGACGCTATGGTCACACCGGAGTTGTCCTCGGCATTCAGGGCGATAATGTCATCGTTGGCCACGCAAGTTGTGGTAATTCAGGTAAGGGCCGCGGTGATGGCACGCAACGAGGTGGCGGATCTGGATTTATCCTTACGGGTAAGGTTAATGATCCAAAAACTTGGCTCGGACATCTTCCGGATGAGTTTGCCTACCCAGAAGTTGATATGTCAGCAGTGGCGAGCTATGTTGGAGCAAATACAAGTAGAGGTGGCGGTAATGTTGCACTATAATAAAAAACTAATTTTCATTATCTTGGGGTTTATTGGTGTTGTTATTATCACTACGGTTGCTTATATACTACTGCTACGCAACCCTCTTGGTGGAGAAATGCATATCGAAAATCTCAGTACATATACAAATGGTAAACCGACCGACGCTAAAACCCTCGAAACAATTCGTCACGCATTATATACTACCATCCGCAACAACTACACGGGTGATTTACCAAACAACTCCATCAAAGACATCCTTATCCGCGACGGGTCGTTTAAGCAGACTCACGATCAAGCGAAAGATATCCACACCGTTAACTTCATTGTTGATATTAAAAGCCTACAGCAGTCGTATCTCGTCGAATATACGTGGTCACAAAAAACCAATCTTGACGAGGATGCTCAGTATCAATATGGCACAACCGTTTCGTGTCTACCAACCGATCAGCTAATATACGGTTATTTTGGCTGTAATGATGACTTTTCGCGAATGCGTGGACTACGAAGCCCATACTTAGTCATAAGCTGGGGTGGTGAAAAAGACCAGTATGACAACTCTTTGTCCGACCAGCTAACTGGCAATGACACTGACTACATTGAAAAGCTAATCATGAGTGATTATTCTTATGACCATAAACTGTCACGCATCGCTACACAAACAACGATAAAAGATATCGTACGTGATACATCATCAGGGAAAAATACGCTATCATTTACTATTACCGTTGAGGATAAATTAGCCTACAACATCACTATTGATTACGATAATAATCGACGAATTACCATTACTCAAGACGGTCGATTACTTAACTAACCTAGCGCTTCAACGGCATAACAATATGCATACAATCTGGCGTAGGGGTCTGCTCGCGGATGACACATGGCGACAGTTTGCCGTTAAACGAGAAGGTGACAGTCTCGCCATCAGTGGCGCCAAGTGACTCGATCAGATAGCGAGAATTGAGCGTAATTTCGCCGTCGCTTGACACCTCGGCACTGGCCTCAGAAGTATTCTCACCGAGCTCCGAAGCAATTGAGTGAATCGACAATAGCGCCTGCTCGTGACTAGCCGTGAGGGTGATGCCGCCACCCGATTCGCGCGCAAATAGACTAGCGACCTTGGTGATGCGTAGGAAATCGGCCTTCTTAATCGTCACCTCGGTCTCGGCAATTTTAGGAATTAATTGACGATAGTCTGGAAACTTGCCATCGATCAGCCGACTCACGATCTCTAAATGATCCGTCCGAAATCCGACCTGTGTTTCATCAAAAAACAAACTCACATCACTCGTCTCGGTATCGAGGCTCCGCAGCACTTCCTGTAGTGTCGATGCTGGCACGACAGCTGTAATTTCACCGTCAAATTTCATCAGCCGCTTCTCCGCTAGCCGATAACCGTCCGTGGCCGCTAGATACAACTCACTATTATAGGTATGCCAGTACACACCAGTTAACACCGCCCGCGTGGCATCACTAGACGTCGCGATAATGGTTTGCAAAACTGCCTTTTTTAGCTCATCGGCGCTCATATCCAGTCGCACTGCTGTCTGCTCGTCCACTGTCGGTAGTTCCGGAAACTCGTCTGCTACGACGCCATTGATAACCGATGAAAATTTGTCTGCGGTCAGGTGTAGGTGCTCGTCCTTGACCTCCAACTCGACCGTACCACTTGGCAGGCTAGCGACAAACTCACTCACCAGTCGGGCTGGGATAGTTATTGAGCCGGGCCTCTCGATCTTGGCGCCAACATACTGGGTAGAGGCGATCTCCAGATTCGTTGCTGCTACGACTAGCCGAGAGCCATCGGTTCGTAATAAAATATTGTTCAGTATCGCTAGTTCGTTACGACTAGCGGCGATACGCCCAACGCTAGCGAGGGCTTTGGCGAGGTTTTCTTGGGTGACGATGAGCTTCATATTCTTATTATAATCCCTTTCTTATTTTTATTCAGTAGTTAGTAATAATAGGCGCTGTGGAAACTGGGTAAAGATTGTATTCAGACAGGGGTGGAAGTGATACTATACCAGTGGAAAAGGCAGTGGACTTATTGGGTGTAGTGTCGTGGATAATATGCTGATTATCCACGTGATGTTGCATAGTCTGCTCAATAGCGACTGGATTGGTGGATAGTCGCTCACAAGTTTGTCGCTGGTTACGCGCACGTTTTACCCAGGTTTTACACATAGAGCTTGTCTCGGATGTCATTAATTTGTTCGCGGACATTGACGCTGATGAGCATCTCCTTGCTAATTTTGTCAACCGAATGAATAGCGGTAGTGTGGTCTTTGCGGCCAAGCTCCTGGGCGATTTTTGGAAAGCTCATCTTGAGCTCGCTGCGCAGCAGGTACATGGCAATTTGGCGTGGCTGCATGATGTATTTATCGCGCTTTGGCGAACACACATCCTTCACCTCGACGCCAAAATGGCGAGCAGTTTTGTCGATAATTTGCTTGGCGGTGATATGTTGCGGGCGAGAGCGCTTGATATTACCGAGCAGCCCCTCGGCGGTTTCGGCGTCGGGCGTGATGTTTTGCATCTCGGCGTAGGCGAGGAGCTGATTGAGCGCCCCCTCAAGTTCGCGGATATTGGTCTTGAAATTGGTAGCGAGGTATTCGACAACGTCGGCGGATAGCTCGACATCGCTCAGGCCAGCCTTGGCGGTAACGATAGCGCAGCGAGTTTCATAATCAGGCATCTGCACGTCAATCGTCATGCCCCACTCAAAGCGACTGCGCAGGCGGTCGGTCAGGGTAGGGATGCTTTTTGGCGGCTTGTCAGAGCTGATGATGATCTGCTTGTCGTTTTGGTGTAGGTCGTTAAAGGTGTGAAAGAACTCGTCCTGAGTTTTTTCCTTATTGGCGATAAACTGCATATCGTCAACGATCAAGACATCGACGTTACGATATTTGTCGGAAAATCCTTTTTTCTTGAAGCGAATCGAGTCGAGAAATTCACTCACGAAGGTCTCGGTGGTGGTGTATAATACGCGAGCGGAGGGTTGGCGCTTAATAATCTCGTTACCAACGGCCTGCATCAGGTGGGTTTTACCAAGCCCTGATCCACCATACAAATAGAGCGGGTTGTATTTGGTGCCAGGATTAGCGGCAATCGCTTGACAGGCGGCGTGCGCCAGGTCATTACTTGAGCCAACGATAAAGTTGTCAAAGGTATAGCGCGGGTTGAGGTTAGTTGCTGATTTTTTAGACTGCTTGATGATCGGTTGGTCGGCGGCTGCTGAACTTGGTTCATCGCGATTGAGGCGCTGTCTCCGAGTGGCCACCTTTTTGGGTCGAAAATGAATCGTCGAGACCGCAAGGCCATTTCGTTTCAAACCGTCAGCGATGCGTTGATAATAGCGTTTCTGTAGTTGTGTTAACACGAAAGGGTTGGGTGACAGGACAGCCACCTCATTATCAGATATAATGTCAAGCTCGGTCGACTTAAACCAGGTCGAAAACGATGATGGCGGAATTGAAACTTCAATTTCACCCAGCACTCCCTGCCAAATAGCTTGACTATTCACAATACCTTCCCCCTCGGAACTAGCTTGATGACTTTACTATAGCAAAAAATCAGACTTTTCCACAAGCACAGGCGCCATCATAAAACCCAGGGTCTCTTGAGGTGATTTTTCCACAGCGATGAGCCACCTCTGATAAATATGTGGAAAAAGTAGCGGAAACGGTGGAAAGTTTATCCATGGCTTGCAAAAAATGTCAAAAAAGGCTACACTAAATGACGATATGCCAAAGCGAACATTTCAACCACACAAGCGACATCGCGCCAAGACGCACGGTTTTCGAGCTCGTGTTTCGACCAAGGCTGGTCGCGCTGTTCTGAAGCGCCGTCGCCTCAAGGGTCGCGCCAAAATCGCTATCTAACTGTAAACTCCCGCCTCGCCTAACAGGGCGGGAGTTTGCTATACTGGACCTATGTTACGTCACGTCAACCGATTTCATGGTCATGGTAGCCTGCGCTACGTCTATGCGCGCGGGCAGGCAATTCGCTCATCGCAGCTCACCATAAAATATATTGCCAATCCACGCCGCCGCCATGGTCGGTTTTCGGTAGTGATTAGCAAAAAGGTGCTCAAGTCTGCCGTTAAGCGCAATCGTGTTCGCCGCCGAATTTACGAAATTGTCCGACTAGAATTGCCACATATTCGGGGCGGGTTTGATGTTGTTATTATGGTGTTTTCGCCGGAGGTGCTGGTGATGCCATATAGCGACCTAAGGACGGCAGTAAAACAACTCTTTTCACAGGCGGGGCTGTATAAATAGCGCTACCTCTGGTATAATGAGGACATGAACATGTTTGATGTGGTTATTGTGCAACCAATTTTTAACTTGCTGATGGCAATTTATGCGCTAATTCCAGGCGGCGATTTTGGGGTTAGTGTTGTATTATTTACAATAATTGTGCGTTTTCTCTTGTGGCCGCTGGTTAAGAAGCAGCTCCATCAAGCCAAAGCGATGCGCAAGATACAGCCCGAACTTGCCAAGCTGAACAAAAAATATAAGAGCAATCCACAGATGCGGGCGATGGCGATGATGGATGTGTATAAAAAGCATAACATCAAGCCGATGAGCTCTGTCCTGGTGCTCCTTATTCAGTTACCAGTGCTGATCGCGATTTACCGCGTGGTGCAGATATTCGTATTGCAGCGCTCAGAGCTCGCTAAGTACACATACGATGTAATGGAGCAGTGGGAGCCGGTCAAGCACTTGATCGCCAATCCAGATCACTTTAACCAGAATTTCTTGGGGCTGATGGACTTGACGAAGCAGGCGTTGTCATCAAACGGTGTATCAATCGGACTGCTCATCCTCGCCCTGGTGGCAGCTGTTTTGCAGTATTTATTATCAAAGCAGATGTCGCCAAGTTCGGATAGTAAGAAGCGGCTACGTGATGTGCTGATGGAAGCGGGCGAGGGCAAGAACGCCGATCAAACCGAAGTTAACGCCATTGTTACACGCAAAATGATGAAGGTTATGCCGGTGTTTATGTTCCTTATTATGATCAGTCTGCCAGGGGCGCTGGCGCTCTACATGGCAACCTCAAATATCGCTGCTTATATTCAAAACGCCATTATTCTCAAACAAGACGGAACGGAAATGCAACAAATTGCCGGCGAAAAGCGTTCGCCAAAATCTACGAGCAAGTCTGCCGCATCAGCAAAAAAGTCAAAAGCCGCTTCGCAACGAGCGGCCACAGCGACTGAGGCGAACATTACGCGGATAAAAGCGAAAGACTAAGGAGGATGTATGGATCAAATCGCGACCATTGAATTTGTCAAGAAATACCTAGAGGACTTTTTGGCGTTCTTTGATCTCAATCTGGATGTCGATGTTAGCGTTGAAGACGATGTTATCAAGGCGGTTGTGCCGTCGAGTGAGCGTAATAGCTTGTTGATTGGGCGGAATGCGGAGACACTGCGGAGTCTACAGACGGTAGTGTCAGCAATTTTGCGTAACCGTCAGGCGGCACTGGTGCGAGTGAATGTTGATATCGCTGATTACAAGAAGCAGCACGCCGAAAAGATTGCTGACAAGGCGCGCGGCTGGATCGAAGAGGTGCGGCGGACGGGCGAGACGAAGATTATTGAACTAAATTCGGCCGATCGCTGGGTAGTGCACCATGTGGCGAGTGACTACAGTGATATCGAGACGCACTCTGAGGGCGAAGGCCGTGCGCGGCACTTGGTGATTTCGCAGAAGAGCTCTTAATCTTTGAAGACAACGTTGGTGTACAGCAGGTAGTTCCAGATGAGGCTGGCGACGGTGGCGATGAGCTTACTGGCGAATAGTGCTACCGGCTGACTGAAATTGAGGCTGATGAAAATTGGTGCGAGTAGTGCAATAATGATGGTCTGAATCACCCAGAGACCAAACAGGGTGACGAGGGTAAAAAGAAGTAGCTGACGACGAACATTGCCAGTGTGTGAGCGAAAGGTGAATGATCGATTGGCGACAAAGCTGAAACTAAAGGCGATGGTTGTCGAGATAATATTGGCTAATTCTTTCGGCGTGCTGATAAACCAGGTCAACATAAACAACACACTAAAATCAATGGCGGTGTTGATAGTGCCGATGAGGACGAAGCGGAGCTTGGTGGCGTGGTTGGTGATGTAGTGTTTGAAGCGAGCCATAATGATAAGTATAACCCATAAACCCTAGTTGGTGCGATGTTTTTTGGCGGCAATGGCCTCCTTGAAAGCAGCGATGAGGCGATCGGTATTATTCTGCCAGGAAATAGTATTGAGATGAACCTGAACCGCAGTTTTCATATCAAGGCGTACCTTTTGTGGATCAGCGATGATAAAGAGTATTTTTTTCATGAAGTCGTCGGGATTTTTAGGCTGAGCGTAAAGAACCGCATTTCCACCAGCCTCGCGGAGTACAGGAATATCGGAGGCAACAACCGGCGTACCGCTAGTCAGCGCCTCAACAATCGGCATGCCGAATCCTTCGTAAATGGAGCTCATGCAAAAAAGGTCTGCTTGCTGATAAAATGCAGGTACGTCTTCTTGGGGGATGTAGCCTGGACGAATGACGTGTTCACCCGCGGCCTGGGCTTTAGCAATGGCACGCTCAGTAGCTTCAGTCTTCCAGCCCTTACCGCCAGCTAAAACTAATGAATGCTGCTTGCGGACTTTTTTCGGCAGGGCACGAAAGGCGGCGATCATCGTCGGCAAATCTTTACGCGGTTCGAGATTGCCGATTGAAAAGATATACCGCTTGGTTGGTAAGTTATATTTGGCGGCAACGTCGATTGTACCCGGTTGAGAATAAATTGGGTCAGCTGGTATTGGCGTGACGATAATTTTTGAGGCTGGCACGCCGTATTCAGTGATAATTTCCGCCTTGACCGACTCTGAGACGGTAATGATAAGGTCTGCTGTTCGGACTGCATGAGCGACGCGGCGGCGTAAATGGGCTAGGTTACGCTGTTCGATCGTCTCAGGGAAATAGAGATAGCCGAGGTCATGAATAACGACGGCAGTAATAGTTGCTTTACTGGTTGTCCAGCGGTCGAAGTTCGGAAAAATCGCGACATCAACAGGTGAAGATAGCAGGTCGTACGGCAGTGGCAGGCCGTAGCTTTGGAGTTTAGCAAATAAGCGCTGCGGCATGAGCGTGTGTTTTTCATGCTTGATTGAGCTGTTTAGAATAGGGTCACGATGCTTGCTCAAAAAATTAAAATAAAATGCCGAAACTTCAGTTCCCAGCGGTGAATAGCGAGCGAGACTATTGGTCAACATACGGGTATAATGACCAACGCCAGAGATATTGGGGGCGGTGAGGGCAGCGGTTTCAATACGAATCTTCATACGTATATTATAAACCGTTTTCGTATAAAGGAATAAATTGTGTTTTAACAATGGCGTGAAAAACAAATGAGGCAAGATATTGACGGCGAGCGGCGGCGGCTAGACGTACGCGAAGCTTGGGGTTAGAATATAGCTGCTCCATGGCGCGATGCAGTGCTGTCGAATCTTTTGCGGGGACGAGGAGGCCGGTCTTATTATGATGAATAATCTCCGGATTGCCACCAACGTCAGTGGCGACAATTGGTAGTTGGAGCATACTGGCCTCAACGAGTGAAACACTAAACCCCTCGTGGTATGTTGGATGAAGATATACGTCAGCGGTGACAACCTCGGGGAGAGGGTTTGTTTGGTGGCCGCGAAAAGTGACCGGTAACCCCTTGGCTTGTTTCTCAAACCGTGAACGATCTGGTCCGTCACCGATCAGAATGAGGCGCGTGTCGTGATGTGTAGCGTGAAGTCGTTTGAATGCAGCGATCGCTTCGCTAACTCCCTTATCAACAACCAGGCGGCCGGCGATACAGAACGTGAACGGGCGGCTTTTGATAGGTGTGTGTGTTGGTTTCTGGTCGTTGACACCATTATAGATAACGGTTAATTTACGATGAATTGGTGAGGTTGACGGCAGATTATCAGAAACGAGACGGCATTCACTCTGGCTAACGAGGGTAATTGCGTCGGCAAAGCGTGCCGCCCAGGCAACCAACTTACCAGTCGGGTTTTTATACCATACGCCGAGCTGTTTCCAGACATGCTTGAGGTCAGCGTGGTCGGTCCAGATAACGCGAGCACCGATAAGCTTACCGGCAATTGACCCAGCAATAAAATCATCCTTACTCTGCAGGTGAACAACGTCAGCTTTGTGGCGATGAAATTGGACAATATAATACAAAGTGAGTAGTAGCTGCCAGAGTACATATAGTGGTATTAATACAACCCGCCAGCCGCTCCAGTTTTGTCGAGACCACCACCAAGAGTGGTGGTAAGTCAACCGTTCGTGCTTAGCGTAGTCACAGAGCGTTGCGTGGTGACTAAAAATAAGCGGCAAATGGCCCAGCTCTCGTAGTTCTCGGGCTAAGAACACCGGAAATCGCTCACCGCCGCCAAAATCATAGGGTGCGGCATTTCGTACGATAACAACTCGCAACGGATTCATTTTACAAGTATATATCTTTTTGGTGTAATTTGGTATAATAGAACGGTGTTAAAAATATCTATAAGTGATGATAGTCTTGCAATCCTGCGGTCTATGGTTGTAACAGATTTCAAAGTGCGTTATCAGAATTCAGCTCTTGGATATCTCTGGTCGTTACTAAAGCCGCTGTTTATTTTTGGGATCTTGTATATATTATTTACCTATGCCATGCCGCAGGGGAGTCGAGGTATAGAATATTTTGGCGTATGGCTCTTAACGGGTATAGTGTTGTGGAACTTTTTCTCGGAAGCGACGATGATTGGCACGCGAGCGGTTGTTGATAACGGGCAGTTAATTCGAAAAGTTGCAATCCCGCGTTATTTATTGGTGGTCGCAAGCTCTGTATCCGCACTAATAAACCTTGGCCTGGGTATGATAGTAGTCATTGTTTTTGCGCTGTGTAGTGGTGTGATGCCAATGGTTAGTTGGTTGATGTTAATTCCGGCAATTGTTCAATTATTTATCCTTTCGATAGGCTGCGCATTACTACTAGCGACGCTATATGTAAAGTTTCGTGATATTGCGTATATTTGGGAAATTATCTTACAAGCTGGCTTTTATGCAAGCGGGGTAATTTTTGCGATTATTTATATGCCTATACGAATACAAAAGATAGCGCTGCTGAACCCTGTTGCTCAGATTATTCAAGATGCTCGTCATGCATTGATGCCTGGAAACCCCGGCTCACAAACTATTTGGCAGACATTTCACAATCCGTTGGTGTGGACTATTCCACTAGGGGTTACTGCTACTATAGTTGTTGTTGGTTGGTTTTATTTTGTGAAACACCAGAAGTCATTTGCGGAGGATATCTAAATGAGTGATAAGAAAACAGCTATTAGTGTTAAAAATATCCACAAAGAATTTATTTTACCCCAGCATAAAAATAGCAGTATCAAACACGCTTTTGTTAATATTGTCAAAAGAAATAAGAAGGTTGTTCAAAAGGTCCTTGATGGTGTTAGTTTTGACATTAAAGAGGGTGATTTTTTTGGAATAGTTGGGCGCAATGGGTCGGGAAAAAGTACGTTACTAAAGATACTAGCCGGAGTGTATGAGCCCACATCTGGAAGTGTGCAGCTAAGTGGCCGTTTGACACCGTTTATTGAACTTGGTGTTGGTTTTAATCCGGAGCTATCTGGAAGAGATAATGTATTCCTCAATGGGGCACTCCTCGGTTTTACACACAAAGAGATGGAGGCAATGTATGATGAAATTGTTGCGTTTGCAGAGCTTGAACCGTTTATGGATCAAAAGCTAAAAAACTACTCGTCGGGGATGCAGGTACGATTGGCATTTTCAGTAGCAATCAAGGCACGTAATGATATTATGATTTTTGACGAGGTATTAGCTGTTGGTGACGAGGCGTTTCAGCGCAAATGTCTTGATGTGTTTGATGGTTATAAACTAGAGCATCGCACCGTTGTATTGGTGACACATGATATGGAGACGGTGAAGCGCTATTGTAATCGGGCTGCCCTGATTCATCAGGGGAAGATCAGAAAAATAGGCGATCCGATTATTGTGGCTGATGAATATAGCCAGCTAAACCAGCAGGCAATTGACCTACATACTGCACAAAAAAATAAAAAAGTTGATAAAGAAAAAGTAGAGAGCCGCATTCATACAAGCATAACCAAAGACGGCAGTAGTGCTAATAGTTTTGCCCCGGGGGAGCAATTGAATCTACAGATTGTCTGGGATCGTTCAATTAATGCAGACAGAGTGTTATTAGATGTATTTAAACTTGACGGTACCCATGTGTGTAATTTTATCTCCAGTCGAGAGGGTCTGGGTAGTCTTTGCGGGAAAACCAAAGCCAATATTCTAATCGAACTAAACCTTGCTCCAGGAACCTACTTCTTTGCTATTGGTATGTGGACAGAAGGCTTTAAAGACAAAATAGCCAGCATTCCACACGACAAAGAGTTTGTTGTTACTGATGATTATTCTCTCATGCCACACGAGTTTGATGGGACAACTCTTTTGCAGAGCAAATGGTCATAGATAATAGCCATCCAGTGTGTAGGACGAAGATACTGACTAATTGGCGAATATAAAACATTCGCCAATCGTTATGCTAACAAGCCCAGAGCGCCCGCGTGGTGCTACCGAATTCCTGCTGCTATCGCAACTGAGTTGCTATTTCTTTGGCCCACACCATGCAGTCTTCCATTGAACAGTAAGTCCACTTACCATAGCGTCCTGTTGTGTAGATATGTTGGTTGCGCAGACTATCTTTCATGATATTGAGCCGGGATTCTGTTTCCTCGGATATATGGACATAGGCTGGATCCATGACTACAACTGACTTATCCATCAACCTCATAGAATCATCCGTAATGCCAACCTTCTTGAGATTTTCTAGGGTCAAAGCAAGCTGTTTGTCAACATCAACTGGTGTATTTTTATCATAACTGATCTCTACATACAGACTTAACTTATCTGTATTAAGTATATTGTTATAAAAACCGACTCGATAAAAATTAAGCTCTTTTTCTGGATAGTATACCCAGTGTTCAGTTTTATAATTTAGTGAAGGTTTATCGAAACCAAGGTTGAGGACTAATACCTTATTATAGTACATATCATCAACCAGTGTTCCTGTATCAACATCTATCATTGACAGGAATGTGTTAAACGGAACGGTATTAATAAGGTTTTCATAGTGTATTTTTGCCCCTAAGTGAGTAGTGACTACTTTTTCTTTAGTATCAATATGAGAAACTTGCGAGTTAAATTGTACTTTCGTTTTATCGATAGAGTCATACAACTTATCAATAAAATACTGAGTACCCTTCTTTAGGTATAGGAATGTATCGTTATAGGATGTATTATTCGATTCCTTAAAGTTACGAATTATCGCATCAATATCTGCATACGGGAAAAAGCGACCCATAGCATTCTTGTCAAGTTTCGTTAGATCGACGGCATAAAGCTTTTCGTTATATGGCTTTAGGAACATATCAACAATTCCCTTGCCAAATTTTCCATATAACATATCAAGAAAGTTATCATACTCTTCTTTTTCAGTCTTGA
>ERZ773073.715-NODE-715-length-16994-cov-40.753173_pt1 | contig 16994 bp, 11 predicted proteins | sample MGYA00580616_ERZ773073 | MGnify/ENA primary metagenome ERZ773073 (study PRJEB29015, sample SAMEA2737960) | human oral metagenome | biome: human oral; feature: human-associated habitat; material: dental | place: China | collected 2131 ...
ACTTAAATAATCTTATATTTTGGAAAGTACGAGCCAAACCTTTTTTTACAAGAGCAGAAGTTGAAGTTTTAATAACATTTTCTCCACCTAGTGTATATTCTCCTGAACTTGCATTATATACACCTGTTAATATATTAAATACTGTTGTCTTACCTGCTCCATTAGGTCCTATTAAACCAATTAATTCTCCTGAATTTATCTCTAAATTAAAACTATCAACTGCTTTTAAAGCTCCAAAACTAATTGATATGTCTTTTGCGACTAAAAGAGGTTTTTTATTTTCCATTTGTTTCACCTCTTTTTGATTTTTTAGTAAAGTATGAAATCACTTTACTTATTTGGAACTCTTCTCTTCCAAGTAATCCTTTTGGTCTAAATAACATCATTATAATTAAAATTAATGGATAAACTATCATTCTGTATTCTGCAAAACTTCTTAAAACTTCTGGTAAAATAGTAAGAACTATTGCTGATAAGATTGAACCTGTGAAACTTCCCATTCCACCAAGTACAACCATAACAAGTATGTTTATTGAATAGTTATAGTCAAATTGTTTAGCTCCTAAAATTCCTAAGTTATGTGCATAAATTCCACCTGCTATACCAGCAAATATTGCTGATAGCACAAAGGCAAAAGTCTTATAGTAAGTTGTATTTATTCCAGAAGCTCCACTTGCTATTTCATCTTCACGAATAGCTAGGATTGCTCTACCATGTCTACTTGTCATAATGGCATACATAAATATAACTGAAAATATTGTTATAAAATATATTAATGTAAAATTATTTACTCTTGGTATACCTGTTAACCCTTGTGCTCCACCTGTAAATTTAAAATATTCTATCAATACTCTTATAATTTCTCCAAAAGCTAAAGTTATAATAGCAAGATAATCTCCAGTAAGTCTTAAAGCAGGTATTCCTATTATAAATCCTATGGCTCCTGCTACAAGTCCACCAACTATTAAAGCTACAATGTAACCTGGATACCCTGAAAGAAAGCCAGACTTAGTTAAAAGTGCTGCTGTATATGCTCCTATTGACATAAAACCTGCATGCCCTAGAGTAATTTGTCCCAAACAACCAACTGTTACATTTAAACTTGCTGCTAAAATTACATTTATTAAAATCAAAATTAAAATTCCAACTTGATATCTACTTATGAAACCAGAATTTATTAAAGAGAATAATATAAAATATAGGACTATTAATAGTGCATAAGTAGTTATATAACTTAATTTTTTATTCTTATCCATTTATACTTTCTCCTTTACATTTTTTCCAAGTATTCCAGTAGGTTTAAATAATAAAACTACAATCAATATTGAAAATACAAAGGCATCTGCAAGTTGTGATGATAAGTATGCTCTTGTTAAACTTTCAACTATTCCTAATATAAATCCTCCTAAAACAGCACCAGGTAATATTCCAATTCCTCCTAAAACTGCTGCAACAAAGGCTTTTATTCCAAGCATTGAACCCATTAAAGGTTGAATTTGTGGATAAGCTGAAACATATAGTACAGAACCAACTGCCGCAAGCCCACTACCTATTGCAAATGTTAATTGTATTGTTCTATCAACATTTATTCCAACTAATTCAGAAGCTGCATAATCCTGACTTGTTGCTATCATAGCCTTACCATATTTAGTTTTTTTCATAAATAATTGTAAAACAACTGATAAAACAAGTGTTGTCACTATTGTTACAACAGCTCCAAAACTAATATTTATTCCATTTCCAAAAGATATTGGTTCTTGAGTAAAAATTTTAGGAAATGATCTTGTATTTGGTGTAAATAGTTTCATAAAAACATTTTCTATAAATAAACTAACTCCAATAGCAGTTATTAAATTTGATATTCTTGGTGAATTTCTAAGTGGTCTATATGCTATTCTTTCAGTTAAACAACCTATAAGTGCACAGATAATTATTGCAGGAATAACTGTTGCCCAAATTGGTAAACCTAACGATGTAAATAATGGAATAGAAAAAAGTGATGTATAAGCCCCTATCATTATAATATCACCATGTGCAAAGTTAATAAGTTGTGCTATACCATATACCATTGTATATCCTAAAGACACTAGGGCGTAGATACTTCCTATTTGTAAACCATTAATTATTTGAAGTAAAAACTCCATTTTTATCCTCCCATATATCTATATCTAAAAAGATAAAACAACCTCTACCAAATTTTATGATTACTTATCTAACTTAAAAGCTTTATAGTTTTAATAAAAATATTGCATATTCTATATGTGAGTGTTTTTAGCAATAAATTTTAACTTTAAACTCAAAATTTAGGAAGCCATTCATATTATAAAGCAGAAGTTGTTTTTATCTTTTTATTTTATTTTGATGCTACTGAATCAAATGTGTAATCTCCATTTACTATTTTAATTATAGTTATACTCTTTACAGGGTTATTTTTTTCATCAAAAGTTAATTGTCCTGTAATACCATCAAATTGAATTTCTTTTATAGCCTTAGTTACTGCTTCTTTATCAGTTGTTCCTGCTTTTTCTATTGCAGCTTTTAAAAGATATGCTGTATCATAACTTAAAGCAGAGAATGCAGAAGGTTCATCATTATATTTTTCTTTATAATTTTTAATAAAGTTTTGAATTTTTTCATTACTATCCTTTGTTGAATAATGGTTAGCAAAATATACATCTTCTATTGCTGCATAAGAAGATGGATCTACTGTTTTAACAACTCCATCCCAACCATCAGAACCAACTATAATTGATTTTAATCCAACTTCTCTTGCTTGTATAGCAATTAATCCATCTTGTTCATAATAATCAGGTATAAATAATACATCTGGATTTTGTTGAGCAATTTTTGTAAGTTGAGCCTTGAAATCTTTATCTCCATCTGAATATCCTTCTCTTGCTACAACTTGAATTCCTTGTTTTTCAGCTTCTGCTACAAAAGCATTAGCAACTCCATCTGAATAGTCACTTGAGTTATTAGACATAATAGCTACTGTTTTTGCTCCTAATTTTTCTTTCGCAAATTTTGCTAAAACTTCTCCTTGATATGGATCTGTGAAACATACTCTAAATATGTTAGAACCTGCTTCTGTTATATTAAGTTGTGTCCCAGTAGGTGTTATCATTGGGATTCCATCTTGTGCTGCAACTTCTGCAACAGCAACACTTGGTTTTGAAGTAATATCTCCAACTAATGCAACCATTCCCCAATCAACTAATTTATTATAAGCATTTACTGCCTCTGTTGAATCTCCCTTTTCATCTAATACATTTAATTCAACTTGTTTTCCAAGTATACCACCATTTGCATTTATTTCATCAATAGCTAATTTTAATCCATTAGTTGCTGATATTCCATAGATTGCAACTGGTCCAGTTAATGGTCCAATAGCTCCAATTTTTATTGTTTCAGCTTCTGTTGTTGCTGGTTTATCTGCTGCTTTTTCTCCTCCACAAGCTGCTAACAAAAGTGAAGCACCTAATAATGTAGTTAATAATTTTTTCTTCATTCTATTTCCCTCCAAATTTTATTTTTTAATATGTAAGGCATACTATATCAAAAAATTTTAAAAAAGTAAAGTATTTTTTAATATTTTTGTATCAATAAAAAAGACAGTTTTTTTAAACTGCCTTTTATTGTTCTTTTACTTTATTTTTTAAATATTTTTATCTTAATGAAAAATAAAGTGTATTGTAACCTTATTTTTCACTAAAACTATTTTTCTTTATAAATATGTATAGCATTAGCTTGATGTAATGGAGTTACAGTTAAATCTGTAATTTGAATTTTTTCTGGTAGATTTACAACATAAGCTATTGTGTCTGCTATATCTTCTGCATATAATGGTTCTATTCCTTTATATACATTGTCAGCCTTTGTTTTATCTCCTTTAAATCTTATTAAACTAAATTCTGTATCTACAAGTCCAGGTTTTATATTAGTAACTTTTATTTTCTTATCTATAAGTTCTGATCTCATTGCATCACTTATTGCTTTCACTGCAAACTTTGTTGCACAGTATATACTTCCATTTGGATATGCTATTTCTCCTGCAACAGACCCTATATTAACAACTGTACAAACTTTATCAGTTGCTATCATAAGTGGGAGAATAGTATTAGCTATATATGTAAAACCTTTTATATTAGTATCAACCATTCTATCAACATCTTCCATATCATATTGATAGATTTTTTCAAGTCCAACAGCAAGTCCTGCATTGTTAACTAATATATCAATTTTTTTCCATTCATTATCTAATGAATTTATATTTTTTAAAACATCATTATAATTTCTTACATCAAAGACCAAAGTTTTAACTTTTACTCCATATTGCTTTTCAAGATTTTCTTTTAGCTCATTTAAAATATTTTCTCTTCTTGCACATAAAATTAAATTAACTCCCATCTGTGCTAATTTTTCTGCTGTGGCTTTTCCTATTCCACTACTTGCTCCTGAAATAAATGCAATTTTTCCTTTAACACGATTTTCTTCCATAATATCCCTCCTATATCTTATTTAAAGTTTATATTATTTTACACTTTCTACCAAAAATTTTAACTAAAAAATTTCTTGAATTTAGAAAAAAATTGAGGTGAATTTGATATAGAGTTTATCATCTCTCTAATTTCAGTAAACCTTTTCTTTAAGTATTCTTCACTTTCTGCATAAGCTCCTAGTGCATCAATAGCTAGTTGCATATGTTTTTCTGCCTTTTCCTTATCTCCAAGAACAGCATAACAGTAAGCAAGTTCTATATCTTCTAAGTCTACTCCATCTCCTTCTTCAAGAGATAATCTTCTTGATTCTAAAAGTTTTTCAACTGCTTCTTCATATCTTCCCAATCTAGTTAAACATTCACCTAATTCCATATGTATCCATCTATTTCTTTCTCCTAGTTCATATGCTTTTGATAGAAATTTTTCACCATCTTCATATTTTCCAAATCTATCATAGAGCCAACCTATATCTGATAATAGATATGTATCTTCTTTAAATCTATCCTCTTTTTCATAACCTTTTAGATAGTATTCAAGTGCTTTTTCATAATCATTTAATTCTTTGTAACAAAGACCATATTCTACATCTAACCAACTATCATCTCTTCCAAGTTCTCTAACCTTTAAATAATATTTTAAAGCCTTATCACATTCATCTAAATTACGATAGCACCAACCAATTTGAGAATTTAAATATATTTCATCACTAACTTCTTCTTTTAGCTCTAAAGCATGTTTGTATTTTTCTATAGCTTCCTTATATTTTTGTAACAACACCAAGCAAAAGCCATATTCCGTATTAAGCCAACAGTCATCTCTGCCTAATCTTTCAACTTTTTCAAGATACTCTAAAGTTTTTTTATATTCTCCTTTTTCTTGATAAAGAGCTGCTATTCTAGATAATAACTGAATATTATTCTTATACTCGTCAAACTTTTCTGTTATTAAACAATATTCTAATGTTTCTTCTTTTTTATTCAATTTTTCAAAACACTTTGCCATACTAAGATATATTCCAGCATCATTTCTACCTGCTTTTTTTGCTTGCTCAAAATATTTTAATGCTTCAGCAGGTTTTTCTATAATTTCATATGTATAAGCTATATCTGATAATAGATATATTTTCTTATTTTTATCTTCATTTAATCCATCTAAACTATTTGCTATAAGATAATATTTTAAAGCCTCTTCATATTTTCCTAATCCTTTATAACATATTCCTATTTCAGCATTTGTCCAAGCTATACTATCTCCTAACTCTTTTGCTTTTAAATATGCTTCAAGGGCTTTATCATATTTTTCTAAATGTCTATATGTCCATCCCATTTGAAAATGTATCCATCTATCTTCTCTTCCTAATTCTTGTGCTTTTAAATAATATATTATTGCTTCTTCAAACCTTTGTAATTCCCCTAAACTATATCCTAATTCAGAGTTTATTAATATATTATTTTCTCCTAATTCATATGCTTTTAAATTTGCTTCTAAAGATTCTTCATATTTTTTCAAACAACAACATATATAACCAATACGAGAATATATCCATTGATCTTCTCTTCCTAGCTTCATAGCTTTCTTATAGTACTCTAATGCTTCTTCAAATTTAGCTAATTGTTCTAAACAATAACCTAGCTCAGAGTTTACTGGAATATCATCTCTACCTGAATTAATCACATTTTTCAAAAGTTTTTCTGCTGTATCAAAATCTCCAATTTCCTTATATACCCATGCTAAGCATGAACTAACCCTAATTTTATCATCATTTGTTATTATATATTTTTCAGATTTTAAAGCATATTCAATTGCTTTATCTTGGTTTTCTATACTTTCATTGATAGTTTGCCTTGATAATTCTATATATACATTTAATAAAGCTTTTTTTATATTATCTTCTGTTTCATCTAATTCAAGTGCTTTTAAAAAATATTTCTCTGAATTTTTATAATCTTTCAAATAGTAATATGAATAACCCATTCTGTAATTCCAATCTACACTATTTTTTCCTTCGTTTTCTATACTTTTTAATATTTCTATAGCTTTTTCATATTTTTGAATATTAACATATGCCCTAGCCAATTCTACTATAATTTCAGTATTTAATTGCTCTGCTTGAAGATTTTCAATTATATTAATTATTTCTTCATATTTTTCTAACTCTTCTAATTTTTCAATTTCTTTTAATATTTCATCGTTCATTTTTACCTCTTATTCAAACTTTTTAAATAAGTAATTATGATGGTTTTGATAGAACACTTATCATTTCTTTTATTTCATCAAATTGTTTCTTTAAATGCTCTTCACTTTCTGCATAAGTTCCTAATGCATCAATAGCAAGTTTCATATGTTCTTCTGCCTTATTTTTATTTCCAAGGACAGCATAACAATATGCAAGTTCTATATCTTCTAAGTCTACTCCATCTCCTTCTTCAAGAGATAATCTTCTTGATTCTAAAAGTTTTTCAACTGCTTCTTCATATCTTCCAAGCCTTCTTAAAGTTCTTCCTATACTACATATATATAGACTGTCTTTTCCTTCTTTGTATGAGCCTTCAAGTTCATAGGCTCTAGTATATGCTTTTAAGGCTTCTTCATATCTTTCTAAATCAAAATAGATACTAGCTGTTCTTGCCCAAACCCATTCATCATCTCTACCCAACTCTATAGATCTTTCAAAATATTTTATAGCTTCTTCATCTTTGCCTTTATCATTATATCCTAACTCCCAACCTATTTCTGCATTAAGCCATTGGTCATCTCTACCTAAATCTCTTGCAGCATATAAATAATGTAAAGCTTCATTAGGATCTGAACCTTCTATTTTTCCATAAAGCCATCCTATTTCAGAATTTATAAAAATTTTTTCATTTCTATTGTCATACACTTTATCTTTTTCAAGTATTTCTAAGGCTTTTTTTAGATTTTCAATTCCCTCTTCATACTTATCTAATCTACCTAAACATTGCCCAATTTCTGCATATATCCAACTATCTTCTCTACCTAATTCTTGAGCTTTTAATAAGAATTGTAAAGCATCTTCATACTTTTCAAGTTCATTGTAAATCCAACCAATATCTGATAATAACCAAGTATCTTCTTTATCTTGTTCATAAGCTACCAAATAATGTTCAAGTGCTTTTTCATATTTTTCTAATTCTTTATAACATAAACCTATTTCAATATTTAGCCAAACATCATTTCTTCCAAGTTCTTGTGCTTTTAAATGATATTTTAGTGCCTCTTCATTTTTTTCTAAAATACGATAACAGAAACCTATTTGACAATTTAAATAAATTTCTTCATTAAGTTCTTCCTTTAATTCTAAAGCATGTTTATATTTTTCTATAGCATTTTCATATTTTTTCAATCTCATTAAGCAGAAACCATATTCTGTATTAAACCAACAATCATCTCTACCTAATTTTTCAACTTTTTTAAGATACTTTAGACCTTCCTTGTATTTTCCTATTCCATCATAAATCCAAGCTATTTCTGATAATAACCATGCATCATTTTTTTCCATCTTTTCTGCTTCTAAATAATATTTTAAGGCTTCTTCAAACCTCTCTAATGCTTTGTAACATCTTCCTATTTGTACATTAATCCAAGCATCGTTCTGTCCCAATTTTTTTGCCTTATTATAGTATCTTAATGCTTTTTTGTAGTCTTCTAATCTTTGATAAACCTTTCCATATTCTGCATTTATCCATTCATCTTTTCTTCCAAGTTTTTTTGCTTTTTCCAAATATTTTAATTCTAGCTCAAAGTTTTTCATAGCCCCATAAACCCAAGCTATATCTGATAATAACCAAACATTTTTACTTTTACTTATCTTATTTGCTACTAAATAATATTTTAAGGCTTCTTCATAATTTCCTAATTCTTTATAGCAGATTCCTATTTCAATATTTATCCAAGCATCATTTTGACCTAATTCTTGTGCTTTAAAATTAATATCTAAGGCTTCTTGGTATTTTCCTAAAAGACGATATGTCCACCCAATTTGAGAATGTATCCAAGCATCATTTCTGCCAAGTTCTCTGGCTCTTAAATAATGTTCTAAAGACTCATTCAATTTATTTAACTCTCCCAAACAATATCCATATTCAGAATTTATCCAAATATCGTCTCTACCTGAACTTATAACAGATTTTAAAAGTTCTTCTGCTAAATCATAAGCCCCATATTTATCATACAACCAAGCTAAATATGAATCATATTGTATTTTATCCTCATCTGTTGTTATATATTCTTTTGATTTAAAAACATATTCTAAGGCTTTATCTTGAGTTTCTTGACTATCATCTTTATTAATTACTTGTTTTGATAATTCTATATATATATTTAATAAGTAATTTTTAATTTCTTTATCTTCTGGATTTATTTCATGAGCTATTAAAAAATGTTTTTCTGCTTTTTCATAATCTTCTAAGTAAAAATATGAATATCCTATTCTATAGTTCCAACGCATAGTATTTCCTTCTTCTACTTCTATGCTTTTTAGTAATTCTATGGCTTTTTTATAATTTTGAATATTATTATATGCTCTACCTAATTGTCCTATCAATTCATTATTTAATTGTTCTGCTGGAAGCCCTTCTATCATATCTATTATCTCTTGATGTTTATCTAAATCATATAAATCTTCAATTTTTTTTAATAACTCATCTTTCATTTTTTCACCTCTATTTAATTCTAATACTAATATATATTATACCATATAAAAGCTCTTAGAAATTTGATTTTTTTATCTTTTAATGTTATAATACCGCATATGTTTAGTATTAATTCATAAGGGAACTAATAAATTGTTTATACAGTAATTGCAATTTATTTTTTCCCTTTATTTTAATATTTTATTAGAAATCTAAAATTCATTGAGGAGGATTTATGAAACTTTTAAGAACCTATATAAAAGAAAATATAGGAACTTCATTGCTTGGTGCAATATTTTTAACTTTAAATACTTTTGCAACTCTGGCAATACCTTTTCAAGTATCAAATATGATAAATCATGGAATAATCAAAAAAAATATTGATATGGTATATTCAACAAGTATAAAAATGATAGCTATTTTAATTTTTGGTACTGTTACAGGAATTATTGCTAACCACTATATTGCACTTTTTGCTGCTCGTTTTGCAAAACAAAATAGAAAAATGTTAATGAGAAATATTGAAACTTTGACACTTGACCAAGTAAGTGATTTTGGAGTGGCTTCTTTGGTAACTCGTGTTGCAAATGACAATAATAACGCTCAACAACTTATAGTTGCATTTTTTCAGATGATATTACCAAGTCCAATAATGGCGATACTCTCTATATTTTTAACTATACAGTTATCACCTAGTTTAGCTTTAATACCACTATTTACAATTTTAATTTTTGCTTTTGCAATAGCTTTAACTTTGTTTAAATCACTACCTTACATTTTAAAGGTACAAAAAAAATTGGATAGAATGGTTTTGGTATTAAGAGAAAGATTTATTGGAGCAAAAATTATTAGAGCCTTTGACAATTCTAAAAAAGAAAGAGATAAATTTAATGATATAGCTCAAGATTACACTAATAACTATATCACTATTAATAAAAAATTTGCTCTACTTTCACCTATGGCTTTTTCACTTATGTCAGTTATTATTACTCTTATAATTTTCTTTGGGGCTAGAAAAGTTTTAAATAATACCTTAGAAATTGGTTCTATAACTGCCATAGTTGAATACTCTTTAACAACTATAGCTGCACTTATTATGTCATCTATGGTTTTAGTACAAATGCCAAAAGCTGTTGTTTCAATAGATAGAATAGAAGAAGTCTTAGCTGTTATAAGCGAAATAAAAGATAAGGAAGGATTAAAAGATAATTCCTATTATGAAGATATTTTAAAACAAAATCCTATATCTTTAACTTTTGATAATGTATGTTTTAGATATAAGGGAGCTGAAAAACAAATTTTAAAAAATATTTCATTCTCTATAAAGGCTGGAGAAAGATTTGCCATAGTTGGAGCAACTGGTTCTGGTAAATCTACAATAGCAAAGGTTTTACTTAGATTAAATGATATAGAAGATGGAAAAATTTTAATAAACAACTATAATTCTTTAGATTTACCTTTAACTTGTCTAAGAAATCAAATTAGCTATATTCCACAAAAGGCATATATATTTAGTGGAACTATAAAGGATAACTTTAGATTTGCCAATAAAAATATGACTGATGAAGAAATGGTAAAGATTGCAAAAATTGCTCAATCTTATGATTTTATCGATTCTTTACCTGATAAGTTTGATTCCTTTGTTGCACAAGGAGGAACTAATTTCTCTGGTGGGCAAAAACAGAGATTGTCCATTGCAAGAGCTCTTTCAAAAGATTCAAACATCTATTTATTTGACGATAGTTTCTCTGCTCTTGACTATGCAACTGATGCTAAACTTCGTAAAGAATTAAAAACATTCTTAAAAGATAAGATTACAATTATTATTGCTCAAAGATTAAATACTATTGCTGATGCAGATAAAATAATTGTATTAAAAGATGGAGAAATAACTGGAATGGGAACTCATGAACAGTTACTGAAAAATAATCATGAATATATTGAACTTGCAAAATCACAAGGAATTCTAGAATAAGGGGGTTGAAAATGTCTAAAAAGAAAAATCAAAATGAAGATACTATAAAGAATTTTAAAAAAGCAATCTCTAATTTTTTATCACTTTTAAGTGAAAAGAAAATACCATTTTTAATCTCTGTGACATCTAATATACTTTCAACTTTTTTAGTTGTATCTATCCCTTGGGTTTCAGCACTTGCTATTGATGATATTGTAAGTATTATGAATGATACCACTGTTTCTAATAAATGGGCAGCTATTTTAGGTTTTATTATTAAACCAGTTTCTGCACTAGGAATAATAGCTATTTTAATCTTTGTCCTAAACTATTTACAAGAATACTTATCAGCTATACTTGGAGAACAAATAGCTCAATCTCTTAGAATGAAATTAAGTAACAAACTTACAAAACTTCCTATGAATTTCTTTGATACAAATCAAGTTGGAGATATTTTAAGTAAGGTTACAACTGATATTGAAAAGATTGCTGAAGTTATTGTAACTGGTTTTACAAGGTTTATTTATTCATTTTTAATAATAGTGCTTGTAATAATTATGTTACTTCGTATAGATATTAAGTTGACAGCTATTGTATTGGGAATACTTTTTATCAGTGTAATAGTTACATATTTTGTTTCAAACTTAACACAGAAGATATTTGCTAAAAATGTAACTACACTTTCTGAATTAAGTACAATAACAGAAGAAGCCTTAACAGGAAATTTAGTTATACAATCATATAATAAACAAAAAGATATTTTAGATATTTTGGATAAATCTATTGAAGAACAATATTCAGCTGGAAAAACTCTTGAATTTACAATATTTTCAATATATCCTTCAATTAGATTTATAACACAAATTGCCTTTGTTATATCAGCAGTTATGTCTGCTATCCTTGTTATAAATGGTCATCTTACATTAGGGCTTGCTCAAGCATTTTTACAATATGTAACTCAAATATCTGACCCTGTTACAACAGCTGCTTATATAATAAATTCATTACAAAATGCTTTAGTTTCTGTTGAAAGAGTTTATGATATTTTAGAATTACCAGAAGAAATTGATTTAGCAGAGGATACTCATTTACTTGATGATACAAAAGGCCAAATTACTTTTGAAAATGTTTCTTTTGGTTATACTAAGGATAAACTTTTAATGAAGAATGTTAATTTTACTGCTAAGGCTGAACAAATGGTTGCAATAGTTGGTCCTACTGGTGCAGGTAAAACTACCCTTATAAATTTACTAATGAGATTTTATGATGTAAATGGAGGTAGAATCTTATTTGATGGTATAGATATTTCAAAGGTAACAAAAAAAGAATTAAGAGCAAACTTTGGTATGGTTTTACAAGATACTTGGTTATTTAAGGGAACTATTGCAGAAAATATTGCCTATGGAAAACCTGATGCTACTCGTGAAGAAATAATTGAAGCAGCTAAACTTGCTAAATGTGATAGTTTTATTCGTAAGTTGCCTCAAGGTTATGATACTATAATCACAAGTGAAAATGGTATGATTTCTCAAGGTCAACAACAATTATTAACAATAGCTCGTACAATTTTACCTAATCCAAAAGTTATGATACTAGATGAAGCTACATCAAGTATCGATACTAAAACTGAAAAAGATATACAAGCTGTTATCAGTCAACTGATGAAAGGTAGAACAAGCTTTGTTATTGCTCATAGACTTTCAACTATTCATAATGCAGATTTAATTTTAGTTATGAAAGATGGAGATATTGTTGAGCAAGGTAATCATGATGAGCTTATGAAGTTTGATGGAATCTATGCTAACCTTTATAATACACAATTTAATCAATAATATAATAGATAGATACTGTTGATAAAAAATTCTATCAACAGTATCTATCTATTGCAACAACTATAAGTTCAAACTATAAAAAATTTTCTAGAGCATTTCAATTAATCTATTCTTAATTTCTATTGTGTTTATATTATTAAAATCATATTTAAATATAGAAGCTATAATAATTTGATGATCACTAAAATCTCTTTTTAATATATTCATCATCAACTTAATATTTTCCTGATCTACTTCCTTACCAGTAGGTGAATCTAATAAAATAGGAAGTTTAATATTCAACTTCTTTTTTATTGCAGAGATATACCCCAATTTAAAAGCAAATACTGTTTTATGTAATATTGCTCCAGAAAGCTCTTTTAAATTTGATGTAAATAAATATGTTGGAGAAATTGAATCCTTGTCCCCTATTTCTAATTCTGTAGCATATTTTATTATTACCTCAAAAATATGTGAACCTATTGTGTTATTATTTTTAGTAATTTTACTAATTTCTTCTCTTATATTTTTAACTTCTTTTTCAAGATTCATAATTTCTTGTTTTATTATAATTTGATTTAAAGGAATTCTTGAAATTCTTTTATCAAAAATTTCTAATTGATTAACTGATTCAAAAAATTTTAATTGTTCATATTCTTTATTAAATTCTTTTTGTTTTTTTTCAATTTTACTTGTTACTTCAACAAACCTAGCAAATGTTATTTTTCTTTTTGCAACTAACAATTCAATCGCATCATTAAGCCCTACAATATTATTTTCTGTAACTGGTACAATTTCTCCACTTGAAGTTTTAACCAATAATTTCATTTCTACTATAAACTTTCTAAAATGTTTGTTATCTGACAGTGTTTTATCTATACGATTTAACTCTTCTTTAATTTCTCTCTGTTTTATTAATAGGCTATCAAGTTCACTATCAATTTTATCTTCATAACTATTTGTTACCAGTCCTTCTTCATTTTGTAATATTTCTTGATACTCTGCTATACTAAACATTTGCTTATATTTACTAATTTTTTTCTTTAATTGGGATTCTTGTTCAATTAAAGCTGTGCAATTAATCCCAGATAATCCACGAATTAATTCTTCAATATTAAAATGAATACTCCCTATTACAATACCCCTATTTAATAATGTCCATCCTTTTTCCTGATCAATATAATATACTCCTAATAAATTAGAAATTATATCTTTATTCTCTATTCCAAAAACTATTTCTTGCAGCTCATTTTGTTGTTCTGGAATAACATAAACTTTTTTCTTTTTATTTTTCTCTATCTGAATTATTGGTAAATTGTTCCTTACGAGTTTTATTTCCTCTTTTTTTTCATTTTCAACTATCAGTTCTACTTCACATTGATTAAATTTAATTTTTTTAGTATTTGGTATATTGTAACCTAATGCATACAACATAAATCTAAGAAGTGTAGTCTTTCCTTTACTATTTTTATCACTATGAATTAAATTTACTCCTTTTGAAAAATCAATTCTTCTTTCATTTAACCCTTCTTTAAGATAAATTGACTTAAATATCATAATTTACTCCCTTTTTTATACGATCAATAGTTATTCTATTTTTTATTATATTGTAAAGAATTATTTTTATTAAGCCCTCTTCCACATCTTCATCAGCATACTTTAATTTAAATTCTGATTTATAATTAGTCCACTTTGTTTTTACAAAGTCTAAGCTCTTATCTTTTTCTTTTTTATTTGTCTTGAATAACTGATAATCGTGTAATATTTTTATAAAAGTTTCACAGCGCTCACAACAAGAATCAATTACCTCTTTATATTTGTTTATAATTTCTGCATATAAACTAGAATCAAAATCTTCAGCAAACTTATCATCAACTTTTTCAACATCTACTGCAAGAGAAATAACTGACCATATAATATCACTTTTTTTTAATTTTATTGCACTCTTTTTTTTACTTCCATTCTTAAATACTTCATTTTGCCACATAGTAAGAAGTTTTTTATTAATTCCTAAATTATTTAAATCTAAATCTCCTATAAAATCATCTACAACTTGACGTATTACTTTATATCTTTCTTTATCTTCATCAGTTTCAAAAGGCAATACCTGTACCATAAATTTCTTAGTGTCTAATGGTTGTTTTATTTCCTTTAGATATTTATCAATTAATTCTTTTGATGAATCTAATAAAGTATCATATGTTCTATGTGCATGCCCATAGAACATATTATTTAATTCTTTCTCATTAAAAGGATTGGGAGAATTTGTAATAAGTATTAATTGAACAGTAGCTACTTTTTGAGCTCCTTCAGATAACGTAAGTAATGCCTTTTTTAAATTTTTTCGAACATTTTTGAAATCCTTACTACTTTGTTCTACAGCTTTAGCTTGAGCCAATATATATTTATTATTTTTTAATTTCAATTCAATGTCTTCATAATCTCCTTCTAACTTTAATGTTTCTAAATCTTTTATATTTTCAAGCATTAAAACAATAGCTGCATTTACCTGAAAATCAAAACCAAAAATAACTGAATTTGCTCTTCTATTTTGAGCCATAGAAATATCCTCCTATATTATTTTCTTCATTATATCAAATTTTCCTTTTTCCGTCAGTAGTTTTCGTTTGATAAGATTTGTAATAATTAAAATTTAGTTTTCTATTTTAAAATGTAAAAATTCTATATAATATTTTTTTACATTTTAAAAACCACTCAATTGAGTGGTTTTTCTTTGATTTTTAAAAATAAGTGCACTGATTTTTAAAAATTATTTGTTTAAGTGTTTTAATAATCTTTCACTTAAAGTAGCAATATTTGCTTTTAAGATTCTCATTACTTCTACTTCAGAAGCTCCTTTTAAAGTTTTTAAAGTTCTAGCACAAACTTTCACTTTTATTGGGCTACCATTAACAACCAATGTTGTAACTTGTAAGTTTGGTTTCCATACTCTTCTAGTTAGTCTATGAGAGTGAGATATTTGGTTTCCACTGATTAAGCCAGTTCCTGTAATTTCACATCTTTGCATACTAGCACCTCCTTGATATACTTTTTTATACAATACATCGTATTTTATCATTTAATTTATAAAAAATCAAGAATAAAAATATATAAAATTCTTTTTTTTATTAAATGGTAAAAAATTCAACAAAATAACTTAAATTTTAATGATTGAATTTGATTGAAAAAGAATGAAAATGATTGTATAATTAATTATACAAAAATAATTTAGTTAATATAGTTCATTTATTTAATTATACAATCATGTAAAAAGGAAAAGATATGTTATTTGAAGACAGAATTTCACTCATTTTAAAACTTATTGAACAAAATGGCAGTATTGAGAATTCAAAAATTATTAAAGATTTGAAAATTAGTGAGGCTACTCTTAGAAGAGATTTAGCTTATCTTGAAAAAGAGGGCAAAATTAAAAGAGTCAGAGGGGGTGCTATTTTAAAAAAGGTTGCTAGAAAGGAAATAGCAATCAAAGAAAAAAATTCTAATAAAGATAGTAAAAAGAAAATTGCAAAATTGGCAGCACAATTTATTTCTGATGGAGATTATATCTATTTAGATGCTGGGACAACTACCTATGAAATTATTGACTATATAAAAGGAAAAGATATCAAAGTTGTAACAAATGGAATTATACATTTAGAAAAACTTATAGCTAATGACATTGAAACCTATTTAATAGGTGGAAGAATTAAAAAAAGTACCTTAGCCATTGTAGGAGTTAAAGCTCTTAGAGATTTATCAGAATTCAGATTTGATAAGGCTTTCATTGGAATTAATGGAATTAATGAAAATGGTTATTCAACACATGACATTGAGGAAGCTTTAATAAAAAAACAAGCTATTGATAATTCTAACAAGGCTTTTATTTTAGCAGATAGCTCAAAATTTGATATTGTATACTTTGCTAATGTTGCTAAACTTGAAGAGGCGACAATAATAACTGATAAAAAAGAAGTAAATAAAAATATAATAAAACATACAAAAATAATAAACACATATTAAATTGAAAATAAGAGAGTTACATTCCAGATTTTAAGATAAAAATTAAATAGAATGAGCC
>ERZ773073.716-NODE-716-length-16994-cov-3.933290_pt1 | contig 16994 bp, 18 predicted proteins | sample MGYA00580616_ERZ773073 | MGnify/ENA primary metagenome ERZ773073 (study PRJEB29015, sample SAMEA2737960) | human oral metagenome | biome: human oral; feature: human-associated habitat; material: dental | place: China | collected 2131 ...
CCTGCCGTCCCGAACATTATCTCCAAGCTCCAGCGAATAAAGCGGAGTTAAGTGAAGTTTTTGCAGGCGGCGCAGAGCGGCTGAAAGTTGCTGCGCGCGCTGTCAAACGCCTACTCGCCAGCACGTGTATTTTGGCCATTTCCAGAGAGGCCCCCTGAAACCTTTATAAACAGGGCATCTCAGAAGGGGGTGTCCGGAACTCCTTTATCCACGCGGGTTTCAGGTGCGTCTGCCCGAAAACGCCCTGTTTACGCGGGCTCCAGCGATGCCCTTGCCGGGGCAAGGCGAATTAACCGCGCGGGTGGTGCTGGCTGTGCAGAGTTTTCAGACGTTCGCGGGCAACGTGCGTGTAAATCTGCGTAGTTGAAATATCGGCATGTCCCAGCAGTAGCTGTACGGCGCGCAGATCGGCGCCGTGGTTGAGCAGGTGGGTTGCAAATGCATGGCGCAAGACATGCGGCGAAAGTTTTTTTGCATCGATGCCCGCTATAACCGCGTAGCGCTTGATGAGTTGCCAAAATGCCTGGCGCGTCATGGCGCTACCACGCGCCGTGACAAATAAATCGTCGCTTTGCCGTTCTCCTAGCAGATGCTGACGCGCTTCAGCGAGATAATCGTCGATCTGGTCGATGGCTTTTTCGCCGAGCGGCGCCAGCCGCTCTCTGCTTCCTTTCCCGAAGATACGCACAACCCCGTCATTCAGGCTAATCTCATGCAATTTAAGCGCTACGAGTTCGGAAACACGCAGGCCGGTTGCATAGAGTGTTTCGAGCATTGCCCGGTCTCGTTGCCCGAGTGGCGTATCGGCAGGAGGCGCAGCGAGCAAAAGTTCCACCTGCTTTTCGGAGATCAGTTTCGGTAGGCGTGAAATTTTGGCAGGTGCGGCTAACTTCAGCGTCGGATCCTCGGTAATTCGCCCGCTGCTTAACAGATGTCGGTAAAAGCGTCGCAATGTTGCCATCATGCGGGCCTGGGAGGATGCCTTATGAGAGGCTGCAATCTGGGCGATAAAGCTGATCAGTGTTGTTTCCCCAGCCTGTTCGAGCACACCGGCGTAATAACCGTTATGCTTCAGCCAGTCCGCATAGAGAATCAGGTCGCTACGATAGCTGGCGAGTGAGTTTTTTGCCAGGCCGTCGCTGAGCCAGAGTGCATCGCAAAAATCGTCGATAACCGCGAGATCTTCAGGATACGGCGAGAGCGAGGCGGAAGCCTTCATGAGTTAGTAGCCAGTGTTTGATGTCAAGCAGAAAACCGCCATTCTGACGGGCAAAGCCGCCAAGACCGCCATTGGCAGCAATAACCCGGTGGCAAGGCACGATAAGCGGAAAAGGATTGGCGCCGCATGCTTGCCCGACGGCGCGTGGCGCGCTGCGCAATATTTTGGCCAGTTCGCCGTAGGAACGGGTCTGATGGCAAGGGATTCTGGCGATTTCTTGCCAGACGCGGCGCTGAAAATGCGTGCCGGAAGGGTGTAGTGGCAGGTTGAACACAAAATCCGGATCGGCCAAATACGCGTACAACTGTCGGACTGCCTCTGTCGCCAGTGCATTTTGCGGCGCGATTTCCGGGCAGGGGGCAAGATAATGTACGCCCAGCATTTCGCTTTCGTTACAGCGGACGCCTATGCAAAAGCTCGGTGCGGCGATAACAGCTTGATAGTCCATCTGGCTTGTGCTTTGCCTAGCTGCGAATCTGGCCGGTGCCAAGCACGATCCATTTCTGGCTGGTCAATCCTTCCAGGCCGACGGGGCCGCGCGCATGGATCTTATCCGTCGAAATGCCGATTTCTGCGCCCAATCCGTATTCAAAACCATCGGCGAAGCGCGTTGAGGCATTGACCATGACCGAAGAAGAGTCGACTTCGCGTAAAAAACGCAGCGCTTTGTCATAGTTTCCGGTCACGATGCTTTCAGTATGGTGCGAGCTATAACGGTTGATGTGCTCGATGGCCTCGTCCAGGCCGGCTACGACTTTGACTGCGATGATGGGGGCCAGAAACTCCGTGGCGTAGTCCTCTTCGCTGGCCGGCAGCGCTTCCTTGACAATCGCCCGTGTCTCTGCGCAGCCGCGAATCTCGACGCCGTTGTCAAGCAGCATCGCCGCGACGGCCGGGAGCAGATCCGCGGCGCGTGAGCGCGCGACGAGCAGGGATTCTGCCGTATTGCAGGTCCCGTAACGCTGCGTTTTGGCGTTTTCGACGATCTTGACGGCCATGGCGGCATCGGCCTCGTCGTCGAGATACACATGGCAATTGCCGTCCAGATGCTGGATCATCGGTATGCGCGCTTCGTTGAGCAGGCGCGTAATCAGGCCTTTACCGCCACGCGGTACGATGACATCAATGTATTCGCGCATTGTGATCAAATGCCCGACCGCAGCGCGGTCAGTCGTTTCGACGATCTGGATGGCCGTCGCCGGCAGGCCTGTCGCTGCCAGGCCTTTCGCAATCAATCCGGCAATGGTGCGGTTACTGTGGATGGCTTCCGAGCCCCCGCGCAGAATGGCAGCATTGCCGGTTTTCAGGCATAAGGCGGCGGCATCGGCGGTTACATTGGGGCGCGCCTCGTAAATGATGCCGACGACACCCAGCGGTACGCGCATGCGACCCACCTGAATGCCGCTCGGTCGGCGGCGAAGTTCCTGGATTTCTCCAATCGGGTCGGCCAGCCCGGCAATCTGGTCGATGCCTGTTGCCATTTGCTGAATGCTTTTTTCGGTCATCGTCAGCCGGTCGATCATGGCAGGCGCCAGTCCATTTGCCGTGGCGGCCGCCAAATCACGGCGGTTGGCTTCGAGAATGGCCGGTGCCTGGCTGCGAATATTGTCGGCGATGTGGCGCAGTGCCTGATTTTTGGTGTTGCTATCGGTATTTGCCATCTGGCGTGCGGCCTTGCGCGCCTGTTGTCCAAGGTGGCGCACGTAGCCTTCAATATCTTTCTCGATGTCCATGTTTTTCACTTTTTCCTGCAATTTTTCTATGGTTTGATTATATCGTCGGTGAAATGAATTTTTTCATAAGGCATCGATCCGAAATCGGGCAGAGCGAATAACGAAGCCGCGCGGCATGACGACTGTTTTTTTAGCACCGGGCTGATATAGCGGACGCTTTGCAAAATTCATGGAACCAATAGAAAAAATACTACTCCGAGTAGGGGAGAAAATAAGTCCTCATGAAAAACCATGGCTGAAAAATTAATTATTCCGGCTGAGCTTAAAATCTGTGCGACATGCAGCTACTGGGATGGCCTGCGCAAGGTGGATCCTGAATTGCGCCTCGTCGTCATTGATGAGTGTGCGGAAGGCGAATGCCTGGTTAAATGCGCGTGCCGCCGGGGATTAAACAATGAGGGTACGGGCGAGCACAATTGTCTGTGGGAGCATCTGGCGCCAGATGCCGACCCGACGCAGGGCAGTGACAACGACGCCCAGTGAACGGCAGTTGGTTGGCGCCCTGGCGTTGCCATCGATTTGGCTTAGGTTGCGCAGAGCGGTAGTCCAAGGCGCAGGAATTCGTCCCACGGATCGCCGGCGCCTATGCCCTTGATCAAACCGTCGATTCGCGCCGCTTCCGCCAGCAGCGTGTCCGCTGCCCCTGCTTCGAGGCGTTGCAGCGCCTTGCGAAACAAAGTCTGACGCGCCCCCCAAATACGCGCTTCCTTGAGCAGCGTTTCCAGCGGACGCCTGTTTTGGAGCCCGCGACTGACCTGCGCCAGCGCCCGAATTTCCTCGGTCATTGCCCAGAGTACCAGCGGCGGCGCTTCCCCTTCCTGACGCAGACCATCCAGCGTGCGCGTCAAGCGCGCCGCGTTGCCGGCGAGCAGCGCTTCGCGCAGCGCATCGAGATCATAACGGGCAACATTGAGCACGGCTTCGTGGATTTGTGCCAGGGAAAGTGCGCCGGGGGGATAGAGCAGGGCAAGCTTGAGAATTTCCTGATGGGCGGCCAGCAGATTGCCCTCGACGTGCTCGGCGATAAAGCGCAGACCGTCGCGTGCTGCACTTTGCCCCTGTTGTTGCAGCCGCCGGGCAATCCATCCGGGCAGCTCAGTCAGTCCGGGCGGCGTCAGTTTCACGGCGGCGCCGGCATCGGCAAGCGTTCTGAGCCAGGCTGCTTTCTCTTCTGCCCAGTCAAGGCCTGGCAGCGTTACCAGCAGGAGCGTATCGGGGCTGGGACGGGCGCAGTAACGCTGGAGTGCGGCGGCGCCTTCGCGTCCGGGTTTGCCCGTCGGGATACGCAGATCGACCAGCGTCCGGCCGCCAAACAGGGAAAGATTTCCCGCGGCGCGTTGCAGTTCGCTCCAGTCGAAACCGGCCATTGCCGTCAATACTTCGCGTTCGTCGAAGCCTTGGCGCCGCGCGGCGGTGCGGATGGCATCAGTGGCTTCGATGACGAGCAAAGGCTCATCGCCATAAACGACGTAAACGGGCTGCAACCCTCGTTTGAGATGCTCCGCCAATTGCTCGCCGCGTAACTGCATCGCAGCTTATCCGCTATTCCCGGCGGCGCGAGCCTGATCAATGCCGTTCGTATCGCCGGCGCGGCCGTCGGCATGGTCTCCCGGCCAGTCCGGCCGGGTCATTGACAGACGGCGCATGACCTGTTGCACGAGGTCGTTTTCCATATCCTGCCAGAGCAGTTCTTCTTCCTGCGTTTTGGCCAGCACGTCGGAATCGGCGTAGGTGATGTCGCGGAACAGTTCGATGCTGACGGGGAGCACCAAATCACGACCCTTGCGATCGACAACGCGGTAGTTATAAAGATAAACCAGCCGTTTTTGGCGGACGCGGCCTGCGCTGGAAAGCGCCAGGATGGTTGATGTACGCGACTCGCCGGCAGGCTGGAAGCTTGCCTGGGCGTCCTCGGCCGATTCCGCGATGCGCGTTGAGGTGTTGCGGATGGCGCGCTTGAGTCCCGCGCCGATGACCGAATAATCGGGGACGGCGATGTACAGGCTCTGGTAGGGCAGCGTATAGGCGCCGCGCAGCTGGAAGCCGCATGCGGCGAGCAATACGGCCGCCAGCACGGGGAGGAAAAAACGTGCGGAAACGCGCAATAAAAGAGAGATGGCGGGGAAAACGGTATGCACGGCGAATCCTTCCAGGAGCATAAATAAGCCAGCGCTATACGACGAGATTGACGAGCCGGCCAGGCACGATGATGAACTTTTTGGGCGTTCTGCCTTCGAGATGGCGCTGTGCACCTTCGTTGGCCAGGGCGGCGGCTTCGATCGTCGCCTTGTCAGCCGAGACCGGCACGCGGATCGCACCGCGATGTTTGCCGTTGACCTGTAGAACCAGCTCGATTTCCTCGCGCGCCAGTGCGCTTTCGTCGGCTTGCGGGAACATTTGCCCGCCGGCGGTTTGCCCCGGCCTCAGTTCCGCGTAAAGCGCTTCGCAGATATGCGGCACGATCGGATAAAGCAACAGGGTTACGGTTTCCAGCGCTTCCTGGCGAACGGCGCGAACCATTGCCGGGTCGCCATCATTATTCCCGTTGATGCGGCCATAAGCGTTGAGGAGTTCCATGACGGCGGCAATGGCCGTATTGAACTGCTTGCGCCGGCCATAATCATCGGCCACCTTGCCGATCGTCTGGTGAAGCTGGCGGCGGAAATCGCGCAGTTCGGCGCTCAGTTGCCCGCCGGTGGCCGATGTATAGGCGGTTGCCGGGCCATTATTTTCGATATGCTCGAACACCAGCCGCCACAAGCGCCGCAGGAAGCGGTACGCGCCTTCGACGCCGGCATCCGACCATTCGAGCGACTGATCGGGCGGTGAAGCGAACATGATGAACAGGCGCGCCGTATCGGCGCCGTAGCGGTCGATTAACGCCTGCGGGTCGACGCCGTTGTTCTTTGATTTCGACATCTTTTCGATGCCGCCAATCTGTACCGGCTGACCGTCGGCAGCCAGCGTGGCGCTCACCGGGCGGCCGCGTTCGTCGCATTGCAGCTCGACATCGGCGGGGTTGATCCAGACAGCCTTGCCGTCCGCGCCTTCGCGGAAAAAGGTGGGCGCGACAACCATGCCTTGCGTCAGCAGATTGGCGAATGGCTCGTCGATTCGCTCGCCCTTGAACAGTCCGGCGTCGCGCATCAGCTTGGTCCAGAAGCGCGCATACAGCAGATGCAAAATGGCATGTTCGATGCCGCCGATATATTGATCGATGCCGCCTTTGCACCAGTAGGCGACGCGCTCGTCCACCATGGCCCGGTCGTTGTCCGGGCAGCAGTAGCGCAGGAAGTACCACGAGGATTCGACGAAAGTATCCATCGTATCGGTTTCGCGTCTGGCGGCTTGCCCGCATTTGGGACACGTCGTTTCATAAAATTCCGCCATTCTGGCGAGCGGACTGCCTGCTCCGGTGACGGCAACGTTTTCCGGCAACACCACCGGCAGCTGATCATCGGGTACGGGAACGTCGCCGCAGGTTTCGCAGTGGATGACCGGAATCGGGCAGCCCCAGTAGCGCTGACGCGAGATGCCCCAGTCGCGCAGGCGGAATTGCACTTTCTTCTCGCCCAGCCCTTTGGCGACCAGGTCGGCAGCGATGGCATCGACGGCGGCTTTATAGCCAAGACCGTCGTACTTGCCCGAATTGACGCAGAAGCCATTTTTGCTGGCGTACCAGTCTTCCCAGCGTTCGTCCGAAAAGATTTTGTCCTGCGTCCCATCCTTTTCACCGATGACCTGCGTGATGGCCAGGCTGTATTTCTTGGCGAACGCGAAATCGCGCTCATCGTGCGCCGGCACGGCCATGACTGCGCCGTCGCCATAGCCCATCAGCACGTAGTTGCCGACCCAGACTTCAACTTTTTGACCCGTTAGCGGGTGATCGACAAAAATGCCCGTCGGCATCCCTTTCTTTTCCATCGCCGCCAAATCGGCCTCGGCGACGCCGCCTTGCTTGCATTCCTCAATGAAGGCGGCAAGCGCCGGATTATTGCGCGCAGCGTAGGCCGCCAGCGGGTGTTCGGCGGCCACGGCGACAAAAGTGACGCCCATGATCGTATCTGCGCGCGTGGTGAACACCCACAGCTTTTCCGGCTTGCCATCCAGCACGTAAGGGAAGGCAAAACGCACGCCCTCGCTCTTGCCGATCCAATTCTTCTGCATCAGCTTGACCTGTTCCGGCCAGCCGGACAGCTTGTCCAGATCGGCCAGCAGCTCTTCGGCGTAGGCGGTGATCTTCATGTAATACATGGGAATTTCGCGCTTCTCGATCAGCGCGCCGGAGCGCCAGCCGCGGCCATCGATGACCTGCTCGTTGGCCAGCACGGTCTGATCGACCGGGTCCCAATTCACCGTGCCATAGCGCTTGTAGATCAGCCCCTTCTCGAACAAGCGGGTAAACAGCCATTGCTCCCAGCGGTAGTAGTCAGGCTTGCAGGTTGCCAGCTCGCGATCCCAGTCGAGCGCGAAACCCAGACGGTTGAGCTGCCCTTTCATGTAATCGATATTGGCGTACGTCCATTGCGCGGGCGGCACATTGTTCTGGATGGCGGCGTTTTCCGCCGGCATGCCAAAAGCGTCCCAGCCCATCGGTTGCAGGACGTTGTAGCCGAGCATTTTGTGGAAGCGCGAGAGCACATCGCCGATCGTGTAATTGCGCACATGCCCCATGTGCAGCTTGCCCGAAGGGTAGGGGAACATCGACAGACAATAATATTTCGGCTTGCCGGCATCTTCGATCGCGCGCGCTGCGCCGGTTTTCTGCCACAGTTGCTGGGCGGCCAGTTCGATGTCTTGAGGTTGATATTTTTCTTGCATGGCTTAAATCGCTGAAAAGGCTGGAAAGACGGGAATTGCTGGAATCGCCGGAATCGCTAAAACGGCGGTAAACAACCCAAGAAACAGGCCGAAAAGCAGACCTTGAATCTCATGGTTGAACGACCCCGTGAATTATACGCGCTCGGCCGGCCCGAATTGCAGGCGGATGGCGGCGCGGACGCAGACTGCGCCTTCAAGCGCGGTGCGATGGCTGATATTGAAACCGGATACCGCACGGACTTGGGCGGCGCGTCGAACGCCCCTCGTGTGGATGCGCGGGAGGAAGGCGGCCTCTCCGCACGCAGCGAACGCCTGCCGGAAAACCGACCGCGCGCTGAAACAGGCGCAAAGCGTGGAATGACCGTTGGCCGCAAGCCCGCGTAAATAGTGGGTCAGCGGGCAGGCAGGCCGGAAACCCCCGTAAATAGTGGGCTAGCGAGGAGGTAAGCTGGAAGTGCCCGTAAACACTGGGCTGGCGGGCAGGGTCTTCGGAAACGCCCGTTTTACGCGGGGTTCAAGGTAGGTGTGGTGATAGGCGTTGTTGTGATTGGAAAAGCGATCAAAGAAGTTGAAAAAATCAGAAAAGAAAAAGAATCTGAGGGAAGAAAAGCAATAAAAAAGATAAAAAGAATAAAAGAAAGGATTTTTACTAATTGGTAGAATGGCCTATAGGGAGTAAAAACTTATTTTTGATCAAATGTAATATATAGAAGTATAGTAAAGGAATTGTTGTCAATAGTATTATTACTGATAACATCACAAATTTAAGGGCAATATAATAATCATCACTTAGGGTTTCTCGGTCGACATGTGCCAGATTGGTATAAAGATAAGGAAATATCCGATAAAAGCCATAGATAATCACCAGGCTAATTGTTGTAGATAAGAAAAAACAAATAATATAAATGAGTGCTTTTTTTGCAAATAATAAGAATATTTTCAAGTTTTCTTCCATTCTGTGGTTTCCAGTGAAGTGGGATTTTAGATTTACTGTTTTTACCCAATGTGCTTATATTAAATATTTTTATTATTTTTCCCGTTGTTGGTGATGCTTTTTGTTATAAACAAACCGCCGCTAAATAAACTTATGATAGGAGATGTGTATTTCCCAAATAGTGATGTAAGAAAATTAATTAGCCATGACCAACGTCCGGTAGCCGGTTCTACCGGCGGGTTATATAAACCATATAATCCGTGTATAAAAATTATAATACCTAATACTAAAATCGTTTTTCTTAATTTTTCAGGCGGGATGTCTTTTTTAAATTTCATAAAGAAGACAGTGTTATCGTGTTTAGGTTAAGAACAGGATAAATTAATATTGATATATTGGTCTATCTTCTAATCCTTAAAAATCATAGAAACCATTGCTATTGCCGGGCATCTGGAACTTTCGGGATTTTGAGGAAATATCCAATCCGGTTCTATCCACGCCTATCCGGCGCCTCTGAGCACATTACTGACCAGATGCGAGCAGTCAATCTTTTTGTTGTTGCCCGTGCCGCCCCAGCCATAGGTGTATCCGGCATTCCTGTACGCTTGCGTTTGCTTCAGAATCGAGCTCATTTTTTCACTCCTTCAACACATATTTCGTTCGTTTCAAGTTCTGCGGCTTCGTACTGCCTTTCCAGCAATCGTTTGCCGGTTTCAGCAAAATTGTCGCCGTAGCGGCTACCCAGTTCATAGCACTTGTACGCCCGGGCAATATTCTTCTCGCCCAGCTTCCCTTCTTCAAGCAAGGTGGCGAGATAGTAAGCATAATCTTTCACATGGCCTTCCTGAATCAGTTTCACCAGGGTGGCTTCCGATTTTTCCGGGTGGAGACACTTGCTTCTTTTGTTGCAGTCATACTCAATAGAAGCACCAATCGCGTCAGTAACCCCCGCATCGACCGCCTGCGCCATCAACGCTTTTTTGGTTTCTTCAGGCAAGCCCTTGGATTGGCCGGATTCGGAGAGAATTACCGCCAGATAGGCGGAGCGGGCATGCCCGTTTTTTGCCGCGCACAGGTAGGCATCGAGCGCCTGGTTGTACTGCCTGACGGCATTTCTATTGCCTTTATCCGCTTTGGCCTGGAGTCTGGCGGCTTTTTCGTAGCAGGTCTGACCTAAGTCGCGGGGCTTTTTGGCCTCACTGTGCGTCGGCAGAAGCAGCCCTAAGCCGATAATTCCCGAAAGGAGGAAAACTGTCCGTTTCCCCCCAACCATTCTGTCCATTTTCATCGCCTGTTTCCTTTTCTGTCCGGGAGGATTAGATGAATAAAGGAAATAACACTTCTTTCTTTGACAAGAAAAAAGCTAAAACTAAAACTATTATTCTTTGAAAAAATAATTTCGGTTATTTCTTCTTACGAATTGTTTCCAAAAAATCAGATACCACATCATCACAAATTTTTGTGGCTTTGGCTGACTGAATTATTGGAATATCAAAATTTCTGGTAACAATATAAGGAAGATAGGGAACATAATTCTTAGAAAAATAATCGACACCTTGCCGGGCAATTTTTTGTCCGCCAGGGTCGTTCTTTGCACACAATGCAAGACCATACAATATAGAATTATATTTTTCTGGCAATGAAGGCTCGCCTTCATCATTTTTGTCCACAAGAATAAGAGAAGGCTTATCAGACCGGATTATTTTATAAAGAATGTTTTCTCTTTCCAGTACTAATAAGGTTTCCTGATCGTGCGCATAGATTTTAAGCCGGTTTGCATTTTGGTGAATTTTATAATCATCCAATGTTTTTCCATATATTAGCGATAGGTAACTTGCCCGGTTAAAGAATAATAACTTTTCAAGAGATAATTCAAATTTTGCAGTCATATCCGGCAGCTTTTTTTGCGAAATAGTATAATCTAGAAGCAATAATATATCTTTTATATTATTTATAGATTTTACGTGAGATTTTTTGAGGTCTGTAGAATGGGCTAGTAAATTTGTGATTTTTATTGTATTAGCAATGCATTTTTCATTACAGTTCTTATAAAAATACCGATAAGCATAGTAGCTTATTTTTAAGGGTATTTTATGGCTTGATATTGTTGGCATATCTTGTGAATCAAGCCATTTTAATGATAAATAAACGGCTGCTGAAACTGCAATAAATAAAACAACCGCCGATACTGTTAAATAGTAAATAATTTTCTTCATTTATTTCTAAAATATAGAATAATCAGGTATTCGCTTATAAAGTCAAAGTTTTGTCGGAAAACCCCTGAATAGAAAATAAATTAACAATTGTAGGCTAGTCTTTCGCTATGTGGCTGTCAATGGGTTTAGATATGGATTGTGGAAAGATGCAGTGCTTCTTAGTTTCTGGGAATGGCGCTGTATGGAAAGAGGCGGCAGGGTGCGGTCGTCTGGCTGGAAGGGCGCTGCTCGTTTTCTATTACGGCTTGCCGAGTTGCTGTCTGCGTCTTCTGGATGTGATACCCAGCCGGATAAACTGGCTGCCCGGAAACCCGCGTAAACACTGGGCTTGCGGGCAGGGGCTCTGGAGAAGCCCGTTTTACGCGGGGTTCGTGGCAGGTGTGGTAGCGGGGTTGTCGTAGGTCTGTGGCGGTGTTGTGGCAGGTCTCTGCCGCCGGCAGTGGGGTGATTCAGCCAGCGATGCTTCCTTCCCGCCCGGTCGGCAGTCATGCCCGTACTCTTGTGATGCCTGTTGCACCCGCTGCACCCAAAAAAATAAATATCCCCGTAAATATTCTAAAATTTTTTATCGCCTGAATTTCGTATTCTATATGTACTGTCTATATAGCAATTTTTAGGCAATCTTTATTTGGTTAGGTAGATAAGGTTAATGCTGTTTTTTAAATATTGGATATTATAAAACTATCAGTAATTAATTTTTCTCTTTATTTACTATTTGATTAGGGGATTCGGCAAGCTAAAATAAAATCCAGGTGGGTTAATATAAAAATTGCGCCTGCTCTAAATAAATGGAATAGGCGCTTTTATGGTTATTTTTAGGTTGTTAATAAGGTTTTTATAAAATTTATCTGATTCCCTTTTTATTGCTTTCTGTTAGTCGACAAGCCGGAATATGTAAGGATAGACGCCGGAGCGGCAGCCCGGTAGTTGATGTATTGCCCATGCGCCTTTTTCGGCGGCCTTGTCGAGTAGCCGCGAGCCGCTGCTGCCGTCGATGCGGACATCTTCGACCGTACAGTCGGGGCCAAGCTGGATGAACAGGTAGACCGTGCCTTCGATGCCCTGGATGCGTGCTTCTTCAGGATAGAAGACAAACTCGGAAAGTTTGCGCTGTACGGCGGCAAGCGGCGGAGTACCCGTAATCTGCCGGCTGTCAGGGCGCGGATGCGGTTTCTCGGGTTGGCGGACAGTGCGTGCAGGCGGCCTTTTTTCAGGGGAAGGCTTGTGAAGGTCGGGGCGCGGTGCGGGCGGTGTGACTTTCGGCGTCGGCGTTGGCTTTGGTATCGGCGTCGGCTCCGGGGGCGTAAGATCCGGCGCCGGCCTGATTTCCGGTGTTTCTTCCTTCGCTGCTGTCAGTGTGTTTTTCAGCAACATTTCCGGCGCGGGAGGCGTGGGAGGCGTTGGTTCCGGGGTACGCAACATCACCTGCAACGGAGGTGGTGACGGCCGGAGGGGCAGGCGCCGGAAAGCGTCCGAAATCAGCAGGCTGCCGTGGAGAATGAGCGACAGCGCGATGGCGATAATCAGACGAAAAGGCGGATAAGGTGAAAAATAAGCAGGCATTGAGGTGATATTTTCCTATAATTTCCCCCATTAATTGACGGATTTGAAGAAAAGGCGCCGTCTGGCGCGCCAATCTGTCAGAAAACGGTATCGTAATTGAGCAGAAGCGGGACGGGTGGAAGGACAAAAAATGTGCGGGACGGTTGAATGGGGGCAGCTGACGCGCTGCGTGTTGTTTTTGGTGTTGTTGATATGCCGCACGGCATATGCCGCCTTGCCCGATGCGGCCGAATTCGCCTGGGCGGTTGAGCGCAACGATATCAAGCAGGTACGTGCCTGGCTCGACGAAGGGTTGAACCCGGAATTTCAGGGCAAGGAAATCGGCACGGGGTTGATGATCGCCGCCTGGTATGGGCATGTCCCGATGATGGCGCTGTTCGTTGAACGCGGCGCCAATCCGCGGCGTTCCAACCGTCACGGCGAGCAGCCGCTGCAACTGGCTGCGTGGAACAATCATCTTGAGGCCGTCAAGTGGCTGCTTGCACACGGCGCAACGATCAATCGCGACGGTAACTATTGGAGTGCCCTGCATTACTCGGTTTTTAATGGACACAGCGAACTGAGCAAATACCTGATTTCTCAGGGGGCGAATATCAATGCCCGTTCGCCCAACTATTCGACGCCGCTGATGATGGCTGCGCGCGAAGGGCATGACGATCTGGCGAAAATGCTGATCGACGCCGGCGCGGATACGCGGGCGCGGAATGACTGGGGGGATAACGCACTCGCCTTCGCCATGCGCAACGAGCATTACAAGATCGGCAAAATGGTTTCTTCGCCGGAAGAGTTTGCCGCCGCCATCAAAGCGCCCAAAGAAAGCTTCGGCGATGCGCCGCGTTCGGCGGCGCTGCCCAATGAAATCCAGACGCTGCTGCGCAATATCCGGGAAGCGCAAGCCAAAGGCCAGCCGGTAGATGCAATGCGCGTCGAATTGATTCAAAAAGTGATGGCCTTGCGCCCAGGGACGACGATCGTCAGCAACCGTGATACGCCGCCACAGCAGCAGGAGGAAATGGATTCGGTGGTCATCACCGCCAAACGCAATCAACCGGGGGAAGAACAGGCGCGGTTCGTCTTTTTCCGGGCGGGCGACGCGGAGGAACCCGCTCCGGCGTCTGCGACGCCGAAAAAACCGGGTGCGGCGGATAAAGGAGCTGCAGATAAAGGAGCCGCGAACAAGGGAGCCGCAAGTAAGGGAGCCACGAACAAGGCGGCGACACGCCCGTTGCAGTCCGCTGCCGTGTCGCAAACGCAGCGTGCGCAATCGACTTTCGATCAGATGGCTGACCTGATGCGCCAGATTAATCTGGCCGAGGCGCAAGGCAAACCGGCGGATGATTTGCGTCGGCGCCTGGATCAACTGATCGAACGGACAAAACGGAAAAAATAGCCTCGGCAGAACGGATTGCCTGTCCAAAACGAGGCAGGCGTACGGGCTGGATGCGCGCGTCCATGCCGGATGCGGCAGGGCAAAGCAATACCGTCAAGCCTCAGGCTGATTGGTGTTCGCTGGGTGGCGCCGATGGCAAAAGTCCCATTCAGGGCAAAAACAGCGCCAGAAGACGATTGAGGAAGCGCTGGCCGAGCGCGGTGGGCACAATGAGGCTGGAAACGCCCGCCTGGTCTGGCTTGGCCGGGGTTGCCGGGGCCGCTGGAGCAGATGGACTGTCGGGCCGGATTGGTGTGGCCAGAGCGTTTAAATCTGAAGGCATCGGGGCGGCGCGCCATTCAATCAGACCCTCGGCTACGGCCTGTTGCAGCGGCGTTTCGATGCAGGTGAGCGGCAGTCCGGTGCGCTGGCTAAACAGCGCCGCATCGAACCCCTGGTTGAGGCGCAGCGCGTTCATCATGAATTCGCCGGGCAACTCGTTATCGTCGACGCACCATGTTTCCTGGCAGGCATGACCCGCGGCGGCCTGAGCCATATAGCGTCCGGGTTGTGCCCAGCGCACCTGGCGGAAGATTCTGAACGGGTTTTGCTGCGCACCTGCGGATAAAGAGGCGCCGGCAGTCGCATCGAATGGCGAAGACTGGCTGGAGGACGTGTCGGTGCAGGTGTTGGTACAGGTATTGGGCAACTGCGTCAGCTTGCTGTGCGCTCCCGCGCCAATGCCGAGATAGTCGCCGAACGTCCAGTAGTTGAGGTTGTGCCGGCATGACCGGCCGGGCAGGGCAAAAGCCGACGTTTCATAATGCAGGTAGCCGGCTGCGGCGAGCCGCTTTTCGATGGCTTCCTGCATATCGGCGGCCAGATCGGCGTCGAGCGCGGGCGGCCGGGCAGCAAACGCGGTGTTCGGTTCGATGGCAAGCTGGTAGCAGGAAAGGTGCGCGGGCGCGTAGCGCATTGCCTGCCCGAGGTCGGCAAGCGCCTGGTCGAGCGTCTGCTGCGGCAGGCCGTACATCAGGTCGAGGTTGATGGCGTCGAAATGGCGCAAAGCGATCTCGATGGCGCGGTGGGCTTCGCTATCGTCGTGAATGCGGCCCAGCGCTTGTAGATGCGCCGGATTGAAGCTCTGGATGCCGAGTGAAAGCCGGTTGATGCCGGCGGCGCGGAAAGCGGCGAATTTCTCCGCTTCTGCGGTGCCGGGGTTGGCTTCCAGGGTGATTTCGGCATCCCGCGCCAGCGGCAGGCGGGCACGGATGGCGGTGAGTATGGCGTCGATGGCGTGCCCGGAAAAGAGGCTAGGGGTGCCGCCGCCGAAAAAGATGCTGACGATCTCCCGTCCCGCGATGTCCGGCAAGGCGGCATCGAGATCGGCCGTCAGCGCTGCAACGTAATCCGCTTCCGGCAGCGGTTGGCGCTGGCCGTGCGAGTTGAAGTCGCAGTACGGGCATTTGCGTACGCACCAGGGGATGTGCACATAAAGGGAGAGCGGCGGGAGAGACTGGAGGGGTTGGTGGGGCTGGGGGGGCGGAAGATGTGGCCGCAAAGGCGCGGGGAGAGAGGCCGGCACGGGAGCCTGCGTTGGCGCCTGCGGGTGCGATGCCGCACCGTTTGGCGCGCTCATGCCTGACGGGCGCGCAGGCGTTCTATCAGTTGCCGTAGCGCCAGGCCGCGGTGCGAACGGCGGTTTTTTTCCGCAGCGTCCAGCTCGGCCGCCGTTTGGCCGAGATCCGGCAACAGGAAGTAGGGGTCATAACCAAAGCCGCCGGCCCCGCGCGGCGTGTCGATGATTTCCCCGTGCCATTCGCCTTCGGCAATGATCGGTTGTGGGTCGTCGGCCTGCCGGAGGAAGACAAGCGCGCAGACGTAATGACCGCGTTTGTCGGCATGTGCGGCCAGGTCGGCGATGAGTTTTTCGTTGTTGCGTGCATCGGATTTGGGTTCTCCCGCGTAGCGGGCCGAGTGTACGCCCGGCGCGCCGCCGAGCGCTTCGACGCAGAGGCCGGAATCGTCAGCCAGCGCGGGCAGGCCGGTGTGGCGAGCGGCGTGGCGCGCCTTGGCCAGCGCATTTTCGACGAAGGTGCAGTGCGGTTCGGGGCATTCGGGAACGCCCAGTTCCTTTTGCGGGACGATTTCCCAGCCGAGTGGCGAGAGGAGCTGGCCAAATTCGCGCAGCTTGCCGGGATTGCTGGAAGCGACGACGAGCTTCATGCGGCCACCGCCGTTTTCTGATGAGCGATCAGCGTCTTGATGCCGGTTTCGGCCAGGTCAAGCAGTTGCAGCATTTGCGCGCGGGTAAACGGTTCGCCTTCGGCCGTTCCCTGGATTTCGACAAGGCCGCCGCGGCCGGTCATGACGACGTTCATGTCGGTGTCGCAGGCCGAGTCTTCCGGGTAATCGAGGTCGAGTACGGGCGTTCCCCGATAAATGCCGACGGATACCGCGGCAACGTGATCGAGCAGCGGGCTGGCGGCCAGTTCGCCACGGGCGACGAGCCCGGCGCACGCATCGTGCAGGGCAATCCAGGCGCCCGTGATCGCAGCGCAGCGCGTGCCGCCGTCGGCTTGCAGGACGTCGCAATCGAGCGTGATCTGCCGTTCGCCCAGTGCTTTGAGGTCGGTAACGGCACGCAGGGAGCGGCCGATCAGCCGCTGGATTTCCTGCGTGCGCCCGCTCTGCTTCCCTTTGGCCGCCTCGCGTGCCGTGCGCGTATGCGTCGAACGGGGCAGCATGCCGTATTCCGCCGTGACCCAGCCTTGTTCTTTCCCGCGCAAAAAGGCGGGGACGCCAGCCTCGACGCTGGCGGTGCAGAGCACGCGCGTATCGCCCATTTCAATGAGCACGGCGCCTTCGGCGTGGCGGGTGTAGTGGCGGGTAATGCGAATCGGGCGCAGTTCATTGGGCTGTCGTTGGCTGGGGCGCATGGCAGTTCCTTGGCGTGGGTAATCGGTGAGGTTATTTGGCGTATTTCTGGATGGCGTGGCGGATTTCTTCGATCGCCTGTTCGATTTCCTCTTCGCTCAGTTCGCTTTTGTAGCCGGTGCTGTGTCCAAAAGCGTCGAGTGCGGTGGTGATGCTGTCGATCGGCATACTCTGCGTGGAGATGGAAAACAGACTGTCGGGC
>ERZ773073.717-NODE-717-length-16985-cov-34.884288_pt1 | contig 16985 bp, 15 predicted proteins | sample MGYA00580616_ERZ773073 | MGnify/ENA primary metagenome ERZ773073 (study PRJEB29015, sample SAMEA2737960) | human oral metagenome | biome: human oral; feature: human-associated habitat; material: dental | place: China | collected 2131 ...
TGTTGGTTCAAATATAATTTCAAAATTAAATGATTATACAAAAGATTTTGATAAAATCTTAATTTTTTCAAATGAAACAATAGCAGACTTATATTTTGAAAAATTTAAGTCAACTTTGAATGAAAAAGATAAGGTTTTTTATTTTGCAATAAAAGATGGAGAAGAATATAAGAATATTGAAAGCATATTACCAGTTTATGATTTTATGTTGGAAAATAATTTTTCAAGAAAATCTTTAGTTATTAGCCTTGGTGGTGGAGTTATTTGTGATATGGGAGGCTATATTTCAGCTACCTATATGAGAGGAATAAAATTTATACAAGTTCCTACTTCACTTCTTGCTCAAGTTGATGCAAGTGTTGGAGGAAAAGTTGCTATAAATCACCCTAAATGTAAAAATATGATAGGAAGTTTTAAAAATCCATATAGAGTTATTATTGATGTAGAATTTTTAAAAACTCTACCAAAAAGAGAATTTAAGTCTGGAATGGGAGAACTTTTAAAACATTCTTTTTTAACAAAAGATAAAAGTTATTTAGAATATATAGAAAATAATGTTGAAAAAATTAAGAGTTTAGATAATGAAAGTTTGGAAAATATTGTAGAGCAATCTATAAGAATTAAAAAATATTATGTAGATATAGACCCTCTGGAAAAAGGAGAAAGAGCTTTTTTAAACTTAGGACATACTTATGCACATGCTTTGGAAAGTTTTTTTGATTATAAAGCCTTTACTCATGGAGAAGCCGTTTCTAAGGGGGTAATTTTTGATTTAGAGTTATCACTTTTAAGGGGACAAATTGATGAAAAATACTTAGAAAGAGCTAAAAATATTTTTAATTTATTTGATATAGACACTGATTTAATATATTTACCTAGTAATAAATTTATTCCTCTAATGAGAAAAGATAAAAAAAATTCTTTTAATAAGATTATTACAATTTTATTAGACAGTGAAGGGCATTTATCTAAAACAGAAGTTCAAGAAGATGAAATTATAAGAATTATTGATAAATATAAAAATAATTTTTTAAGGGCAAGTATTGATATAGGAACTAATTCTTGTCGTTTATTGATTGCTGAAGTTCAAAAAAATAATGAAATTATAAGTTTTAAAAAAGAAATTTATAAGGATTTAGAAATAGTTAAACTTGGGGAAGATGTAAATAAAAATAAGTTTTTAAAAGAAGAAGCTATTGAAAGAACTTTAAAATGTCTAAAAAAATATAGAAAAATTATAGATAATTATTCAATAGAAGAAAAAAATATTATTTGTTTTGCAACATCAGCAACAAGAGATTCTACTAATAGAGATTATTTTATTAAAAAAGTTTATGATGAAACTAAAATAAAAATTAATTGTATTAGTGGAGATAAAGAAGCCTATATAAATTTTAAGGGGGTTATAAGTTCTTTTGATAGAGATTTTAAAGAAAATATTCTAGTTTTTGATATAGGTGGAGGTTCAACAGAATTTACCCTTGGTAATATGAAAGGTATAGAAAAGAAAATAAGTTTAAATATAGGTTCTGTTAGAATAACTGAAAAATTCTTTTTAAATAATGAAGCGTATAATTATTCAGAAGAAAATAGAATTAAAGCAAAAGAATGGGTAGAAGAAAACTTAAAAGAACTTGAAGATTTTAAAAAATTAAACTTTACTTTAATTGGTGTGGCAGGAACAACTACAACACAAGTTAGTGTTAGAGAAAAAATGGAAGTATATGATAGTGAAAAAATACATCTTAGCAACTTGACAAGTAAAGAAATTAATGATAATTTAAATTTATTTATAAAAAAAAGAAATAATGAAGAAATAAAAGGTTTAGATCCAAAGAGAAAAGATGTTATAATAGGAGGAACTATTATATTAAAAGAAATATTAGAGTATTTTGAAAAAGATTTTGTAATAGTTTCTGAAAATGACAATCTTATGGGGGCTATATTAGAAGGAGTAGAAAACGAATGATAGATGTGATAGACAATATATCAGCATATTTTGATGATGATATGGTAAATATAATTTATAAGGATTTAAAATCAAATGGACTTTCAGATAAGGAAGTTGAGAATTTATTAAAAGAAAAACATAGAGATTTACCTATGATAGAAATTAATATATTTCAATTAAATAACTATAAATTAGGAAGTATAGGTTTTACTTCAAGAGAATTAGAAAATTTAAAAATAGATTTTATTGAAGAAAAATTACTATCTAATGATTACAATGGAGATAATCCAACAAATAAAATAGTTTATTTAAAAGTATTATTTGATAAAGAAAGCAAAAAGATTTTAGGTTGTCAAATTGCAAATGAAAGAAATATTGAAGCAAGACTTAATGCAATAAAAAATACAATTGAAAAGGGTGGAGATTTAAAAGATTTAGTAAAATATAAAGTAAATCCTACTGATAATGAATGGAACCCAGATATTCTAAATATTTTAGCATTAACTGCACTAGGCAAAAATCAAGAAAATTCTGAGGATGTTGAAGCTAATAATATTGAAAATTTAGTAAAAAATAAAGAATTTTTATTAGATGTTAGAGAAGAATATGAGTATCAAGAAGGACATATAAAAGGAGCAGTTAATTTACCTCTTAGAAAAATTTTAGAAAAAAAAGATACTTTACCAAAAGATAAAGATATTTATGTATATTGTAGAAGTGGACATAGAAGTGCTGATGCAGTTAATTTTTTAAAAAGTCTTGGTTTTGAAAAGGTTCATAATATTGAAGGGGGCTTTATAGATATTTCTTTTAATGAGTATCATAAAGATAAGGGAAATTTAGAGAATAGTGTAGTTACAAATTATAATTTTGATTAGGGAGAAAAAAATGAAGTTAGTAGTTTCTGATTTAGATGGAACTCTTTTAAATGATGACAGTGAAGTAAGCAATGAAACGATAGAAATGATAAAAAGATTAAAAGAAAATGGTATAGAATTCGCTATTGCAACAGGTAGAAGTTTTAATTCTGCCAATAAGATTAGAAAAAAAATAGGTTTGGAAATCTATTTAATATGTAACAATGGTGCGAATATATATAATAAAAATGGCAAGATGATTAAAAATAATATTATGCCAGCTAATTTAATTAGAAAGGTTATAAAATTTTTAACAGAGAATAATATAGGATACTTTGCTTTTGATGGAAGCGGAATAAATTTTTATGTTCCAGCAAATATGGAAATAGATGCTGAACTCTTAAAGGAACATATTCCACATTATATTAAGAATTTAGAAGATATTGAAAATCTTCCTGCCTTAGAGAAAATTTTAATTATTGAGGAAGATACTGAAAGAATATATGAAATAAAAGATTTAATTCATAAAAACTTTGATAGTGAATTAGAAATAGTTATCTCTGCTGATGATTGCTTAGACTTAAATATAAAAGGTTGTAGCAAAAGGGGTGGAGTTGAATATATTTCACAAGAATTAAAAATAAATCCAAAGGAAATTATGGCTTTTGGAGATAGTGGAAATGACTATAAAATGTTAAAATTTGTTGGTCATCCTGTTGCAATGAAAGATAGCTTTATGGCTAAAAGAGATTTTGAAAATAAAACTGATTTTACAAATGATGAGAGTGGAGTGGCTAAATATTTACAAAAATATTTTAACTTATAAAAATCTTAACCAAATTTTAATAAATATACAATAAAATATAAAAAAGGAATATGATAATGGAAAATATAATTATAAATAACGAAATAAATGAAATAGTTTTTTTAAATAAAAAAGAAAAGATTGAAGAAAGTTTAAGAACTACATATAGAAAAAAAATATGGAAAAATTTTGTTAAAGCAGTAAAAGATTTTGATTTAATAAAAGATGGAGATAAAATAGCAGTAGGAGTATCAGGTGGAAAAGATAGTCTATTACTTTGTAAGCTATTTCAAGAATTAAAAAAAGATAGAAGTAAAAATTTTGAAGTAAAGTTTATTTCAATGAATCCTGGTTTTGAAGCTATTGATGTTGATAAATTCAAAGAAAATTTAATAGAAATGGGAATAGATTGTGAATTATTTGATGCTAATGTTTGGCAGATAGCATTTGAAGAATCACCAGAAAGTCCTTGTTTTCTATGTGCTAAAATGAGAAGAGGAGTTTTGTATAAAAAGGTTGAAGAGTTAGGTTTTAATAAATTAGCTCTAGGACATCATTTTGATGACATTGTTGAAACTACTATGATAAATATGTTTTTTGCAGGTACAGTAAAAACAATGTTACCAAAAGTTCCATCTACTTCTGGAAAGATGGATATAATAAGACCTCTTGCTTATGTTAGAGAAAAAGATATAATAAATTTTATGAAATACAATGATATTCAAGCTATGAGTTGCGGTTGTCCTATAGAATCTGGAAAAGTGGATTCAAAAAGAAAAGAAATCAAATTTTTATTACAAGAATTAGAAACTAAAAATCCTAACATAAAACAAAGTATATTTAATGCAATGAAAAATATTAATTTAGATTATGTATTGGGATATACAAGTGGAAATAAACCAAAAGAATAGGAGGTATTATGAATTTCTATTTGAAATTATTAATAAAAATTTTAGAAAGATCTATGACTGCAAAAGATAGTGAAATCTTAAAAAAATTAAAATCAGGTTATGATTTATCAAGTGAAGAAAAGAAAGAACTTGAGGAGATTATAGATAACTTGATTTAAAGGGGGAAGTATGTCAATAAAATATTTGTATGACAGGAAAAAAATTGCTATTACATATGGTGAACAAAAATATTCTTATGCAGATGTGATTAAATATGTAAATTATTATTCAGAATTTTTAGATATTTCAAAAGGAGATAGAGTAGCATTAATGATGGAAAATAGACCTGAATCTATTTTCTCATTTTTCTCAATTTGGGCAAAAAAAGGTATAGCATTAAGTTTAGATGCAGGCTATACAGTTGAACAACTTGCTTATGTTCTTAGTGACTCAACACCAAAATATATTTTTATATCAAATAAAGTTAAAGAAGTTGTTGAAAAGGCTAATGAAAAAATTGGAAATATAGTAAAAATATTAGTTGTTGATGAAATAAGTCTACCAGATAACTATATACCTAAACAAGAAGAATATCATAATGATTCAGATGAAGAGGTAGCAATAATAGTTTATACTTCTGGTACAACTGGAAACCCAAAAGGAGTAATGATAACTTATGAAAATATAAGAGCTAATATGGATGGTATAACAGCTGCTAATTTAGTTAATGATACTGACAGTATCTTAGCAATGTTGCCTTATCATCATATTATGCCATTATGCTTTACATTAATATTACCAATGTATTTAGGAGTCCCTGTAATACTTTTAACAGAAATTTCATCAGCTAGTCTTTTAAAAACATTACAAGAAAATGTTGTTACTGTTATTCTTGGAGTTCCAAGAGTATGGGAGATGTTAGATAAAGCTATTATGACTAAAATAAATGAAAGCTCCTTAGCTAGATTCATGTTTAAAATGGCTTCAAAAATCAATTCTATGTCTATAAGAAAAATGTTGTTCTCAAAAGTTCATAAACAATTTGGTGGACATGTTAGACTTATGGTATCAGGTGGAGCAAAAATTGATAAAAACATATTAGAAGATTTTCGTACTATGGGATTCAGAGCAATTCAAGGTTATGGAATGACTGAGACAGCTCCTATAATAACTTTTAATGTACCAGGTAGAGAAAGATCAGATTCTGCTGGTGAAGTCATAAAAGATGTAGAAGTTAAAATTGCAGATGATGGAGAAATTCTTGTTAAAGGTAAAAATGTAATGAAAGGTTATTACAATAATGAACAAGCGACAAAAGAAGCATTTGATAAAGATGGTTGGTTCCGTACTGGTGATTTAGGAAAATTTGAAGGTAAATATTTAATAATAATTGGTAGAAAAAAAGAAATGATAGTTCTTCCAAATGGAAAAAATATTGATCCTAATGATATTGAAGCTGAAATTATTAAAAATACAGATTTAATAAAGGAAATTGCTGTAATAGAATATAAAGAACAATTAGTTGCTATTATTTATCCTGATTTTGATCAAATAAAGGCTAAACAAATAGTAAACATTAAAGATGCAATTAAATGGGAAGTTATAGATAAATATAATGTAACTGCACCTAACTACAAAAAGATACATGACATAAAAATTGTTAAAGAAGAATTACCTAAAACAAGATTAGGTAAAATTAGAAGATTTATGCTTAAAGATTTAATAGAAGATAAAGTTGAAAGTAATGATAAAAAAGAAGAAAAGAAGGTTGTTGAAGTTCCAGCTGAAATGAAAGAGAAGTTTAACATTATTAATAAGTATATAGATGAAAGATATCATAAGACTATTGATTTAGATTCTCATATTGAGCTAGATTTAGGTTTTGACTCTCTTGATATAGTAGAATTTATGAATTTCTTAAATGAAACTTTTGGAATAACATTAGTAGAACAAGATTTTGTTGAAAATAAAACAATATCTGCTATAATAAAATTAGTTGATGATAGAGCAGGAAAGTTAGTAGAAAAAACAGATAAAAATGAAAATTTAAAAAAGATTATTGAAAGTGATTCTGATGTAAAATTACCACCAAATGTTAGATATGGTAAAGTTTTAAAGTTTATTTTAAGTCCAATGTTTAAATTCTATTTTAAATATAAATATAGTGGAAAAGAAAATATTAAAGAAGGAGCAGGAATAATTGTTGGAAATCATCAAAGTTATTTAGATGCTTTTATGTTAAATAATGCTTTTACTTATAAAGAAATGGAAAATAATTATTATATAGCAACAGCTTTACATTTCAAATCTAATTTTATGAAATACCTAGCAGGTCGTGGAAATATAATTTTAGTTGATGCAAATAGAAATTTAAAAAATACTTTACAAGCTGCAGCTAAAGTTTTAAAAAGTGGTAAAAAGCTGCTTATTTTCCCAGAAGGAGCTAGAACAAGAGATGGTCAGTTGCAAGAGTTCAAAAAAACATTTGCTATACTTGCAAAAGAATTGAATGTTCCAATATATCCATTTGTTTTAAAAGGGGCTTATGAAGCATTTCCATATAATAAAAAATTCCCAAAAAGAAATAATATTTCAGTTCAATTCTTAGAAAAAATTGAACCACAAGATAAAACAGTTGAAGAATTAGTTGAAGAAACTAAAAATAGTATTGCAAAAAATTATTATTAAAATATATAAAATGGAGGTAAGAATATGTATTACAATATGAATGATATTGATGTTAGAAGCTCTAACAATTTTTTAAGAAAAGTATTTTTGTATATGATTTTGGGTATTGGAATTTCTTTTGGAACAGGAGCATATTTATTATATTTTAATCAAGGTTTATTATATACACTGCTTGATTATTACCAATTTTTGGTAATAGCTGAATTAGCTATGGTATTTTCTATTAGCTTTTTTATAAATAAAATATCTGCTGGTTTAGCAAGAATTTTATTTCTAGCTTATTCTTTAGTAAATGGTATAACTCTTACTGTTATTGGACTTATATACGCACCACAAATAATTTTTTATGCTTTTATGATAACTCTTACAATTTTTGTTGTAACTGCTATCTATGGTTATACTACACAAGAAGATTTAAGTTCTTATAGAAGATTTTTTATGATAGCTTTAATCTCACTAATAATTTTATCAATTATTAATGCTTTTATGAGAGTTGGAATGCTTGAATGGGTAATAACAATTGCAGGAGTAGTTATTTTTACTGGACTTATAGCTTATGATGTAAATAGAATTAAGGCAATATCTTATCAATTAGTTGATGGAGATAATGAAGCTATAGAAAAAATGAGTGTAATCGGAGCTTTAAATCTTTACTTAGACTTTATTAACTTATTTATTTATATACTTAGAATTTTTGGAAGAAAAAAATAATTATTTAGGAGCTATTAAATGAAAAAAATTTTATTATTAATATTTTCTGTTTTATGTGTAAATTCATTTTCATATGTAGAAAGAAATGACCAAGTTGGAAATAGAGGACTTGAACTTATAAGAGAAAGTAATATAAATCAAAATATGGGACTATCTAAAGAAAGTGGTAGTACACAAATAATTGATGCATATAGAGGGAATGGAAAATTTGCTAAAACAAAAGGTTTTATGATTGGTACAACAAGTAATTTTCTTGCTTATCCTAATATTACAGCTGGAGTTACTGTTGCCTATGATAAATATAAATTTAAACCTGATAACAGTGATTATTGGGGAAGAGATTATGATGTAAATACTTATTTTTCATATAAACTAGATAAAAATTTATTTACAGTAGGTTTTGGATATTCTCAAGCAAGACATGTTGAGAAAAGAGGATATACAGGAAATTTAGAATACGGTAGATTTTTAACAGGCAACACTTATATTTATACAGGAGTTGAAGGACAAAATAGAGATTACAAAGGTGAAGGTTCTGAAAATTTAAGATTTGCTAATTATAAATTAGGAATCTTAAGACAAGATACTTGGAAGAAATTAAAGTTTATTAATGGTATTGAAATCAATATGGATAATAGAAAATATGATGTAGAAGATAGAGGCAGAGGAAATTTAACTTTTGTTTCAAGAGTTTCGTATTATATCTATGATGATTTATTATTTGATGTTCAATATAGAGGAACTAAAAATAGTAAATTTTATGACAGTGTTGTTGGACTTGGATTTACACACTATTTTTAAAAAAATTTAATATTTAATTTACTAGTAAGGATTGACTTTTGCAAGAAACAAGAGTTAATCCTTTTTTATTTTAAGCAAATTTTTAAAATTTATCAAATTAGTATATATTATTTATACTTACTATATAAAGAATATATTTGATTTTTATTCTCGTGGGGGGGGATAGAATATATACAGGTTATAATTTGTTTGTTTTATTATAGAATAAAAGTGAGAAAAGTTAAATAAATTCAATTTTTTAGGAGTGTGTAAATATGAAAAAAGGATTATTACTAATAGTCTTAGTATTAGGTATGTTATTAATAGGTTGTGGGACAGGGTCAGATGATATTTTGTTGCCAGCAGAAAATATTACAATTGCTGATATTAATAAAAATATAGATAAATATGGAACTGGAAAAAAAGTACCTAAAACAATTTTTGCAATTATTAAATTAAAATATGCTAAAACAATATTTGAAGTATCTAATAGAGAAATTGAAGATGGGTATTTTTATTTTGAAGTTAAAAATCAAAAAGAAATAGATACAATAAATGAATATGTAGAAGAATTTAATAAAAATGAAGAAAATAATATAACTATAAAAGGATATGAAAATGTTTATGAACTTGAAGATGGGACAAAATATCTTGCATTTACAGCTTATATTAAAACTGATAGACTTTTGAAGAGCCGTTAAATTAGAGATAGGTTTCCAATAGTATTATATAAAATAATTTTAATTAGGAGAGTGTGTAAATATGAAAAAAGGATTATTATTAATTATATTAGTATTAGGAATGTTATTAGTAGGTTGTGGAAAAGAAAAAGAAACAGAAATTACTTCTGAAAATGCAGTATCAGAAATAAAAAACGAAAATATTGATATTGAAAAATTAATTGATGAATTTTATACAAATGAAAAATATTCACAAAAAATTAATGGTGTAACTTGCTTCAATCCTGAATATAAAGAATTAATTTTTGAAATATTTGCTAAATCTAGTGAACAAAAAAGTTATTCACTTACTTTTATTTATAAAGATGAAAAAGAATTAGAGGAAATAGATAAATCTGTAGAAGAATTTAATAAGAAATCAGAAATTATGAAATTAGAAGGTCGTTTTTTAGATATTTATTCAAAACAAATTTCTTATTACCTTGATTATCCAAACAAAAAATAAATAATAAAGTAAAAAGGTACATGAAAATTCTGCCTTATAAAAATATAAAAAGTGGAGGAAAAAAATGAATAAATTAATTTCTTTGGCTGTTGCTGGACTGTTACTTGCTGTTTATAAAATTTTAGAATATTTTCATCTTTTTAGGATTGTTCAAGTTATTCTTGCACTTGCAATTTTTGTTGCTCTTTGTTATGGGCTTTCACCTATTTTTAATTTCTTCTTTGGTGGTGGTTCTAGTGGCTCTAGTAGTTACAAATATTCTAATGATGAGGAGGAAAAATTGAAGAATGAGGAAGCAAATAAGAAAATTAAGGAAATGGAGTACAAAACAAAAAAAAGTGAATTGGAATGGAAGAGAAGTGCTGGTAATATAACCCAAAGGGAGTATGATAATCTTATGAAAGATTTAAATAATGAATATGGTAAATCAGGCTGGTAAATATAATGAAATATTCTTCTTTTCTAGCATCTATCTGAATTATTTTAAATATTTTATAATCTTCAGCTTCTTCAATTTCTTTTACTTTATAAAAAAAATTGATAAATAGCTATATTTATGGTACAATTAATTGTACAAAAAAAAGAGGTGATAGATATGATAGTTGTAAATTTTTCAGAATTAAGAAAAAATTTAAAGGATTATGGAGAGAAAGCTGTTGAAAACAAAGAAGAAATTTTTATATCAAGAAGAGATAAAAAGAATTTGGTATTATTAAGTGTTGATAGATACAATGAAATAATAAAAAAAATAGAAAAATATGAATATTGGAAAAAAGTAGATGATGGTATAAAGGAATTAAATGCAGGTGTAGGAGTTCATCATTTAATTGAGGTTGATGATGAAGATGAAAATTGATATTTTTTTTACAAATACTGCTTGGTATGAATATTTGGAATGGTTAGAAAAAGATAAAATAATGTATAAAAAAATAAATGAATTATTAAAAGATATTGAAAGAAATGGAACTTTACATGGTAAAGGTAAACCAGAGAAATTAAAATATAGAAAAGGTTACAGCAGGAGAATAGATGAAAAAAATAGGCTAATTTATGATATAGAAAACGATGTAATAAAGGTTTTAAGTTGTAAAGGACACTATGAAGAATAAAAATATTAAAATAGTTCTTGTTTAAACAGGAACTATTTTTTATATCTTAAAATATTATTATAAAATAAAAAAATCTATTATTCTAATAGCAAAAAATCAAAAAGTGTGTTATTATAAATTAAGTATAATAGGCAATTATAGTTAATTTTATTTTTTATATAGGAGGCGAAAATGAAAAGAGAATGTGGAGTTTTATTAGCTATAAGTTCTCTGCCAAGTTCTTATGGTATTGGGGATTTTGGAAAAGAAGCATATCGTTTTGTTGATTTCTTAGTATCTTCTGGACAAAGTCTGTGGCAAATATTACCACTATGTCCTGTAGAATATGGGAATTCTCCTTATCAGTCACCTTCTACTTTTGCTGGAAATTTTTTATATTTAGATTTAGAAAATTTAGTTAATAATGAGTATTTAACACAAGAGGATATTGATATATTAAAACAAAAAGTATCCTATGTTGATTATGAATATATAAAAAGCCAGAAAGAGTCTTTATTAAGAAAGGCCTCTCAGGCTTTTTTTTACAAAAATAAGGAGCAGGAAGAATTTGAAAATTTTCAAAAAGATAATCAATTTTGGTTAGAAGATTATGCACTTTTTCTCGCTTTAAATAAAAAATTTAAAGGTAGAATGTGGAATACTTGGCAAAAAGAATACAAATTTAGAGATAAAAAATTTATAGAGGAAGCTAAAAAAAATTATCATGAAGAATATCTATATGAAAGTTTTATACAATATTATTTTCATAAACAATGGAAAGAATTAAAAGACTATGCAAATAAAAGAGGAATAAAAATTATAGGAGATTTACCTATATATGTTGCAACACATAGTGCTGATACTTGGCAAAATCCAAAATTATTCTGCTTTGATAAACATTTAAAAATAAAATCAGTAGCAGGTTGCCCACCAGATTATTTTTCTAAGACTGGACAATTATGGGGAAATGTACTCTATGATTGGAAAGAATTGGAAAGAACTAATTATTCTTGGTGGATAAATAGAGTAAAACATAGCTTTTTACTTTATGATATTTTAAGACTAGATCATTTTAGAGGTTTTGCATCCTATTGGGCTATTCGTTATGGAGACAAAACTGCTATCAATGGAAAATGGGAAAAAGGACCTAGATATCAATTTTTTAAAAAATTAGAAAATAGAATAACTAATATGGATATAATAGCAGAAGATTTAGGAACTCTTACAGCAGATGTTTTTAAGCTTTTAGAGCAAACAAAGTATCCAAATATGAAAGTATTAGAGTTTGGTTTAGCTGAATGGGATAATATGTATCATCCTAAAAATTATCCTGAAAATTCAGTTGCCTACACAGGTACACATGATAATATGCCAATAGTTGAATGGTATGAAAACTTAAATGAAAAAGAAAAATATATTTGTGATGAGAATTTAAAAAACTTTTTAAAAGATTATGATACAAATATTTGGGAGCCTATTCAATGGAGGGCAATAGAAACACTTTATGCTTCAAAATCTAATAGGGTTATAGTTCCTTTACAAGATATATTAGGTTTAGGAAGTGATTCAAGAATGAATACTCCTTCAACAGTTGGAGATAATTGGACTTGGAGAATTTATTGGAATTATAGGCATAATGATTTAGAAAATAAATTATATTACTTAGCAAATAAATATAGAAGAATTAATAAAGGGGAAAATAATGGAATTTAATAAAGAAAAATGGAAAGAAAAATTAGAAGAAAGATTATTAGAAAAATTTTCAGTTAATTTAAAGGATGCTAGTCCTTTTGAAGTGTATAGAGCCTTAGGTGAAACTGTGATGAGCTTTATAGCTAAGGACTGGTATAAAACAAAAGAAGAATATTCTAAGACTAAACAAGCTTTTTATCTATCATCAGAATTTTTAATGGGAAGAGCCTTAGGAAATAATTTAATTAATTTAGGTATTGATAAAGAGATTAAAGAATTTTTAGAAGAATTAGGAATAGATTATAACCAAGTAGAAGATGAAGAAGAAGATGCTGCTCTTGGAAATGGTGGTTTAGGAAGACTTGCAGCTTGTTTTATGGATTCACTTGCAACATTAAATTTACCTGGTCAAGGATATAGTATTAGATATAGAAATGGTATTTTTAATCAATATCTAAGAGATGGTTATCAAGTTGAAAAACCTGAAACTTGGCTTAAATATGGAGATGTTTGGTCTGTAATGAGACCAGAAGATGAAGTGATTGTTAATTTTGGACATACTTCTGTTAGAGCTTTGCCTTATGATATGCCAATAATAGGCTATGGAACTAATAATGTAAATACCCTTAGACTTTGGGAGGCACACTCAATAGTAGATTTAGATTTAGGAGTATTTAATCAGCAAGATTATTTACATGCAACACAAGATAAAACATTGGCAGAAGATATTTCTCGTGTGCTTTATCCTAATGACTCAACTGATGAAGGTAAGAAATTAAGACTTCGTCAACAATATTTCTTTGTATCAGCATCATTGCAAGACATTATAAAGAAATTTAAAAAAGTGCATGGTAGAGAATTTTCAAAAATTCCTGAATATATTGCTATTCAACTTAATGATACTCACCCAGTTATAGCTATACCAGAACTTATGAGAATTTTAGTTGATGTTGAAGGTGTTTTATGGGAAGATGCTTGGGAAATTGTAAAGAAAACTTTTTCATATACTAACCATACTATTTTAGCAGAAGCTCTTGAAAAATGGTGGGTAGGACTTTATCAAGAGGTTGTTCCTAGAATTTTCCAAATAACAGAAGGAATACATAATCAATTTAAAAATGAACTGTCAAACTTATATCCAAATGATGTAGATAAACAAAATAGAATGCAAATTATTCAAGGTAACATGATACATATGGCTTGGCTAGCAATATATGGTAGCCATAAAGTAAATGGAGTTGCTGAATTACATACTGAAATTTTAAAAGAGCATGAATTAAGAGATTGGTATGAATTATATCCTGATAAATTCTTAAATAAAACAAATGGAATTACTCAAAGAAGATGGTTATTAAAATCTAACCCTCAACTTGCTTCATATATAACTGAGCTAATTGGAGATGCTTGGATAAAAGATTTATCTGAACTTAAAAAACTTGAACAATTTATAGATGATGAAAAAGTTTTAAATAAAATTTGGGATATAAAAATAGAAAAGAAAAAAGAACTTGTTGAATATTTAAGAGAAACACAAGGAATTGATATAAATCCAAATTCTATATTTGATGTGCAAGTTAAAAGATTACATGAATATAAAAGACAATTATTAAATATTTTCCAAGTTTATGACTTATATCAACAATTAAAACAAAATCCTAATATGGATTTTACACCTACAACTTATATCTATGGAGCTAAAGCTGCACCAGGTTATAAAGTAGCAAAAGGAATTATCCGTTTAATTAATGATATTGCACAAATTATAAATGGTGATAGTGATGTGAAAGATAAATTAAAAGTTGTCTTTGTTGAAAATTATAGAGTTACAGTTGCTGAAAAAATATTCCCTGCTGCTGATATTTCAGAACAAATTTCAACAGCTGGTAAAGAAGCATCAGGTACTGGAAATATGAAATTTATGCTTAATGGAGCAATAACATTAGGTACATTAGATGGAGCAAATGTTGAAATTGCAAAAGAAGCTGGAGAAGAAAATGAATATATTTTTGGTATGAGAGTTAAAGATATTGATGAACTTAGAAAAAAAGGATATGATCCAAGATTCCCGTATAATAATGTAACAGGATTAAAACAAGTTGTTGATGCTTTAATAGATGGAAGACTTAGTGATTTAGGAAGTGGAATTTATAGAGAAATTCACTCTTTATTGATGGAAAGAGGAGATCAATATTTTGTTTTAGAAGACTTTGAAGATTATAGAAAAAAACAAAGAGAAATCAATAGAGACTATAAGGATAAAATTTCTTGGGCAAAGAAAATGTTAAAAAATATTGCTAATGCAGGTAAATTTTCTTCTGATAGAACAATTCTTGAATATGCAAATGAAATTTGGAATATAAAAGAAACAAAAATAAAATAATATAAAATATTTACAACATAAATGAGGTGATACTTATGTCTGGACAAATGGAACAATATTTATTTCACCGTGGAGAATATAGGCAAGCCTATGAATATTTTGGAGCACATCCTACACGAAATTCAACTGTATTTCGGATATGGGCACCATCTGCAAAATCAGTAGCTGTTGTTGGAGATTTTAATGATTGGATAGCAAGAGAAGAAGATTACTGTCATAAAATAACTAATGAAGGTATATGGGAAGTCGAAATAAAAAAAATAAAAAAAGGTAATTTATATAAATATCAAATTGAAACTTCTTGGGGAGAAAAAATATTAAAATCTGACCCTTATGCATTTTATTCAGAACTTAGACCACAAACAGCTTCTATTGTAAATGGAAATCCTAAATTTCGTTGGGCTGATAAAAGATGGCTTAATAGTAGAGAAATAGGCTATGCAAAACCAATTAATATATATGAAGTTCACCTTGGTTCTTGGAAGAAAAAAGAAAATGGAACTTACTATAATTATAAAGAAATAGCAGAATTGTTAGTTGAATATATGTTAGAGATGAATTATACTCACATAGAAATTATGCCTATTAGTGAATATCCTTTTGATGGTTCTTGGGGATATCAAGGTACGGGATATTATTCTGTAACCAGTCGTTATGGTACACCAGAAGATTTTATGTATTTTGTAAATTATTTTCATAAGAATAATTTAGGTGTCATCTTAGATTGGGTTCCTGGACATTTTTGTAAAGATTCACATGGACTATATCGTTTTGATGGTAGTGCTTGTTATGAATATGAAGATCCTTCTCTTGGAGAAAATGAATGGGGAAGTGCAAACTTTAATGTTTCAAGAAATGAAGTAAGAAGTTTTTTACTTTCTAATTTGTACTTTTGGATAAAAGAATTTCATATTGATGGTATAAGAATGGATGCAGTTTCTAATATGCTTTATTATAGAGATGGATTGAGTGAAAACAAACGTTCAGTAGAATTTTTACAATATATAAATCAAAGTTTACATGAAGAATATCCAGATGTTATGTTAATAGCAGAAGATTCTTCTGCTTGGCCATTAGTAACTAAATATCAAGCAGATGGTGGACTTGGTTTTGATTTTAAATGGAATATGGGATGGATGAATGACACATTAAAATATATGGAGCAAGATCCATTTTTTAGAAAATCACATCATGGAAAATTAACATTTTCTTTTATGTATGCTTTTTCAGAAAATTTTATATTACCATTATCACATGATGAAATAGTTCATGGAAAAAATTCTATTCTAAATAAAATGCCAGGATATTATGAGGATAAATTGGCTCATGTCAAAAATTTATATTCTTATCAAATGGCTCATCCTGGTAAAAAATTGAATTTTATGGGAAATGAATTTGTTCAAGGTTTAGAATGGAGGTATTATGAGCAATTAGAATGGCAATTATTGAAGGAGAATAAAGGGTCTCAAGATATTCAAAAATATGTTAAAGCTTTAAATAAATTATATTTAGAAGAAGAAGCTCTTTGGCATGATGGACAAGATGGTTTTGAATGGATAGAGCATGAAAATATAAATGAAAATATGTTAATTTTTTTAAGAAAAACTCCTAACATGGAAGATTTTATTATAGCAGTATTTAATTTTTCAGGAAAAGATCATGAAAAATATCCTCTTGGAGTTCCATTAGAAGACGGAGAATACGAAGCTATTTTAGATAGTAATGAAAAAAAATTTGGTGGTTCTTACCAAGGTAGAAAAAGAAAATACAAACCAATAAAAAAATCTTGGAATTATAGAGAGCAGTATATAGAAATAAAAATTGCTAAAAATTCAGCTATATTTTTAAAATATAAAAAGTAAAATAGAAAAAGGGAAATAAGGAGGGCTTGAAAATGAAGAAAAAAAGAATTATTGCTATGATATTAGCAGGAGGACAAGGGACTCGTCTAAAAGAAT
>ERZ773073.718-NODE-718-length-16977-cov-3.653055_pt1 | contig 16977 bp, 18 predicted proteins | sample MGYA00580616_ERZ773073 | MGnify/ENA primary metagenome ERZ773073 (study PRJEB29015, sample SAMEA2737960) | human oral metagenome | biome: human oral; feature: human-associated habitat; material: dental | place: China | collected 2131 ...
ACTCGCGCACGAACTTCATCAAGCCGTGGCGCCCGCCCAGCATGCTTTCGACGCTAAAAATGTGGTTTGGTGCGTAGCCCCAGCCGTTTGAGTACGCCATGCTTGTTACGGGCATGAGTTCGATAGTCGTAATGCCAAGGTCTCGTAGATAATCAAGCTTTTCGATGGCGGTATCAAATGTTCCAGTAGTTGAGGCGTCGGGGCGGTTAAACGTACCGATATGTAGCTCGTAGATTATCTGGTGTTCTTTTGGCGGTGGTGTATATCTATCATTTTCCCAGTCGAAATCATTGTCGACCACAACCGAAAGCCCGTTATCGCTTGATGTGATTGCGCGAGCACGTGGGTCATTTTTCTCGAGAATTGTGCCGTCTAGGGTCTCAATGTAGTATTTGTACTGCTGACCTGGTTCGACGTCTTTGATTTTAATAGACCAATAGCCGCCAGGCTCTTTTGTCATGTCGACAGGACCATCTGGCGTGAACGTGCCACCAATCTGGACATTTACAGCAAATGGCGCCCAGACACGAAATTCTGCCCCGTTTTTATATAGAGTTACACCGAGATTTTTCTTTAGCTGATGGCTCATTCTACGATACATTATGAAGCATAAGCGACAAAAGAAAAAGCCGAGGAGGATTGCCCCTTATCATTGGTCTCTTGTCGGTGTATAATTGGCTATAATGAGTACAATAACTAACGATGATGTGCGACACCTCGCACAGTTAAGCAGTTTGCAACTTTCTGATGATGAGGTTGCGGATCTTCAGGTCGACCTGAAGAATATCTTGAATTATATCGATCAATTAGCGGAGCTTGACACAACTGGTGTTGAGCCGACTTACCAGGTGACAGGACTTGAAAACATTTGGCGCGATGACGTTATTGATGTGTCATCGGTAGGGCGTGAACAGCTCCTCGCTTTGGCGCCTGACCAGGCAAATGATAGCGTGAAAGTGCCACAGGTACTCTAATGTCAATCGCTTCTCTCGTGTCGTCAGTCTATTCTGGCGTAACTACCGCTCGAAAAGAAGTAGAAGCAGCCTTAGCGCGCGCTAAGGCTGCCGAGGAGTATAACGCAATCCTCAATTTGACCGAGCCTCGCGCTTTAGAGCGTGCTGACAAGATAGATGAACGTATTAAAAAAGGTGAAAATGTTGGTCCGCTGGCTGGTGTGCCGTTTGTTGTCAAGGATAATTACCTAGCATTTGGCGCTCCGTCGACGGCAGCTAGTAAGATTCTAGAAAACTTTGATGCGCCACTTCAGGCGACAGTTGTTGAAAGGCTTGAATCGGCTGGAGCGATTTGTATCGGCAAATCCAATCTAGACGCTTTTGCGCATGGTGGATCGACTGAAAACTCAGCCTTTGGCGTGACACATAATGCGATTGACAAGTCAAAAGTGGCTGGTGGCTCAAGCGGTGGCTCGGCAGTTGTTACTGCGCTAGATATTGTGCCGTTTGCACTTGGTAGTGACACGGGTGGCTCAATTCGTCAGCCGGCAAGTTTCAACGGTGTATTTGGTATGAAGCCAACCTACGGTATGAGCAGTCGATACGGAGTTATTGCGATGGCGTCAAGTACCGATGTGATGGGTTGTTTTGCTAGGTCGGCCGAGGATGTTGCGTTGATCGAGAGCGTCATAGCGGGGCAGGATCCACGCGATATGACGACATTGCCTGATTATTTTGAAGCTAAAGAAAAAATTGCTCCTGGACAAAGGATTGGTCTGATTGCAGAGACTATGGGCGAGGGCGTAGACAAAGACGTCAGGGCGGTTGTGAATGATTATGTTGAGAGGCTACGAGCGGCTGGACATACGGTCGAAGAAGTCAGCATGCCGAGCGTTAAGTATGCTCTAGCAATTTACTATATCGTAGTGCCGGCCGAGGTGAGTAGCAATCTAGCGCGTTATGATGGTATTCGCTATGGTCGTCGTGCCGAGGGTGCAAAAACCCTGGCAGAACTTTATGGGCGATCACGGGCTGAGGGTTTTGCTACCGAGAACAAGCGCCGTATCATGATCGGTAGCTATGTTCTCTCGAGTGGTTTCTTTGACGCTTACTATCTCCAGGCACAAAAAGCACGTACAGTGTTGATAAACGAATTCAACGAGCTATTTAAACAATATGATTTCCTATTGACGCCAACTGCACCAACGCCAGCGTTTGGTATCGGTGAAAATGTGTCTGATCCTGTAAAAATGTACTTGTCAGATGTCATGACTGTACCAGCAAGCCTCGCCGGTCTACCGGCCATTAGTGTTCCAGCTGGGGTCAGTAGCGACGGTCTGCCAATTGGTGTTCAGCTGATTGGCAAGATGAAGGCGGATGCCGACGTGATTGCCATGGCTGGTGAAGTGGAGGTCACAAATGGACGCTAATCCCGCAGTTATACTGATCCTGATAGCGATATTTTTAGTGGCAGTTGTCGGGGTAGTTTATCTAGTATTCACCCGCAAAAGTAGTCCTAAGCTTAACATAGAGAAATACCAGACGAAATGGCTTGCAGTCGAAAATAGTGTTTCGCGCAATAACTCAGCGAGTTGGCAGCTAGCTATATTTAATGCTGACAAGCTAGTTGATCTCGCGCTCAAAGAACGGCGGTTTGCTGGTCAAACAATGGGTGAGCGCATGAAGTCTGCAGAAAAAGTGTGGAGTAACGCTAATCACATATGGGGCGCGCACAAAATTCGTAATCGACTGGCGCACGAAACTGATGTCCATCTCACTTACGAAACGACTTTGCGCGCTTTGACTGCATTTAAGCAAGCACTTAAAGATTTAGGAGCTATCTAATGATGACTGATGAAATTCTCGCAAAATATGAGATGACAATCGGTATTGAGTGTCATGTCCAGTTAGCAACCAAGACGAAGCTATTTAGTCCGGCTGACAACGATGCGCGTGACGCCGAGCCAAATAGCAAAGTGCATCCGATTGATTTTGGCTTACCGGGCATGTTGCCAGTTCTAAACCGTCATGCAGTCGACCTAGCGATCCGAGCCGGCAAAGCACTTAACGCGCCGATTGCTAACGTTTCTAGGTTTGACCGTAAACATTACTTTTATCCTGATTTACCAAAAGGCTACCAGACTAGCCAGATGTATCAACCGATTATTCTTGCTGGACATGTCGATGCGCACCTAGAGGATGGCTCAACTGTCAGGGTACGAATTCATCATGCCCACATGGAGGAAGATGCTGGCAAGCTTACGCACCATAGTGGCTATAGTTTAGTAGATCTCAACCGTGCTGGTACGCCACTGATTGAAATTGTGTCTGAGCCAGATATTCATTCTCCAGCTGAGGCGCGGGCTTACGCCACTGAGCTTCATCGTCTCATGACGTATGCTGGGGTGACCTACGGCGATTTGTATCAGGGTAACATGCGGTTTGATGTTAATATTTCAGTTGCGCCAAAGGGATCAACAGAGCTTGGCCGACGTGCAGAGGTGAAGAACCTTAATTCATTTCGCAGTGTTGAGCGAGCTTCTGAATATGAGTTTCGTCGTCAGGTAGAGTTGGTTGAGCGAGGCGAGATGGTCGTCCAAGAGACGCGCGGATGGAATGACGACAAGGGTATAACAACCAGTCAGCGAAGCAAAGAAGACGCCCAGGACTATCGTTATATGCCAGACGCAGATATTCCGCCAATTGTCCTGACAGATGAGGAGATTGCCTCCATACAGGCTGATATGCCAATGCTTCCAGGCGAGTTCCGCAAGATTCTAGAGGGAGCAGGGCTTGATTATGCGATGACTGAGATTGCACTAAATATTCCTGAAGCAGAGGTGCGCGATTTTATAGTAAGGATTGCGGTCGGCACTGATGGCGAGATTCGGCGACGAATTTTGAACTGGCTGATCATTGATGTCCAAGGTAGGGTTAGCGCTGGTGATGACACCTGGAACGACAAGCACCTCATGCCTGATCATATGGTGGCGCTTGCGGAAATGGCAGAAAAAGGTGAGATTAGCAGTAATTCGGCAGTTACAGTTTTGTTTGAGATGCTTCTAACTGGCGATGCGCCACGGATGATCGCTGAGGCAAAAAACCTGCTTCAGGTTAGTGATGAGGGGGCGGTAGCGGAGATTGTTGACGCTGTTTTAGCTGATCCAGCTAGCGCTTCAAGCATCGCAGATATCAAAGCCGGCAAAGAAAAGGCGATCGGCTACCTGGTTGGTCAGGTCATGAAGCGGTCAAGGGGGCAGGCGAACCCAGCGCTTGCTCAGAAGCTGATCCGCGAGAAACTCTAATTAGCGGCTCGAAAGATAAGGAGGATATGATGAAACGACCGACAAAAGCAATTATCCCAGCAGCGGGATTTGGTACGCGATTTTTGCCACAGACAAAAGCTATGCCAAAGGAGATGCTGCCTCTAATCGATAAGCCAATTATTCAATATGTCGTTGAGGAGTTGGTGGCGGCGGGAATCAAAGATATCATTATTGTTGGTAACGCCAATAAACGACCTATCGAGGATCATTTCGACTTACCGAGCGCTGAACTTGTCGCTAATTTGAAGGCTGGTGGTCCAAAAAAACAGCCGTATATTGATGTTATCGAAAAAGTATCTAGTATGGCGAACTTTATCTACGTACGCCAAAAAGGTCCATATGGCAATGCGACGCCATTGCTTAGCGCCGCCCACCTGATCGGCGATGAGCCGTTTATCTACACTTGGGCAGATGACTTTTTCACGCCAGAGGCTAACTCGACCCAGCAAATGATCGACGCTTATATGAAGCATGGTGGCGGTGTGTTTGCTTGTAAAAAAGCTCAAGCCGACACGGAGTACGATTCGTATGGGTTTGCTGATGGCGAAATTGTCGGAGATGGCTTGATGAAAATGTCAAAAATTATCGAGAAACCGGGCAAAGACAATGCTCCATCTGATCTTGCGAGCGTTTCTGGTTATCTGTTGCCAGCGGAAATTATGCGTTATATCGAGCGTGCCGAGCACGACCCTAGGGCGGGTGAGTTCACTTTCCAGCCGTTTGTTCAACAGATGATTGATGATGGTCATGATTTCTATGCAAAAGAAATTGTCGGAGCGGATTTTTATGACACTGGGAACCCACTCTCGTACTTAAAGACGGTTGTCGATTTTGGGCTAGCTCACCCTACATTTGGTGTTGAACTAGCTGAATATATGAAAAAGCGTCTTGAAGAAAAAATATAAATACTAACATTTTCGTGCTACTTATGCCATAAACTAGTATACTAGTAGTATAGCCCGCTGGTTATAGCGGGCAAGTAGCTAAAATTAAATAAAAAGGAGTGTCAAATTCATGGAATGGGCACAAATACTGGTCATTATACTGTCGGTATTTCTCGCACTGTTCTTGCTTCTCAGTATGATCCTCGTCGTACTCCTTATCAGAGTGACGAAGCAGATCAAAACTGTGACAAGCGTTGCGGAACGGACTGCGGTCAAATTTGAGAAGACTGCTAGTAATATAGCGGCAGTGACGTCGCCGATCGCTATAGCAAAGCTGATCACGTCGTTTTTCAAAGATAAGAAAAAATAAAACCACAAAAGGAGGATTTATGTCAAAAGGTAAATTTGCGCTTGGAGCAATCATTGGTGCGGCCGCTGGCGTTGTCGCTGGTATTCTCACGGCTCCAAAATCAGGCAAGGAAACCCGGGCTGATCTACGGGCAAAGGCCGAGGAGATGAAAGCTAGCGCTGACAAGGTAGCGTCTGACGTCAAGGCCAAGGGTGAAAAGGTCTACAAAGATACCCGTAAGCAGGTGGAAACTGCGGTCAAAGACGGCAAGAAAACGCTTGACGATTATCGCGATCGAGCTGAACGCGCCGTAAATAGCGCCAAAGCAGAGTTTAGTGAGAGCAAAAAGAAATCATAAGCTTGCTAAATAAATAAAAAGACGACATACTAGCATAAACGGTATGTCGTTTTTTATCTACGGCGTGAAAGGACTTAAACGATGAGGCTCAAGTTTTGGAAAAAGCTCAAAACAGATGTCAGAAACGAAAATGAAAAAGGTGCACGCGTCGCTGTGCTCGAGGATTTATTTAATGATTTCAATCGAAGTCAGCTGACGATTTATAAGTTTAATTTTATCCGTGGGGTATTTTTTGGGCTAGGGTCAGTGATCGGGGGCACGGTGGTGATTGCTTTGATTATCTGGTTGCTAAATGTCATCGGTTGGCTGATCCCAGGCGTAGCGGGGTTTGTAAATTCGGTTGTTGATGTGATGCAAAAGACTGTCTCCCGTTGATTTGTGACCAAAGACAAAGAAAAAGCCCCAGCTCGCCACCCCTTTGAAAAGGGCGGAGAGCTGGGGCTAAAATCACTGTCCCGGTCCGCGGGTGACGAAATTCACCCGCGTTTCAGAAATCCAGAGTCCGGATTCGTGCCGGCGGATCTCGTACATAACCAGATTGCCCACCCGGGCAGCCTGGCAACTGTACTGTTCTGGCTGACATGGCACTTTTGTGCCATCTGCCAGAGTCAACATAACTCCGTTGGCATCTGTCGTCGTCGAGACGACAACAGATGCTCTCTCTGTTGTCCTTCCCGACAGGGTCATCGACGCCATTGCCATGGCAATACCGAGGGCTACGAAAACTCCCCCAGGTATTGCCCTGAAGATGTTCTCCTCCTCCTTCACTACAAAAAATATAGTGACAAACCCGATCCCGATTACGATAATTCCGAGACAGAGGTACAGGATCATCATGACTTCCTCTCTACTAGATGATCTTGTTTGCATTGTAACATATAATTTACAAAAAGTCAATATGTTTTAGTTGTAATTTACTATTTTAAGAAATAGATTTTTCATGAATTCTACACAAAGAAAAAGCCCCAGCTCGCTATCCCTGATGAAGGACAGAGAGCTGGGGTAAAGACTACTGATCTGGGCGCGAGACTAGGACAACCTCGCGACTTTCGACCCACATCCCAGATACATGCCACTTTGACCTATATGTCACTATATCTCCAATATTGGTCTCAAGGCACGCCTGATTGTCGGGCTGGCAATCAACTATATCGCCGTTCGCCATCTCTAGCGACCGGCGATCTCCCTTGGCGATCACTTTTGTCGTGACGGACTGCTGCTCAACCTCTTTTTCTGACTCTACTGCGGTACACGCAATAAGCATTAGCCCTAGCATGACGGGGAGGGGCACAAAAAAGGTACTCACTAGGCCCATTACACCTCTCCTCCATTTGTAGAGCATGCTCAGGCATGCTACAGCGACCCCAAATACTACCAGTAGTATTCCTATGCACAGGTACAAGATCATGCTACTCCTCTCATCTAGGCATGGTCTTGCTTATATGTAAACATATAAATTACTATATGTCAATTGCAGCGGTAAATAGTAGGTGTAATTGGTATAAATTGTATCTCTACACAAAGAAGAGGCCCCAGCTCACCACCCCTTGAAAAGGGCAGAGAGCTGGGGTAAAATCAGCCTTTGGCTTTTTGAATGACTTGGACAAACTCAAAATCTTTCCAGAAGCCAGACCAGTCATAGCTTCTGTACATAACCAAGTCGCCTGCGTGAACCTCCTTGCAGTGATGCTCGTCGGCCTTCTGACACCTAATAGGTATCCCGTTTGATAACTTGAGAGACCTACCCATGGGCCCAGTTACTAACTGGGCGACAACTGATCTGTGGAGCGTGATGCTTGAAGGAGGGAATATCCTTGCCGCAATCATCATTAGTATAAGTGTCGGTATTGACACCATCAGTGTTGTAAATGGGAATAGAATCCTGTATCTTTCGCTGATATAAATTATTGCGAAAACAGCCGCTACTAATATCAGTGTGATAACGAGGCCGACCATGACTGGCTCCTTTCATCTAGGCATGATCTTATCCTATTGCAACATACTACGTACAGTATGTCAATGATAGCTTATGAAGGTATCGTATTGAGACATCTCCAGGGGGCGATCTCTCGATATAAGAAAAAGCCCCAGCTCGCCACCCCTGATGAAGGGTAGAGAGCTGGGGCGAAGATCACCGATCTGGGCGCGAGACCAGTACGATCTCGCGTTTTTCAACCCAGAGCCCAGATTCGTGGTTCTGGGTCTGGTAAACTATCATATCTCCTGCACGCGCCTCGTAGCAGGCTTTGTGCCTAGGCTCGCAGGAGATGGTCGCCCCATCCGCCATGGTTAGCTCCGTTTTGCCGGAGCTTTCGGTGACGGCGGTGACAACAGCCATGTGACTAGTCACACGGCTAGACAGTAGGCACGCAGATACTATCAACATAGTACCCGTTATAACCGGTGTCGTGGCTAGCGTCACGATAACGGGCAGCTTGAGGTGTATTCTCTCGCTAAATACCGCAACTACAACCCCTGCAGCTATGAGTAACACTCCCATACAAAGGTACAAGATCATGGTGCTCCTCTCGTGTATACATGATCTTAACTATATATCAACACATAGCTCATAAAATATCAATACTTATAAGTGAAAACCTATAGGCTTGGTTGTTTTTACTACACTTTTAGGTCTCGCGATGGGCTATAATATAAGTAATATGAGTGATTCTACGGAGGGGTCGACAAAAAATGATACTTCGCTGATGCCAGATGGTTCTGGCAAGATAGCAAAGCGTGGAAATGATCTCAAGCCAAGTGATTTCGTACATCTACACAATCACACCTATCACTCGGTCCTAGACGGCTTGACAAAAGTTGACGAGCTGGCTGCAAAGGTCAAAGAATTTGGCATGGAGGCAGCAGCGGTGACCGACCACGGTACACTAAGCGGCGTTCTCGATTACTACAAAGCGGCAAAGGCCGAGGGTATCAAGCCAATCCTTGGGATTGAGACTTATGTCGCGGCACGTTCGCGTTTCGACCGTGATCCGAGCAAAGACAAACAGCGTTTTCACCTGACGGTTCTAGCAATGAACAATCAGGGCTACCAAAATCTCATGAAACTTTCTACCAGGGCGAACCTGGAGGGGATGTACTATAAGCCGCGAGTTGATCATGACCTGCTTGAGGAGCTAAACGAAGGGCTGATTGTGTTATCTGGTTGTGCGAGCGGTGAGGTTGCTGATGCTTTACGAAATGATGATTACGACAAAGCGAAGCAGACAGCTCAGTGGTATCGAGGTGTATTTGGCGATAGATACTATCTAGAACTACAGGATCATGGACATCCAAAATCCAACACGCACTGGGATGTTCAGGCAAAAATTAATGATGGTATCATGAAGCTCTCAAAAGAGCTATCGATCGACATGGTGGTAACCTGTGATGGACACTACCTCACACACGACCACCAGGACGCACACGAGATATTGCTCTGTGTCGGAACGGGAGCGTATTTGTCGGACGAAAAGCGTATGAGCCTCAAAGAATTTGAGCTTCATCTGACTGATCCACGTGACATAATCGACCACTGGGGTGATGAATATCCCGAGGTCGTGCGCAACACCAAAAAAGTCGCCGATCGCTGTAATGTCGAGCTTGAGCTAGGCAAAATCTTGATTCCTAAATATCCTGTTCCTGGTGGCGGTACGGAGCATGACTACCTGAAGCAGTTGGTTTATCGTGGTTTAGCAAATCGCTACCTCAAGATGTCGCGTGAGGAGACGAGTAAGCTCGAGCCAGATGATATAATTCCAAAGCTCGGCGACAATGTTCGTGATCGTGCGAAGATGGAGATAGATGTCATGGCCAATATGGGCTACGAGGGGTATTTCCTAATCGTTCAAGATTTCATCAACTGGGGAAAAGACCGCGGTATTGTATTTGGTCCAGGGCGTGGTTCAGCGGCGGGGAGCATTATCGCCTATGCTCTAAATATCACCGATCTTGATCCTCTGAAATATGGCTTGCTATTTGAGCGTTTTCTAAACCCTGATCGTATTAGTATGCCAGATATTGATGTCGACATTCAGGACACGCGTCGTGATGAGGTGATTCAGTATTGCGCCGAAAAATATGGCGAGGATCATGTTAGTAACATCGTTACGTTTGGCAAAATGTTTGGTCGCATGGCGGTGCGTGATGTCGCCCGCGTGTTGCAGGTGCCATATGCCGAGAGCGATCGTTTAGCAAAGCTTGTTCCACCACCAAACCAGGGTAGGCATATTCCACTCAGTAAAAGTATTGTCGATGATGTTGATCTGAGGCATGAGTATGAAAACAACCCAACCGCCAAAGAGGTGTTGGATTATGCGATTCAGCTTGAGGGGACGATTCGTAGCCATGGCGTACATGCCTGTGGAGTGGTGATTGCGCCCGATGATCTGGTGAAATATATCCCACTTGAAATGGCGCAAAAAGGTGTGGTTGCTACTCAATTCCCAATGGGTGAGGTCGAAGAGCTAGGCCTACTCAAGATGGACTTTTTGGGTCTATCTAACCTCACGATTATAAATAACGCCATGCGCATCATCCGTAAAGTTTACAAAGAGGAGGTTAATCTCTCCGAGCTACCGCTTGATGATGAGCCGACTTTTGAGTTATTCCAGCGCGGTGATACGACTGGCGTGTTCCAGCTTGAGTCGGCTGGCATGAAGCGATATTTGCGCGGTCTTAAGCCGACGGTATTTGAGGATATTATCGCGATGGTTGCTCTGTATCGACCGGGGCCGATGCAATTTATCGATAGCTTTATCAAGCGTAAGCATGGACAGGAAAAAATTACTTATCTACACGAAGGTATGCGTAGTTCGCTTGAAAACACCTACGGAATCCTCGTTTACCAAGAGCAGTTCATGCAGATTTCAAAAGAATGGTGTGGGTTTACTGGCGGTCAGGCGGACACGTTGCGTAAAGCAGTGGGCAAAAAGAAGATCGATTTGATGAAAAAGGTCAAACCAGAGTTTGTCGAAGGCGCGATTAAGGTTGGTGGCGCTACCAAGGAGATTGCCGAGCAGTTTTGGGGTGCGCTAGAGGAGTTTGCAAATTACTGTTTCAACAAGAGCCACGCGGCGTGTTATGCATTAATCGCTTATTGGACAGCATATCTCAAGGCGCATTATCCTGATGCCTTTATGGCGGCTCTGATGACGAGTGACCATGACGATATCGATCGCTTGGCGATTGAGATTACCGAGTGTCGTCACATGGGTATCACGGTGCTAAATCCAGATGTCAACCAGTCGTATGTAGAATTTGCGGTGGTGCCAGCGGCCAAGCAGATTCGTTTTGGTATGGCGGCGGTCAAAGGCGTAGGGGTTGCTGCGGTTGAGGAAATTATCAGGGCACGAGACACGGGTGGTAAATTTGTAAGTGTCGAAGATTTCGCGAAACGTGTTAGCGCTAGCAAGGTGAATCGTAAGGCCTGGGAGGCGCTTATCAAGGCGGGAGCGTTTGATAGTTTGGGTGATCGGTCTGACTTGCTGTTTAATCTTGATAGTATACTAGCGTTTTCATCGAAGTTGCAAAAAGAAGCTCTTTCGGGGCAAGTTGACATGTTTGCGGCTTTAGGTGGAGATAACCTCATGCCGAGTATCGAACTCAAGACCTCGCCAGTGAAATACACCGAAAAAGAACAACTAATGTGGGAGCGAGAGCTGCTAGGGCTGTATATATCGGCTCATCCGCTAGACAACTACGATGCGTTTTTTGAGGAGCAGACCATTCCTCTTAGAAGTGTCACACCTAAGATTGATGGCCAGAAAGTGACAATTGGTGGGCTGGTTACGACGATTCGTACCATTGTTACGAAGTCTGGTACAAAGATGGCGTTTGTCGGGCTGGAGGATAAAACCGGCGAGGGTGAAGTGATTGTATTTCCAAAATTATACGAACAGCTGGGCGACTCGTTGCGTCAGGACGTTGTCCTGAAGGTGACCGGCAATGTTTCAGCACGTGACCGTGAGGGCAATCTCGGCGATGAGGCAAAGATGATTGCTGATCAGATTGATATCGTGAGCGACAAGGAGCTTCGTGAGTACGAGAGTCACGGACGCAAGATGGTCGCGCCGACTACTCAGGCTACCGTATCCCGTAAACGCTACCAGGCAAAGAATAAGCCCGTAGAATCAACGCCAAAATCCGTAAAATCAGCGAGTGTCAATAACCAGCCACGAGAAGCGGTTGATGTGCCACTTGAAACGTTGCCGACGGCTTATGTGAGGGTGGCAAATCCAGATGATCATGAAAAACTTCTCGCCCTCAAAAAGACTTGTGGGCTTCATCCTGGCCAGAGTGACATTATCATGGTGCTAGGTGATAATAAATCATCAGCAATTCGTCTGCCGTTTCGGGTTGACCTCGCAGGAGAGTTGCGTAGTCAGCTGATTGAACTGCTGGGTGATGAGTGTGTGGCGATTAAGTAGCTAGGATGTAAGCGCATAGAGTGCGATGCCGGTGGCTACAGAAACATTAAACGACTCTTTTTTGCCACGCATAGGGATTTCTATGGTGTCGTGGACTTTTTTGAGAAGTTCTGGCTCGATTCCGTGAACTTCTTCGCCAAGCAACAGGGCAATCTTGTTGGTTGGTTGATAGTGATGTATGTCGATAGAGTTCGGGGCTTGCTCAAGCGCCACTAGTCGATAACCCGCTATATCTAGCGTGCCCAGATCTAGAGTGTCGTGATATTCAAATGGGACGATTGCTTCTGCGCCGAGGGCGGTTTTGTGGATGTCGTGCGTGATCTTTTGCCGAACGTGAGGTAACCTAGGGTCTTTTTGGGTTACCTCGCTATTGATATGGGCACGCGAGGGGTTTTTGGGGTCTAGAGAAATCTCGGGGTAGGGTGTGTAGCCACTGAGGATGATACGCTTCACGCCAAAACCTTCGCAGGTACGAAAAATACTACCGACGTTATGGGTTGAGCGGATATTGTGAGCGATTACGATAATTTCTAACATGGTTGGTCTAATTATAATACATATGAAATACCCCTTTGCATCACGTTATCGCGACACAAAGGGGTGTCTTGGCTAGAGGGCGGTCGCCCGTACCGGGTGCATACCCCAGCCCAGGTCGGCGGCGACAATCTCAGGTGGACCGAAAATCCACCACCTTCGTCTGACCTTTATCTTGATAGTGTATTCTTTTGGCCCCAGAGTGCCGTCTATTAGGTACGGCACTCCCTTGAACGATACCAGCACCTTCTGTGGGCCCATTATGCGCCCATCGTCTAGCGGCTTGCGCCAGTTCAGGGCTACTACCGTGTGATTCTTGATAAAAATCACCTCGATATCCTTTCTGTAGAGGTCAAGTATATTATATCATGAAATTTAAATATACGGAAGTTGTGTAGGTCTAGGGGTATGATAGGCTACAAAAACCACAAGCGATTTGCTACTATAAATATAAATGGACGAGCAAGAAATACAGCGTCGTCGACGTGATCAAGACGAGCGCTCCACTAAGCAACGTGGGGACATACTTGGGTTTCCTTATATTGATACACGAGAGTTTGAAGAGAACCTGCCTCTAGCTCTAGATGTGATGCCGATCGAGGCGATGCACCGAGACAAAATGGTGCCACTGGTCAAGGGAGATGGTCAAACTTCGTTCCAGTTTGGTGTGACTGCTCAGACTCCGCAGTCGGTTATCGAAAAAATGCGTAAAGAGTATAACGAGCAAGGTCACATCATTCAGTTCTTTTTGATTAGCCTGAGTGGTTATCGTGCTCTCATGCTTCGTTATGACCCTCCAAAAAAGACCATATACAACGATATCAAGATTGCAAAAGATGGCGATAGCGACACAATTGCCGAGGTGAGTCGGACACTAAACAGCGTTAGTAGCGGTGAGCTGTTTGATTATCTGATTCAGCAGGCTGATAAGCTGGGTGCGAGCGATATACACATTGAGAACGAGCGTGATAATATCCGTGTACGCCTACGTGTCGACGGGGCGCTTCATCCTGTTGCTCATCTCAATTCTGAACGTTATCGGGTGATAATGGGCGAGTTGGCTAGTCGGGCTGGAGTTAGTTCAGCTTCGCAGGAGAGTCAGTCGGGGCATATGCAAAAGGAGATCACGACTAGCCAAGGAACACACTTGCTTAACTTGCGCGTAGAAACTGTACCGACAATGTACGGTCAAGATGCGGTGCTTCGTTTGTTTAATTTTGATGAGTCGCTACTAAATCTCGATCTGCTTGGTATCCCAGAAAAACAACGTCGTGAAATTGATGAAGTGATTAGTCATCCACGCGGCTTGGTATTGATGGTAGGACCGACTGGGTCGGGTAAGTCAACTACGCTTTATAGCATGCTAAATGCTCTCAATACATCAGATAGAAAGCTGATAACACTTGAGGATCCGATCGAGTATGGTCTATCTGGTATTTCTCAGATCCCGATCGATACGACGCATGGACAGAGTTTTGCCGACGGACTGAGGAGCGTCTTGCGCCTCGATCCAGATGTAGTGATGGTCGGCGAGATTCGTGATGTTGATACGGCGCGGACAGCGATCCAAGCATCTATCACTGGACATTTGGTGCTTTCGAGCTTTCACGCCAACTCAACCAGCGCGGCATTTAGTCGTATTATCGATATGATCGGCGTAAATCCGATATTTAGCTCAGCGGTTCGTCTCGTGATTGCTCAGCGTCTCGTTCGACGACTTGTCGATGAGACAAAAGAAGCCTATGAACCCGACGAGGCGACGCGAAATTATGTGAGAAAAGTACTTGAAGGGATACCAGAGGGTATCGATCATCCGGATCTTGATTCATTTAAGCTTTGGCGACCGAAGCCGAGTAATGATGCGCCGTTTGGATACCGTGGACGTATGGTAATTATGGAGCAGATGGTGGTCGATGAGGAGATCCAGAAATTTATCAGAGGTGATATTTCTGATATCCATTCTGAGACAATCGAGAAAGTTGCAAGATCGCACGGTATGCTGACGCTCGAGCAGGCTGGCGTACTGGCTGCTCTTCGTGGCGAAACGACTATTGAAGAGATTAATCGTGTGATTTAGTCAGCTCTATAGGGCTAGTTGCGACGCTCTAGCGAATAACCTGGGCAACAGCTGGAACGACCCTGTTGTCAAATGGTGAGGGGATAACTTCCTCAGGAGTTGGGTTGTCGACGAGTAACGCAAGTGCTTCGGCGGCGGCAATTTTGTGGTCGTCGGTGATTTTTTTGACTCCATGGTCAAGCGCTCCACGGAATATGCCAGGAAAGGCGATGGCGTTGTTGACTTGATTTGGAAAATCACTTCGGCCGGTAGCGATCACCGCTACTCCAGCTTCTTTGGCCACGTCTGGCATGATTTCGGGTACTGGGTTGGCGAGAGCAAAGACGACAGGTTTGTTCGCCATCTTGGCGACTAACTCTGGAGTGAGGAGGCCTGGTTTTGACACACCGATGAAAATGTCAGCGTCAGTAATCGCATCGCTCAATCCGCCTGAGACATCAGTACGCAGATAGCTCTTGAGGGCCTTTTTTTCTTCATTTAAGTCGTCGCGAGCGTCAGAAATGATGCCGCGACTGTCGACGGCGTAGATATTCTCCGCACCATATTTGTGAAGTAGCTTGGCGATCGCAGTACCGGCCGCACCAGCGCCAATCATGACAATTTTTGCACTTTTGAGGTCTTTTTTGACGACTTTCATGGCATTAATTAGCCCAGCAAGTGTCACAACGGCCGTACCGTGCTGATCATCGTGAAATACTGGAATGTCAAGCTCGGTCTTGAGTCGTTCTTCAATCTCGAAGCATTTTGGTGCAGCGATATCCTCGAGGTTAATCGCCCCAAAACTTGGAGCAATAGCCTTGATAGCCGAGACTATCTCGTCTGGCGTATGGACGTCAAGTACAATCGGCACACTGTCGATATCGGCAAAATGTTTAAATAATAGCGCCTTACCCTCCATGACCGGCATCGCGGCCTTTGGCCCTAGGTCACCGAGTCCTAAGATAGCAGAGCCGTCAGAGACGACTGCAACGAGATTGTTGGTCCAGGTGTATTTGCTCAGATCTGCTGGATTGGTGGCGATCGCTTGGCTGATAGCGCCAACGCCTGGGCTGTAGTAGGCACTTAGTTTTTCTTTGTCAAGTTTCGATGAGTCGCGAAGCTTGGTGGTGATTTTGCCTTTGTACTGTTCGTGAAGGCGGAGTGCAAGAGTGTTGTAATCCATAAATCCATTATAATCCATTGATTTATGATAAATAAAATGGTATAATTATAGAGTATAGATATAAGGTGGTTTTTGAGGTGTGCAACCTCTTTTAAAATATTCAAAAGTGTGCTATAGTTAATGATTGATTGTAATATTAAATTTGAAAGCCAGAGAAGAGAAATGAGTTTTGCACTGATTCAAAAAGTCAATGACGAGCAAAAAAAGAGCCAGGTTGTTGACGTTCGTAGCGGTGATACGGTCCGTGTTCACCAAAAAATCAAAGAGGGTAACAAAGAGCGTATCCAGGTATTTGAAGGTGTCGTAATCCGAACAGACAACAAGGGTCAGCACGTAAGCCGTATTACTGTTCGCAAGATTGCGTCAGGTGTCGGTGTCGAAAAGAGTTTCTTGCTTCATAGCCCACTGGTTGAAAAAGTTGAAGTTATGCGTCGAGCTAAGGTGCGTCGAAACTTCCTCAGCTACTTGCGCCAGCGCAGTGGTAAATCGGCACGACTCACCGCAGTGCAATTTGATCGCGAGGCTGTCAACTCGGTAAAGAACGATCATGCCGAAGAAGATGAAGCTAGAATCAAGGAGCAAAAGGCCGCTGAGGCGGCAGAGCACGCGGCAGCAAAAGAAGCAGAAGAAGCAGAATTGGCTGCTAAGCAAGCAGAGGTCGAGGCGCGCCACGCCGAGAACAAATAGTATCTAGAGCTACAGGAAAACACCCTGGTGGTTGAGTTCCAGGGTGTTTTTTTGTGTGTCAAATATGAAAATGACCCCGCCAGCCCCAATCGTATGAAAGGGGTGGCGGGGTCGGAGGGGAATAGAAAATGCTATCTCTGAAGTGTGAAATTCACATTTCTCCCCCTGTCTGACCTTTCCTCAATTGACCCGTCGGGATCGAAGAGCCTGATGAGCTCTTCT
>ERZ773073.721-NODE-721-length-16944-cov-13.105749_pt1 | contig 16944 bp, 10 predicted proteins | sample MGYA00580616_ERZ773073 | MGnify/ENA primary metagenome ERZ773073 (study PRJEB29015, sample SAMEA2737960) | human oral metagenome | biome: human oral; feature: human-associated habitat; material: dental | place: China | collected 2131 ...
AGCCAAATTTTCGGGGGGGGGGTAGATACTTCTAAAGAAAGATACTCTCTAAATTGGAATGGAAAATCAAGAGCAATACAATTGGCACAGGAAGTAAGTACCGGTACATTAAGACCAGTTAAAGAAGAATCAAAAAATTGGGATAACACGGAAAATATTTATATCGAAGGAGATAATTTAGAAGTACTAAAATTATTACAAAAATCATATTATGGGAAAATAAAAATGATATATATAGATCCACCATATAATACAGGAAAGGACTTTGTATATAAAGATAATTTTAAAGATAATATAGAAAATTATAAAAAAGTAACAGGACAAATAAATGAAGAAGGAATAAAATTAACAACTAATACAGAAACTAATGGTAGATATCATTCTGATTGGTTAAATATGATGTATCCAAGATTAAAATTAGCAAGAAATTTATTAACAGATGATGGAGTAATATTTATATCAATAGATGATAATGAACAAGCAAATTTAAAAAAGCTATGTGATGAAATATTTGGGGAGGAAAATTTTGTAGCACAGATAGCTTGGAGAAAATCAGATAATCAAGCAAATATAGGAAATATTGCAAGAGTTAAAGAATACATATTATCATACAGTAAAAATGATAAACTATTTTATTTAAATAAAATGGAATTAACAGAAAAAGCTAAAAAAGAGTATAGATATAAAGATGATAGAGGTTTTTTCAGAAGGTCAATTTTATTACATAAGACTAGAGGAAGATACAAGTATGATTTAAAAACTCCAACTGGAAAAATATTGTCTGGACCATGGATGAAAAGTAAAGAAGATATAGAAAAAATGTCCAATGAAGGGATGATATACTGGACAACAGGAGGTGAGGAGCAACCATATGGGAAAATATATTTAGATGAAAGTGATGGTCAAATACCAAATGATTTTATAGGTATAGAGTATGGTTCTAATCAAGAGGCAAGTTTGGAGTTAGAAAAATTAATGCAGAGTAGATATTTTGATTTTCCAAAATCAGTAACATTATTAAAGCATTTAGCAAAAATAGGAAGTAATTTAGATAACTATATTTTAGATTTCTTCTCAGGTTCAGCGACAACAGCTCATTCAGTAATGCAATTAAATGCTGAAGATGGAGGAAATAGAAAGTATATAATGGTACAACTACCAGAATTATGTGATGAAAGTTCAGAAGCATATAAAGCAGGATATAAAAATATTTGTGAAATAGGAAAAGAAAGAATAAGAAGAGCAGGAGATAAAATAAAAGAAGATGAAACATTGCCACTAGAAAATAGAGAAAAACTGGATATAGGATTTAAAGTATTTAAACTGGATTCATCAAATATAAAAGAATGGGATACAGATACAGATGATTTGCAACAATCTTTGTTAGATTCAGTGGAAAATATAAAATCAGATAGAAATTCATTAGATGTTCTATATGAAATTTTATTAAAATATGGGCTAGACTTAAATATTCCAATAGAGGAAAATAAGGATTTCTATTCAATAGGTGGAGGAAGTTTATTAGTAAGTTTGAATAAGGAAATAAATGATGAAGTAATAGATTCGATATGTAAAGAATATAAGAACTTATTAGAAATAGATAAAGACTTTAAAACAACAGTAATATTGAGAGATAATTCATTTAAAAATGATGTAGATAAAACAAATGCAATAAAGAAGTTAGAACAAATAGGGATAAGTGAAATTAGAAGTATATAAAATATTATCAATAAATTTTAGCGAAAATAAGACACATGGAGGGAGTGTATTGGATAATAAAAATGAAGTAATAGAAAATCAAAATGTAGAAAAAGATAAAATTAATGAAAAAAAATCTAATAATTGTTTTTTTGTTGGAGGAGATGATTGGATAGAAAATAAAAATCTAAAAAAAGAAGAGAAAGAAAGATATAAAAGTAAAATAAAATTATTTCTAAAAAAATATTTGTTGTTAGATAATGTTAATTTTCTATTTGGAACAGGAAGTTCTATTCATTTAGGTGCAGAAAGTATTCAAGAAATTCCAAAACAAATAATAAAAAAAATACAAGAAAATAATGATATCAAAGAATTATTTGAAAATTTAAAAAATAAGTATGAAGAAAGAAAATTATTATCATCAGGTATAAAAGAAAAAATACAAAAAGGAAATGATTGTCTAATTTGGGGAAATAAAATAGATAATTTAGAAGAAGAATTAAAAAATAAATTAAAAAAACTTAAAATAGAGAAAGAAAAAGTAAATTTAAAAGAGATTATAGAAGAAAATAAACTTGATGAAACTGAAAAAGAAGAAATCTATAAATTAGGAATAGAAGTAAAATTAGAAGATTTTTTAAATTATTTATATGCTTTAAAGTATTTGATGGAGCAATCAGAAGATTTAATATCAAAAGAAGAGATAGATATAGAGAAATTAGGGCAACTAATAAAAATTATAAAGAAAGCGATATTTGAAATGTGTGATATTGATAAAATTTCTTTTGATGATAATCACTTTCTTAAGAAAGAAGAGAATAATGAAATAAAAGATAAAATGAAAAAAGAAGGAAAGTATACATATCATAAAAGTTTTTTAACTTCTCTTCTTCAAAGACCACTAAATCTTAGAAGAGCGAATATCTTTACTTTAAATTATGACTTGGCTTTTGAGTATGCCTGTGATGAATTAGGAATAGAATATATTAATGGATTTGTTGGATTTAATAAAAGAAATTTTAGACCAGAAGTATATAGCTATGATTTCTTTTTTCCTGGAGATACAACTGAAGGAAAAGTAAGAAGAATTGAAAGAGTTATTAAGTATTATAAACTGCATGGTTCATTGAACTGGGTTTATAGAAATCAGAATAAGAATAATCCATATGGATTATATGAAATTCCAATTGAATTAGTTAGAATGAATTTGAAAAATGAAGAAGATAATCTAGGAGAAATAATGATTTATCCAACTTCTTCTAAAAAAGAATACACATTAAATTTTCCATATTCAGAATTATTTAGAAAATTTGCAGACAGACTTCAACAACCTGAAGCTGTTTTATTTGTTGTTGGGTATAGTTTTTATGATGAACATGTAAATGATATTATATATCAAGCATTAGCCAATCCTTCATTTACTCTTATTATAGTAGATTTTAAGGGAACAGGAAATGGTGGAGAAATTAAAAGATTAAATGATTTAAAAGACCCAAGAATTATTATATGTCAAGGTGAAGAGTTGGGAGATTTTAAATACTTTTCAAAAGAATTACTACCTACTATGGATCAAGAAGATACAAGAATAAAAGTTATGAATAGTATAGAAAAATTATATCCAAAAGAAGATGATTAAAAAAGCGAGGTGTAACAAGGCAAGATGTTCAGTAGAGAAATTGGAAGAGTTATAAGTGTAGATAGTTTTAAAATTATGATAGAGCTTGATGAAAATATAAAAGGAACTCATAAAAGTGGATATTATGATATATATGAAGTAGCAAAAGTCAATTCTTATGTAATTGTTCCAATTGGAAGTGACAAAATAGTTGCTTTAATAACAAGAGTAAAGACATTTGAGGATTCTGAAATAGAAAAATCAACAGGTGGAATAAGATTCTCAAAGTCTAAAAGACATTTAATTGCTACAATGTTAGGAACTATCACAGAGGAAAATAAATATGAAGAAGGAATATATAACTATCCTGTTTTAGATAATCCAGTTTGGTATATAATAAAAGAGGATTTAGAAAAAATTTTTGATAGTTCTTCTAATAAAGATGTTGATTATCAAAAAGACTTTTATCTTCCAATAGGTAAAAATGGTAGTTTTAAAGACTATGATATAAAGATTAATCCAGATAAATTTTTTACAAAGCATTCTGCTATTTTAGGGAATACAGGTTCTGGAAAATCTTGTACACTAACCTCTATATTACAATCACTTTTTAATTATAATTACTCAAAGGAAAGTGATAAAGAAAATAAATTAAAAAGTGCAACAATAATTATATTTGATACAAATGGTGAGTATAAAAGTGCTTTTGAAGGATATGAAAATATAAATGCTTTTACAATTTCTGAAGAAGGTATGAAAGTACCTTATTGGTTTATGAATTATGAAGATTTTGAATATCTTTTTGAACCTTCAGCTGGAACTCAAGCACCAATATTAAAAAAAGCTTTAGGACTTTTAAAAAATGAAAAAAATATACTTGAAAATGAAAAGATATCTGAATCAGAAATAGAGTATTTATTAAAATTACAGAAAGGATGTCAATCAAAAAATCAAGAGCTAGAAAAGATAATTTGGTATGAGTTGGAAGATTATCTAGAATTTAAAATATTAGATATAAAGAATGAGTTAAAAACTCAGATAAATTCTATTATAGAAGATAAATCATTTTATGAACCAAATGATAAAGGATTTATAAATAAAAGACTTTCTCCTAAAAAGGTAATATCTCTTCAAATGGAATTAGATAAAGTTTTAGAAGAAGTAACTTTAAAAGAAACTAAAAGCTATCAAAATATAGATTTGCCTAAATTTTTTGATTTTAGTGAATTAATAGATAAAGGTTTAGATGAAGCAATAGAAAGTATTGATGAAAATAAAAATAGATACAGAGAATATGTTTCAAGTCTTAAATTAAGATTAGCATCTTTTATGTCTGATATGAGAAAGGCAGAGCCATTAATATTTAATGAAAGTTCTCTTCATTCAGATAAAAAAATAAATAATTATCTAGAAATATTTTTTAAATATATATTTGGAGATAAAGATATGACAGAGGGAAATTTATTTTATGAATACAAGAAAAAAAATAAAGAAAATTTAAATAATAAAAATCAGATTATAATTTTAGACCTTTCATTACTACCATTTGAACTTTTAGAAACAATAACAGGACTTATAGGAAGATTAATTTTAGAGTTTACCCAAAGAATTAATAAGGTTGAGGCTTATAAGAATAGAAGAGGGGAGTATCCAATAGCTTTAATTTTAGAAGAAGCACAAAACTATATTCCTGAAGTAGATAAAAATGGTAAGAAATCAATAACAAAAAAAGTATTTGAGAGAATAGCTCGTGAAGGAAGAAAGTTTGGAGTGTCATTAATAGTTTCATCACAAAGACCTTCAGAGTTATCAAAGACAATATTATCTCAATGTAATACTTTTATTGTTCATAAATTACAAAATCCTGAAGATCAAAGGTATATTAGACAAATAGTTTCATCAGCTAATGAAGAACTATTAAATCAATTGCCAATTTTACCACAACAACATGCTATTATTATGGGGGAAGCTGTAAGAACACCAAGTCAAGTAAGGATAAATGATATTATAAAAAAACCAGATAGTAATAATCCTAAATTTATTGAACAATGGTTAGAAGAAAAAAATAGTATTGAAATAAAATTTGTAGCAGATAAATGGTTAGACAAAAGTAGATAATAAAAAAGTGAAAACTAAAATAATTGGAATAAGTGAAATCAGAAGTATATAGGGAGAAACCATGAAGATTAGATTTGAAGAAAATTTAGAATATCAGTTGGAAGCAATAAATTCTATAGTTGGCGTATTTTCAGGATATGAAACAGGTAGAACAGTATTTACAGTTGAGAAAGCAATGAATCCTCAATTAAAGTTTGAGAAAGAAAATTATTTAGGGATAGGAAATAAAATTTTATTATCTTCTAAAAAAATTTCAGAAAATTTAAATAATATTCAAATTAGAAATGGTTTGGAAAAAACAACAGTATTAAAAAAGGAAGATTACAATTTTTCTGTTGAAATGGAAACAGGGACAGGAAAAACATATGTATATTTAAGAACCATAATGGAATTAAATAAAAAATATGGATTTACAAAATTTATTATAGTTGTACCTTCAATAGCGATAAAAGAAGGAGTGTATAAAACACTTCAAATTACAGAAGAACATTTTAAGAGCATATATGAAAATACTCCTTATAATTATTTTATTTATGATTCTAAAAAAATAAATATGATAAGAAATTTTGCTATGAATAATAATATAGAGATTATGATAATCAATATAGATTCTTTTAATAAAGATACAAATGTCGTTAATCAAGAAAAAGATCAAACTGGTGGATATAGTCCGATTGAATATATACAGAAATGTAATCCAATAGTAATAGTTGATGAACCACAAAATATGGAAACTGATATAGCGAAAAAAGCTATAAAAGAGTTAAATCCTTTGTGTACATTAAGATACTCAGCAACTCATAAAGAAAAATATAATCCTGTGTTTAAACTGGATTCAATAGATGCTTACGAAAAACAGCTTGTAAAACAAATAGAAGTTGCTACTGTCGGTATTACTAAAAATTCAAATACAGAATATATAAAAATCACAAGTATAAAGGCTGGTAAATCTGGTATTACAGCAAAAATAGAACTTGATATAAAAAGCAAATCAGGGGTAACTAGGAAAGAAATTAGTATAAAACACGGAGATATTTTAAGTAAAAAAGCAAAAAGAGATATCTATGACGGTTATATAGTAAATGAAATTACATATAATGAACTTGATCCTTCCAGATCTTTTATAGATTTTGGAAAGGTAATCTTAACTTTAGGGCAGATAAATGGAGGACAGGATCCGGATTTAATAAAAAGATTACAAATAAGGAAAACAATACAGGAGCATTTTGATAAACAGTTGGATTTAAAAAGTAAAGGAATAAAAGTTTTATCACTTTTCTTTATAGATAAAGTTGCAAATTATAGAATATATGACTCAGAGACAGGAGAAGCTAAAAAAGGGAAATACGCTTTAATGTTTGAAGAAGAATATAATGAACTTATACAATTAAAAAAATATTCCTCAATGGGTAAAGCGTCTGAAGTACATGATGGGTATTTTTCAGCAGATAAGAAAAAATCTAAAAGTGGACTAGAATATTTTGAAATTAAAGATACAAAAGGTAATACAAATGCTGATAATGATACATTTAACAAGATAATGAAAGACAAGGAAAAACTTTTAAGTTTTGATGAGCCTCTGGCATTTATTTTCTCACATTCTGCATTGAAAGAAGGTTGGGATAATCCTAATGTATTTCAAATTTGTACTTTGAATGAGACAGTTTCTGAAATGAAGAAAAGACAGGAAATAGGTAGAGGACTTAGAATAGCTGTAAACCAAGATGGAGAAAGAGTCAGAGGTTTCAATGTAAATACACTGACAGTAATGGCAAATGAATCTTATGAACAGTTTGTAGAATCTTTACAGAAAGAAATGGAAAAAGAAGAAAATATAAAATTTGGAATTGTAGAAGACTTCATTTTTGCAAATATTGTAATTACTGATGAAAATATAAAAGAAAAGTTTCTTGGTCATGAAAAATCAAAAGAAATATATCAAGATTTAATCAAAAGAAATTATATTGATGAAAATGGAAATTCAAAAGAAAAACTGAAAATAGATTTAGGAAAAGGAATTTTAGAAATATCTGAAGAATTTGAAAATATAAAAGAATCAATTATAAAAAAACTTGAACCTATTTCCAGAAAGTTAGTTATTAAAAATGCAGATGATAAAAAGAAAATAGAAATAAATAGAGAAGTATTTTTAAGTGATGAATTTAAAAAATTATGGGATAAAATAAAATATAAAACTACATATCAGGTTAATTTTAATGAAAAAGAATTGATAGAGGAATGCACAAAAGGTCTAGATGACGGAATTTATATACCATCTGAAAAGTTTTTGTATGATAAAAAAAGATTATCTATCACAAAAGGTGGAATTGAAACAGAGAATGAAAGTGAAATAAGTGAAGATATAAAAACCTACAATAAATTTAAACTACCTGACATAATTACTTATTTACATAATGAAACAAACCTTACAAGAAGAAGTATAGTAAAAATTTTGACAAAATCTAAAACTTTAGAAAGTTTTAAGAAAAATCCTCAGCGTTATTTAGAACAAGCTAGTGAGATAATTAAAAATATTATGAAAAACTTTATACTTGATGGTATAAAATATGAAAAAATAGGAGATACAGAGTATTATTCACAAGAGTTGTTTGAAAATAGTGAAATATACGGGTATTTAAAAAATGAAATTTCAAAAGGTAATATGATTGAAACTAAAAAAACACCTTACAATAGTATTGTCGTAGACTCAGAAATAGAAAGTAAATTTGCTGAAAATTTAGAAAAATATGGAAATGTTATTGTTTATGCAAAACTTCCGTCATGGTTTAAAATAGCTACTCCATTGGGAAATTATAATCCTGACTGGGCTATACTTGCTAAACCAGATATAAATAAAGAAGAAGAGAAGCTTTTCTTTGTAATAGAAACTAAAGGTTCGAAAAATGAAAGTGACAGAAGAGGCAAAGAAAATGGTAAAATTAGATGTGGAGAAAAACATTTTAAAGCTATTTCTGAAGATCTTAAATATAATGTTTGTAAAACAGGAGAAGATTTTAAAAAATTAATGTAGATAGGGAAGGTAGTGTGAATGATTATAAAATTTAGCTATTACGAAGATAAAGATTTTGGATTAACTGCATTTCCAGAAATAACATTTTCTGAAAAAGAAATAATAAAAAATAAAAATTTAGAAAAAAAGAAAGAAGAGTATACAAAATATCTAATAACTGGAATAATGGAAGATTTTCCAGATATGGAAATAATTGATATTTTTTTGCCACAGCTAGAAAAAGTTGAAACTGGAAAAATGCAGGAAACTCTTTGGGATGGACAGGCTTTTCAACATAAAATTAATAAAGAAAAAGTAGAATTTGAGCATACAATTTTTGGGATTTGTGAGGAATATCCTCTGTGGGAATGTAAGTTTGAAGAATATAGAAAGGTTTTTGAAGGCTGGAAAAAGTTTTTGGAAATGGAAGTTGATTTAAAAAGTGAAGTTGCAGTGGAGATTTAAGAAATAAAAAATACAGTAATATGAAAAAATATTTATTAATCAAAATATTTGAGAAATAATTTAGCTAAATGATTATGAATTAGCTATCAAATAACCTTATTATAAAAATTTATTCCTATTTTAAGTGGGGTTTAGCATAGTATAAATAGAGAAAAATAGAAGATTAGAAAGGTAATTATGATAAAAAGAATAGATACGAAAAGCGGTAAAATAATTTCTTATGTCTACAATCTGAAGGATGAAGATTATAAAATTTTATCAGAAAGATTGGAAATTGACGAGGAGAAGATAAAAAATGTTATTGACGAGGAAATTTTTACTCCAAGAATTTCAAAATCGGACTGGGAAATTTATAAACTATATTATCCAGCTGTGAAAAAATCGACAAAAGATAAAGAATTTACATCGTATGAGATTAATCCGATTGTAATTTTTTTTAAAGAAGATAAAATTGTTATTCTAGATGATGATTATTACAACGATTTTTATCAGTTTGTTGAAGAGTATGCCAAATTAAGAGATGAAGTTCTTGAAGAAAATCGTTTTTTTCTAAATATGCTTCATAAAATTTCTCAAAGCCTTTATAAATATGTAAGAATATTGATTGGAGAGCATGACAAGATAGAAACTGTTTTGAGGGAACAGCAGAGTAATGAAAAGTTAATTTCTCTTGCGGAAGTAGAACAAGGATTTTATGTTTATAATATTGCATTGAGAAATTTGGATTATGTTGTTGAGAATTTGAAAGAAGATGAGCAGTTTGAACAATATGAAGAATATATGACAAGAATTTTACAGGAGATAAATTTTACGCTAGACTTATCATCTTCATACTGTGAAATCTGTAAAACTACAAGAGAAACATATTCATCGTATATTGGAAATAATATGAATATAACAATGAAATTTTTAGCTGCAGTAACAATATTGGTTACAGTTCCAAATATGATTTTTGGATTTTATGGAATGAATGTGAAGTTACCGCTTCAAGATATGGGATTTTGGGCATTAGTAATAATTTTTATAATAATGATGTTGCTGATGGTAGTTTTGTGGAGATATATGAAAAAGAAAGTTTTGTAAGACTTAAATATAGTACAAAAGCCAAAAAATAGATATAAATAAGACTAGATTTTTTTCTAGTCTATTTTTTTTAAAATAGATTTACTAAGTTATAGGTTATAAATTTTGAAAAATATAAAAGTTATTAGATACAACTGATAAAATTTTGAAAAAACATATTTTGTAATGTCATAACTTATAGTAGAAGAATTTAATATGTCCAGAAATGGTATCGAGTATATTAATTTGATTGAGTTTTTTAGAATGGAAGGCTTAACTTATAAATAAAATAGCTACGAGTGGCATTAATTTTTATAATAAAATAAAAAAGACTACCAAAAGAATAGTATAATTCTAACATGATAGTCTAGTTTTTTATCATTTATTTTGAAATTAAGGTTTTAATTTAGCTAATTCATCTAAATCAACATCAGCATCATAATCCACATTATCAAAGTCAAATCCATTTAATTGCATGAATTCTTCTCTTGCTCCAGCGTAATCGCTTATTTCCTTAAAGTTATCTGGAGTAACTTTATCCCAAAGTGCTTCTACTTCAGCTTGAACATCTTCACGCATTTCCCAGTTATCTGGACGTAGTCTTCTTTCTTCGTCAATAACAGGATTGTTTCCATAAACCATTTGAGTCAAAAGTCTGTGTTTTTGTTCGATTGTACCTTCGTGGATACCTTTTTCCTTCATTACTTTGTAAAGCAATGCTGCGTATAATGGGAAAATAGGGATAACTGCACTTGCTTTTGTCATTAACGCCTTACTTAATGAAACGTATGCTTCTCCATTGTATTTTTCTTTTAAAAAGTCATTTAAAACATCAGAAGTATGTTCCAAATCTCTTTTTGCAGCTCCAATTGTACCTTCTTTATAGATTCCGTAAGTTACTTTTGGGCCTAAATATGAGTAAGCTACTGTTTTGAAGCCTTCAGAAAGAACACCACCTTTATCAAGTGCTTCAATCCATAATTTCCAGTCTTCTCCACCCATAACTTTTACAGTGCTTTTGATTTCTTCTGGAGTTGCGACACCCATTGTTGTTTCTTCCATAACTTCTTTTTCAAAGTTGATAGTTGGACCTGTAATGTCCTTTGTTGTAGATTTTAATGCTGAACGGTAAGTTACACCGTCAATTGGATCAGTTCTGACTGCACTTGCTAAGCTGTAAATTAACAAGTCGATTTTTCCACCAAATTCTTCTTTAATGAACTTTATTACATCATCTTTCATTTCCATTGAGAAAGCATCACCAATGAAGTTTTTAGAAACTAAGCCTTCTTTTTCAGCAGCTTCGTTAAAGGCAATTGTATTCCACCAACCAGCAGAACCTACTCTTTTCCCTTCTACCCCTTTTTCAAATGCTACTCCAATAGTTTCAGCTCCGGCACCGAAGGCAAGGGAGATTCTTGTGGCAAGTCCGTATCCAGATGAAGAACCGATAATTAGAACTTTTTTTGGACCTTCATATTTATCTTGTGATTTTACATAGTCAATTTGCCTTTTTACAAATTCTTTTGCTCCAATTGGATGGTTTGTAAGTGCTAAACCACCTTTTAATCTAGGTTTTATAACCATTTTTTCTTTTCCTCCTAAAATTATATATTAATAATTGTTTTATTTTTTTTAAATTACATACATAAAATGATAACATATTTTAAGTCTTTTTTTCAAGAATTATTTTAAATCAAATAAAAATAAATAATTTTGATAATCAAAGTAATTTTGGAAATATTGATTAAAAAAAATTATGTGGTAAAATTAATATAGAAATAAAATTAGAGAAGGAGTAGAAAAATGGCAGCAGTTGTAGTTTATGGAATTATTGTTATTGTTGTTTTAGGAATTATTTTGTCATTGTTTGCATACGTGAGAGTGCCAAATGATAAAATGGCATTTATTTCGGGATTTAGAAAGAGGATGGTCAGTGGACGGCTTGCATTTTATGTGAGAGCATTTGAAAGGGTTGATTATCTTGATTTGGCAGTGTTTTCGGTTGATGTTGATACGAAACAGTTTGTTCCAACGAATGATTTTATTAATATAAAAGCAGATGCGATTGTGAAATTACAAGTGGGAACAACACAAGATATAATGCTAATTGCAAGTAAAAACTTTTTGAATAAAAATCACGAGTATATGAGTAATGCGATAAAAGATGTGCTGGAAGGTAATCTTCGGGAAATTATTGGACAAATGAATTTAAAGGATATGGTTCAAAATCGGAAAGTTTTTAATCAGAAAGTTGAAGAAAATGTAATTGACGACTTGAGAAAAATGGGACTTGAGCTAAAATCGTTTAATGTGCAGTCTTTTACTGATGAAAAGGGAGTTATTGATAATCTGGGGATTGAGAATACAAGTAGAATATCAAAAGATGCAAGCATCGCGAAGGCAAATTCAGAAAAAGAAGTTGCGATTGCAAGGGCGCAGGCTTATAAAGAAGCGCAGGACATTGAAATAAAAACTGAAGAAGAAATTGCTGAAAAACAAAATGCCTTAAAAATTAAGCAAGCAGATTTAAAAATTGAAAGTGATACGAAACAGGCTCTTGCAGATATAACTTATGATATTCAAAAGGAAAAAAATCGTAAAGAATACGAAGAAGTAATTGGAGATGCAAATTTTACTCAGCAAGACCAGGCAATTCGTGCAAATAAAGCAAAATTAGAATCTGAAATTAAAATTGACCAGCAAATTAAAGCTGATGCAAAATTGTACAATATGACAAAAGACGCAGAAGCAAGACTGGTTGAAGAGCAAAAACACGCAGATGCTGAACTCTATAAAAGACAAAAACAGGCAGAAGGAATAAAACTGCAGGCTTTGGCAGAAGCAGAGGCTCAGAAAATACAGGCAGAGGCAGAAGCAAATGCGATAAAATTAAAAATGCTTGCAGAGGCAGAAGGAATTGAAGCTAGAGGAAATGCAGAAGCACAAGCAAAAGAAAAAATGCTACTAGCAGAAGCCAGAGGTAAAAAAGAAACATTGCTTGCGGAAGCGGAAGGACTTGATAAAAAGGCGGAAGCAATGAAAAAATACGGAGAAGCTGCTGTTGCAGAAATGTATTTTAAAGCACTCCCTGAAGTTGCAAAAAATGTGGCGGCACCATTACACAATATTGACAAAATAACAATGTATGGAGATGGAAATACGAACAAATTAATTTCTGACATTACTCAAAGTATTGGAAAAATTAACGATGGAATTTCTGATGGAGCGGGAATTGATATAAAATCGTTACTCGCAGGATTTTTAGGTGGAAAAGTTCTGGATAATATTAACAGTAAGAGTACTGATGGAAAAGAAGAAGAAATACTAAGTAATAAAGAAAATGTTGATAAGAAAAATGGAGGTAAGTAAAATGGGAATGACTATTGACTTTAGAGGGAAAATAGACGTTTAGGAAAGGTAATTATGATAAAAAGAATAAATACGAAAAGCGGGAAAACTATTTCTTATGTATACAATTTGAAAGATGAAGATTATAAAGTCTTATCTGAAAGATTGGAAATTGAAGAGGACAAAATAAAGAATGTTATTGATGAGGAAATTTTTACTCCAAGAATTTCAAAATCGGATTGGGAAATTTATAAATTATATTATCCAACTGTAAAAAAATCTACAAAAGATAAAGAATTTACATCTTATGAAATTAATCCAATTGTAATTTTTTTGAAAGAAGACAAGATTGTTATTTTAGACGATGATTATTACAACGATTTTTATGAATTTGTTGAAGAATATGTCAAGTTAAGAAATGAAGTTCTTGAGGAAAATCGTTTTTTTCTAAATATGCTTCATAAAATTTCTCAAAGTCTGTATAAATATGTTCGGATTCTGATTGGAGAGCACGATAAGATAGAAACGGTTTTAAGAGAGAAACAAAGTAATGAGAAATTGATTTCGCTTTCAGAAGTGGAGCAAGGCTTTTATGTTTATAATATTGCATTGAGAAACTTGGATTATGTTGTTGAAAATTTAAAGGAGGATGAACAATTTGAGCAATATGAAGAATATATGACAAGAATTTTGCAAGAAATAAACTTTACACTTGATTTGTCATCTTCGTACTGTGAAATTTGTAAGACAACGAGAGAAACATATTCATCATATATTGGCAATAATATGAATATAACAATGAAACTTTTGGCAGCAGTAACGATATTGATTACCGTTCCAAATATGATTTTTGGATTTTATGGAATGAATGTGAAATTACCACTTCAAGAAACAGGATTTTTTGCTTTGGGAATAATTTTTGTAATAATGGTAGTGTTGATGGTAGTTTTATGGAAATATTTGAAAGATAAATTTTTGTAAAATCTAAATGTAGTGTAAAACCAAGAAAATTTTTCTCACAATTTTAAAATTTTCTTATATAATTTGTTTACTTATAGGAAAAATCTGTAAGGAAAATCTTATTGTAAAATTAAATAAAATGTTGACAAAAAATAAACTGCACCCAAAATTTTGGACACAAACAAGATTAGAGGTGCAGTTCAAAGAATAATATTCATTTTAAACCAAGATAGTCTAATTTTTTTAAAAACTGTACATTTAAATAAAATGATAACATATTTTACAGCATATTTTCAAGAAATATTTTAAATTAAATCGAAATAAAGAACTTTGCCAATCAAAGTATTTTTTTAGGAAAGTTTAAATAAATTTATAATTGCGCTGTTGGATAAAGCGTAATTTCATTCATGCTCACTTCTTCTGGCAAATCAATCGCAAATTTTACAGCTTCGGCAACTATCATAGGATCTGCTCCAATTGTGTCGTAAAGAAATTCAATTCTTTCCTTGATTGCTTTGTTTGTAATACGTGTTGCAAGTTCAGTTTTAAATGCTCCTAAATATAATGTTGTTGTACGGACATTCATTTTTTCATTGGCACTTTCTTTTCTAAGCACTTCCATTAGAGCTTTTACACCATGTTTTGTGGCACAGTAAACTCCTGCTCCAAGATATGTATTTAATCCAGCAACAGAAGATGTGCTAATAACGTGTCCAGATTTTTGTTTTATAAAATGAGGAAGTACAGCTTCTATGCCATTTAGGACACCTTTTAAATTTACATCAATCATTTCGTCCCATTCGCTATTCTTTAGTTCAGACAATGGTGCATTTGGCATTAATCCTGCATTATTGAAAATAACATCTATTTTTCCATATTTAGAAATTGTAAAATCAACCAATGCTTTTACTTCCTCTCTTTTTGACACATCTGTCACTTTGTAAGTGGCTTCTCCTCCTTTTTCCTTTATTTCAGCAACAACTTGCTGTAATTTTTCCTCATCTCTTGCAGCAAGTACGACTTTTGCTCCACTTTCCCCTAATAATTTTGCAGTAGCTTTTCCGATTCCTGAAGAAGCTCCTGTAACGATAACGACTTTGTTTTTAACAGCCATTTTAAATCATCTCCTTTGAGTAATTAATTTTTCTTACAAACTTATTATAACATATCTTTTTAAAAAGTCAATACATATATATAGACGTTTTGAAAAATAAAAAAGATATATTCTAGTTGTTATTTTAAATAAATTAAAGTATAATATATTAATTATTATGGAAAGGTATTGTGAAATGAGTAAATATAAGGAAGTTTATGAAAATATAAAAAAACAAATAAAAGATGGAAAATTAAAGTCAAAAGACTACTTAAAAAGTGAGGCTGATTTGGCGATAGATTATTCCTGTTCGGTACTTACTGTGAGAAAAGCACTTGCATTATTGGAGTCTGAGGGATATATTCAAAAAATAAAGGGAAAAAAGTCGATTGTGCTGGAAAAAGGAGATTTGAAAAATATTTCGCTGACGTCAATACAGACATTTCAGGAATTGAATAAAATAAAAAATATAGATAATAAGACATTCCTTTTGTATATGACTATTGTTCTCTTTATAATAATGTATTCAATCGGTATTATAATGTTTGGCAATAAGGGCTTTCAAAAGCCTCAGGTGTTTTTAAATCTCTTTATATCGAATGCGGGACTTATAGTTATAGCCACAGGTATGACCATGGTAATAATATCCGGCGGTATAGATATTTCCGTAGGTTCATTTGTAGCACTTACCTGTATGATGCTTGCATATATGATGGAAAAAGGGAAAATGAGTGCAATAAGTTCTATCGTAATTGTAATGGTGATGGGGCTTGTCTTCGGACTTGTACAAGGTGTGCTTATAGCTTATTTGAATATCCAGCCTTTTATAGTTACTCTTGCCGGAATGTTTTTTGCCAGAGGAATGACTGCCATTATATCACAGGAGATGATCAGTATAAAAAATGAGGCATTTTTATCATGGGCAAATAATAAGATTACAATTCCGATATTTGGGATTGTAAATAAAAAGGGAGCTACCATATATCCCTATATTTATCCTACAGTAATAGTTGCTATGGTAATATTGGTACTGATGTTTGTATTACTAAGGTATACAAAGTTTGGAAGAAGCATATATGCTGTAGGTGGAAATGAACAGTCAGCACTGCTTTTAGGATTAAATGTAAAAAAGATAAAATTGCAGGTGTATATACTTAACGGAATACTTTGTTCAATAGGGGGATTTTTATTCTGCCTAAACACTTGTGCAGGCTTTGTAGAGCAGGCAAAAGGCTTTGAGATGGAAGCGATAGCCGGTTCGGTTATAGGAGGTACGCTGCTTACAGGCGGAGTCGGAAATGTATTCGGAAGTCTTTTCGGAGTGCTTATAAAAGGAACCATCGAGGCATTTGTAAGTTTTCAGGGAACTCTATCCTCCTGGTGGACAAAGATTATAATTGCCGTTATACTGGCATTCTTTATAATATTGCAAAGTATACTTGCAATGTCAAAGAGAGGACAAAAGTAGGAGTAGTATCTAAAACGGAATTTATTATATAAAGAGAACTGTCACGTTTAATTTACAAGGTTGAAATGCCTTGTATTTGTCGGGACGGTTCTTTTTTGTGTTGT
>ERZ773073.722-NODE-722-length-16937-cov-26.197607_pt1 | contig 16937 bp, 12 predicted proteins | sample MGYA00580616_ERZ773073 | MGnify/ENA primary metagenome ERZ773073 (study PRJEB29015, sample SAMEA2737960) | human oral metagenome | biome: human oral; feature: human-associated habitat; material: dental | place: China | collected 2131 ...
CGGGATTCTCGAATTCAAACCATCCAAAGTCTTGGAGTTGCAGTTCATCCCGAGCCGGGCCCGGGAGTAGGCGGCGACGACGTCGTCGAGGCGGTCGAGGGGGTCGTAGCCCGCGGTGCCCGCCTTCGCCAGGGCGAGGTAGGTGACGGGGCCGACCAGCACGGGGCGGGTCACGTACCCCCAGTCCGCGGCTTGGGCGTAGCGGCGCACGACCGTGTCGTCCGCGAAGGAAATGGGCGTGTCCGGCCCGATCTCGGGCACCAGGTAGTGGTAGTTCGTGTCGAACCACTTCGTCATCTCCTGGGGGGCGGCTCCCGCGTCGCCGCGGGCGAGGGCGAAGTAGAGGCCGAGCCCGCTGCGCCCGGCGAAGCGCGGCGGGATGGCTCCGAGCAGGACGGTGGCGTCCAGGACGTGGTCGTAGTAGGAGGGGGCGTCGGCCAGTGAGGCGTCGTCTGCGCCGAGCCCCAGTTCGACGAGGCGTGCCAGGTTCGCGCGGCGCAGCCCCTCGTGGGCGGCGGCGAGTTCCTCTGCTGTGGTCCGCCCCGCCCAGTGCGCCTCGAGGGCGCGTTTGAGCTCGCGGCCCCGGCCGACGCGCGGGTAGGCGAGGATGGTGGCGGAGGGGAAGGGCGTGGTCGATGGCGCCATGTCAGTGGTTCTCCTTGGTTCCAGAGGTGATCCCCATGAGGTCGAGGATGTCGAGGACGGGACGGGATTTGTTGAAGGTGTACAGGTGGACGCCGGGGGCGCCCGCGTCGATGACGCCGCGGACCAGGCGCGCGCCGAAGGCGGCCCCGAACTCGGCGCGCTCCGCCTCGTCGTCGCACGAGGCCAGGGCGTCGAGCAGGCGCTGGGGCGCTTCGACTCCGGTGAGGGCGCCGACGCGGCGCAGCCTGCCCGGGTCGGTGGCGGGCATGATGCCGGGGACGACGGGCAGGGTGACTCCGGCGCGCCTGGCCCGCTCCAGGAAGGACGTGTACACGTCGGCGTCCCAGAACAGCTGCGTGATCGCGAAGGAGGCGCCCGCAGCTTGTTTGATGAGGAGGCGCTCGACCTCCTGGTCGGGGGTGGTGCCCGCTGCGGGGTTGCCCGCGGGGAAGGCGGCGACGGCGATGGTGAGCGGTTTGAAGGCGCCGCGGAGCTTCTCACCGGGGTGGGCGTCGCAGCGGCGCCGTTCGACGGTGCGGATCAGGTGGATGAGTTCGGTCGCCGAGCGCACGCCGTCGGGGGCGGGGCGCCAGTCGGGCTGGTCGGCGGGCGGGTCGCCGCGCAGTGCGAGGAAGGTGCGCACACCGCAGTCCAGGTAGTCGTACACGGTGGCGACGACATCGGCGGTGGAGTTGCCCACGCAGGTGAGGTGGGCGATGGGCTGGATCGGGGTGTCGCGCACGAGGCGGTGGACGACTTCGCGGGCGTTGTCCCTGTCCTTGCCCCCGGCGCCGTAGGTGACGGACATGAAGTCGGGGCGGACGCGGAGGAGTTCGGCTGCCGTCTCCCAGAAGGGCGCGGCCAGTTCGGGGCGGCGCGGGGGCATCACCTCGAAGGAGAGAAGGGTGGGTTCGTGATCGTGGGTGCAGGGGCACGCGTAGGTGTCGTCTGTGTAGGGCACGGGGGAACTCTCGGATTGTGGCGCCGATGCGACGGTGGCGTCGTCGTGTGCTTGAGGCTGCATCGGGGACCTGGCCAATGGCGAACGTCGGTGTCAGGCTCGCATTCGGGCACGAATCGACCCGCACATGCGACGGGCGGTGTTCGTTCGTGCGTTCATGGCCCCAGTATGTCCGCTTTCGCGCGGGTGGCGCAGGAGGGGTCCATGTAACGGGAGTTTGTGACAGCACCCGTCTCAGAAGCGAGACGGGCGCGTGGAAACAGGTGGCGCCCCCGACAGGACTCGAACCTGCAACCTCGGGATTAGAAGGCCCTTGCTCTATCCATTGAGCTACGGAGGCGTGGCGCCCCACGGGGCACCGGGTCAAGCGTAGCGGGAACTGCCCCGCTTCACCTAAGCGGGACCGGACGGGTGCCCCCGACAGGACTCGAACCTGCGACCTCGGGATTAGAAGGTCCTTGCCCTATCCATTGGGCTACGGAGGCGTGGCGCGGCCAGGGCGCCCTAGGGGGACAGGCGGACCAACCGGGCGCCGGCGCCCGCGCGGGGCGCGCCGACAGGCACGTGGAAGCCCTCGACCGGAGACGCGCACGGGCTGTGGTTCACTGGTCGCAACCGAATCGGAACGAGGATAGGACACCCCATGACTGCCGAGATCAAAGCCGCGGCCCTGCCGATCCGCTACGGGGCGGAGGTGACGATGCCCGCGGGCATGTACTTCCTCGGGGACCCCTGCTACGCGATCGACGAGGACGGGGTGTGGGACGAGTGGCTGGCCGAGGCCGAAGAGGCGGGAACGCCCGAGGCGAACGACGTGATGGTGGCGGACGTCGACGGGGTCCCCATGCTAGGCTTCCATACCGCCTACGGCGACGGCGGCTACCTCTCCTCCGACGGGGAGCACCTTTTCGGCGTTGATTCCGGGATGATCGGGCTCGTCCCGATCGAGTTGGTCCACCGCTACTTCCGGCGGCCGGTCGCGGACTTGAACGGCCTGGGGACGTTCATCGCGTCGGCCGACCCCATCGTCTGCACACGGATGGGCGGAACCCTCACTTTCGGGGGCACCACGATCGAGACCGCCCCCGACGAGGGCGCGTAGGCGCGCGGCTCCGGGCGGCGGTGCCCGGGCGTCTTCCGGCGAGCCGGATAAGGAGGGCGGTAGAATCGGGAAGCGAAAGCCCCAGGAAGGGAGGGAACGATGAGCGCTGGGAACCGCGTGCTGTACCGGGACGTGAAGCCGTTCGACGTGCCGACCGCTCTTGACGACCTCGTCGGCCCCTCTTCGGGGAGAGTGGTACTCCCCAACCACCTGTGCTGGGCGCCTGGGGACGGCGTATACGACCTTGACGAGATCGGCGGCGCGATGGTGGTCTACCAGAGCGTCATCACCGAGGGCAGCGCCGACGAACAACGGGACCTGCTCAACAAGGGCCTTCTCGAGGCGCTATGGCCGGAACTTCGGCTGGACGTGGGCATCATCGCGGCCTGGGAGGAGCGCTTCGACCCGCTGCGGGGGAGGAACCGGTGGGGCAGGATCCACGGGCTGAGCAGCGCCTTCTAATTGCCCAGGCCCTTGAGGTGGCCGCCCCCGTCTCCCCCGCCGCGAGGCCGCCAGCCCCCGCTGTCCGTGCCCGGGCGCATCCGGATCCGGGTGCGCGAAAGCCCCGGCACGGCGCGCGTGCCGGGGCCCTGGGCGCGGACCTCAGTCCTCGATGTGCAGGAGGCCGCTCTTGTAGGCCTTCGCCAGACGGCGGGGGACGCGGACCTCGCGGCCGGAGACCCTGATGGTGTTCAGCTCGGTAAGATCGGCCTTCCAGGCGGACCGGCGGGTACGGGTGTTTGCGCGGGACATCTTGCGCTTGGGAACTGCCATGTCTTACCGCTCCTCTTCATTCTCGACGACTATTCCATGCCGCTGCGCCACGCGGGCGCACGGCGACAACCCCGCAAGGCTATCACGAACCCCAAAGATCGCGAAGCCGCGGACGCGGCCCTGGCTGCGATCCTGCTCATAGCGGGGAGCACGTCACCGGGTAGTCTTCGTTGAGCCAGCGAGGCGCTATGGTACTGAGCTATGACTGACGCTCTCGACGCACCCCCCCGCAGCCTTGATGACCTGACTGGGGGCGCAGCCGATTCCGGCCCCCGGACCGCTGGACGCGACCGGTTGCTCGCGCGTGACAGCGTTCGCGAGCAGCGGCACAGCGCGGAGGCCCTCGATGCCCTTCTCAAGGGCTTCGAGGCCGACGCCCAGGGGAACCAGCGCCTGAAGGGCAACGCCTTCGAGGCTCTCGTCAAGCAGTACTTCCTGCACGACTCGCAATGGCGCGACCAGTTCAGCGCCGTGTACCTGTGGGCCGAATGGCCGGGATCGACCGGAATGGACACGGGCATTGATCTGGTGGCCATCCCACACAACGACGGGAACGGGCCGACGGCCCCCGCCCCGGACGCGGTCGCCATCCAGTGCAAGTTCTACGCGCAGGGCCACCGGATCCAGAAGGGCGACATCGACTCCTTCCTGGCGGCGTCGGGCAAGCACCCGTTCACACGGCGCATCGTGGTGGACACGACGAACGCGGAGTGGGGGAAGAACGCCGCGGCCGCGATCGAGGACCAGCAGATCCCCGTCACTCGCGTCGGACTACCGGACCTGCGGAACTCGGATATCGACTGGGCGACGTACTCCGCCGACGATGACCAGGGCCCACTGACGCGCTCCCGTAAGTCCCCGCGCGACCACCAGGTGCGCGCGATCCAGGACGTGTTCCAAGGTTTCAAGGAGAGCGACCGCGGCACTCTGGTGATGGCGTGCGGGACTGGGAAGACCTTCACGGCGTTGCGGATCGCCCAGCGGTGCGCCGAGGACAACGGCGGCAGCGCGCGGATCCTCTTCGCGGTGCCGTCCCTGGCCCTCATGAGCCAGACGCTGCGGGAGTGGAGCACGGAGTGCGAACTCCCCTTCCACGCGTGGTCCGTGTGCTCGGACCCGAAGGTGTCGCGCTCGAGGGCCGCGCGCAGCCGGGCCAAGCAGGACCTGGGCGACATCTCGGTGGTCGATTTGAAGATCCCTGCGACGACGGACGCGAAGAAACTGGCGGTCTCCCTGGCCCGCCACTGCGGGAGTGACGGCTTGCAAGTGGTGTTCACGACTTACCAGTCGATCCAAACGATCCACGATGCCCAAGTCGCCGGCGGAGAGACCTGGCGCGACTTCGACATGGTGATCTGCGACGAGGCCCACCGCACGACGGGGGTAGCCCTGGTGGACCAGGACGAGTCGCACTTCACGAAGATCCACGACGATCGTTTCATCCGCAGGGCGCGCACGCTGTACATGACGGCGACGCCCCGCTTGTTCACCCCCGACACGAAGGAGCGGGCACGGCAGCGCGACGTCGTCCTGACCTCCATGGACGACTCGTCCGTGTACGGCCCGGTGTTTCACCGTCTCGGTTTCGGGGACGCCGTTGCCCAGGGACTGCTCACCGACTACAAGGTCGTGGTTCTGGGCGTGCCCGAAGACGAGGTGTCGGAGAAATACCAGCGCATGGCCGAGTCAGGCGGGGAGTTGAACCTAGAGACGACAGCGAAGCTGGCCGGATGCTGGAACGCACTGGCCAAACGCCAGGGGCCCTTCGCGGACGAGGAGTTCAGTTACGGGCAGGACTCCTCTCCCATGCGCCGCGCAGTTGCGTTCTGCAGGGACATCAAGGCCTCCAAGCGCATCGGCGGCCCGGAGGGCACGGTGAGCGGCGAGTTCGAGGATCTGGTGGCCACGCAACTGGCCGACTTGTCGAACGAGGACGACTCCGACAACCTGCGCGTCCAGTGCCGCCACGTGGACGGCACCATGAACGCCCTGGTGCGCGAGGAGGCAATGGAGTGGCTGAAAGAAGGGGCGGGCACGAGCGCGGCACCTGTGTGCCGCATTCTCACAAACGCGCGCTGTCTGAGCGAGGGCGTGGACGTACCGACCCTGGACGCCGTCCTGTTCCTGTCGCCCCGCAAGTCCCAGGTGGATGTCATCCAGGCGGTGGGGCGCGTGATGCGCCGCGCGGCGGGCAAGGAGTTCGGGTACATCATTTTGCCGGTGGCGATCCCAGCGGGGATACGCCCGGAGGATGCATTGAAGGACAACAAGCGCTACCAGGTGGTGTGGCAGGTGCTGCAGGCGATCCGCGCGCACGACGAGCGTTTCGAGGCGCAGGTGAACGCCATCAAATTGGATGGGGAGGCCCCGGAGAACATCCTGGTTGAGATGGTTTCCTTCGACAAGCCCAGGAAGAAGGCGCCCGATCCGCTGGGCGGGGATGGGGGCCCCAGCGACGCCGACCAGGTCACCGATCAGACTGGCGAAGATCTGGAAGATCTGAACGATGCCAACAGTTCCGTGTCAGCAAGCGGATCCACCCCCGCGGGTGGGACAGGGACGGACGCGAATGGCGGATCGGATGCGCTGGTCGTCGCCACTCAGGGGGCCTTCACGTTGGTGCCCAGCCAGTGGAAGGACGCCGTGTTCGGCCGCCTGGTGAAGAAGGTGGGCGACGCGATGTACTGGGGCGACTGGAGCAAGGACATCGCCGATGTCGCCAGCCGTTACATGGCGCTCATCGACCAGCTGATTGAGGACGCGCACGAGGACCAGTTCGCCGAGTTCGTTGACGCCCTGCGCTCCACTTTGAATCCATCGATCACCCCCGCACAGGCGGTGGAGTTCCTGGCCCAGCACCTGCTCACGAAGCCACTGCTCGACGCCATGTTCCCAGACCAATCGTTCACCGCCCACAACCCTGTGTCACGGGCAATGCAGCAGATGGCTGACGCCCTCGCTGCCCACTCGGTGTTCGACGCGGAGCGCGAGGCCCTGGACGCGTTCTACGAGGGTCAGACGAAGAGAATCCGCCAGGTCCGAACCCTGGCGGGGAAACAACACGTGATCCACGAGCTCTACGAACACTTCTTCTCCAAAGCGTTCCCGAAGATGGCCGAGCGCCTGGGGATCGTATTCACCCCCGTGGAAGTGGTGGATTTCATCATCCGCAGCGCTGACGACGCACTGCGCACTGCCTTCGACCAGTCCCTGGCCGATCCGGGCGTTTCCATTATCGAGCCGTTCGCGGGCACGGGGACATTCGTCACTCGGCTGCTGCAGCTGGGGGTCATCCCCCCTGACGCTCTGGAGCACAAATACTCGCACGAAATCTTCGCCAACGAGATCGTGCTGCTCAGCTACTACATCGCTGCGATCAACATCGAGCAGGTGTACCAGCAACTGCGCACCGAGTCTGGACACGGCGGGGACTACCAGGAGTTCCCTGGCATAGCATTGACTGACACGTTCCAGCTGCACGAGGGGGACGGGAACCTGGAGGGCGAGCTCGAAGGACTCGCTGAGAACCGCTCGCGGGCCCTGCGCCAAAAGGACGCGGATATCACAGTCGTCGTCATGAATCCCCCGTACTCGTCCGGTCAGAACAACGCCAACGACAACAACCAGAACGTCCACTACCCAAGCCTGGACCAGCGCATCGCCAGAACCTACGCGGAGCAGTCGTCGGGAATAAATAAGAACAGCTTGTACGACTCGTATTTCCGTGCCCTGAGATGGGCATCGGACCGCATCGGGGAGCGGGGCGTTATCGCCTTCGTGTCGAACAACTCCTTCGTGGACGGCAACAGCGCAGACGGCGTGCGGCTGTCACTGACGGAGGAGTTCAGCCAAATCTTCATCTACGACCTCAAGGGTAATCAGCGCACGCAGGGCGAGCGCTCACGGCGGGAGGGCGGCAAGATCTTCGGGTCGGGCTCTCGCACTGGTGTCGCGATCACAGTCCTGGTGAAGGACCCCTCCCACGTCGGCACAGCGGACATCTGGTATGCGGACGTGGCTGATTACGCGGCCCGCCAGGATAAACTCAACGCCCTCAAAGACAACACCTCGCTCGCTCCCATGGTCGAAGCTGGCATGTTCCGCCGTATAACGCCGAATGCCCACGGCGACTGGCTGAGCGCCCGCGACGACCGTTTTTCCGCATTCCAGCAGATCGGCGACAAGGAGCGAAAGGGACAGGACGACACCCCGGCGCTCTTCCGCCAGTTCTCAGGGGGTCTGAAAACCAACCGCGACGCATGGTGCTACAACTTCAATCCAGACGCAGTAGCCGCGAATATGCGGCGCATGATCGACACCTACAACTCAGAAGTTGCTGCTGGACACACGAAGGAAAACCGAACTAACGACCCAGCCGCAATTAAGTGGGGCGGAGTCCTTGATGACGAACTCAAGCACGGCCGCCACCTTTCTTTTGAACGTGAGCGTATTCAGGGAAGCCTTTACCGCCCGTTCTGCCGCCAATCAGCCTACTTTGCTCCTGGAGTGAACGAGCGCACGTACCAGCTGCCCAAGCTCTTTCCCACCCCAGCGCACCCGAACCTCGCATTTTCGGTGAAACAACCGGCCAGTCCAAAACCATACGGAACTCTCATGACCGACACCCTTCCCGACTTGAGCCTCCTCGGAGCCAGCACAGGTGTGCAGGTCTTCCCCCTTTTCACGTGGGAGCGCCTTTCCCCCGCTGCCGACCCTGACGGGCAGGGGGACCTGTTCTCGCAGGCCACTCCGGCCTCGGCAACGAAAGCAGTGGCGGGCAGTGCCGTAAGAACGGGGGCAGCCGGGAAGCTCGACTTCAACCGGCCCATCGTGGAACAGATCCCATTGCTCCTGAACGGCTACCAGAGGCGCGACAACATCACGGATGCGACGCTGGGGGACTACCGCGATCATTACGGGGACGAAGAGATCACGAAGGAGGACATCTTCTTCTACGTGTATGCCCTGCTGCACCACCCCACGTACCGGGCAGACTACGAGGCGGACCTGAAGAAGATGCTGCCGCACATTCCGAGGGTCTCCGGTTTCTGGGAGTACGCGAACACCGGCCGGTCTTTGGCGGAGCTGCATGTCAACTACGAGGACGCTCCCCCCTATCCGACGATCGCGGAGGAGTGGAGCGCGCTCGCCCCCGACGACCCTTGGGAAAGGTACAAGGTGACGAAACCCGCGTGGACGACGCGCAAGGGCGCGCGCACCAGTTTCCACTACAACGACCACCTGCGGCTGACGGGGATCCCGCCGCAGGCCCAGGAGTACCAAGTCTCGGGGCGCAGCCCACTGGACTGGGTGATCGACCGCTACCGGTTGACGGTCGACAAGAAGTCCAGGATCGGGAATGATCCGAACGACTACTGCCGCCAAGTGGACAACCCCCGCTACATCGTGGATCTCGTCAAATCCTTGGTGACGGTCTCAATGCGCACACGTGAGCTGGTTCGGGCCCTGCCACCCCTGGAGCTCCCGGACGAGACGTAGGGGCTCCTTCCGCGGGCGCTCCCCGGGTTGCGATCCTGGTTACAGCCTCCCCGCCAGCCCCTACACTGGGCCCATGCCCTCCCCCATCGCCACCGTCCCCGCCCGCACGCTGGCCACCAGCGAGATCGAGGTCAAGCGCTCGCGCTTCATCACGACGCTGGCGCGCACGGACACCGCGCGCAGCGCCCGGGAGGTCATCGACGCCGTCAAGGCGCAGCACCCGCAGGCGCGCCACAATTGCAGCGCCTACCTGATCTCCCCCGAGGGCGCCGCGCCCCTGCAGCACTCCTCCGACGACGGCGAGCCGGCGGGGACGGCGGGCACGCCCATGCTGGAGGCCATCCGCGCCTCGGGCACGTGGAACGTGACGGCCGTGGTGACCCGGTACTTCGGCGGCGTCCTGCTGGGGGCGGGCGGCCTGGTCCGCGCCTACTCCTCGTCGGTGTCCGAGGCGCTCGCCGCCCTGCCGCGCGTCCTCCTGGTGCCCCGCGACATCCTGGAGGTCGAGTTGGATCCGGCGGACGCGGGCCGCATCGAAGCGGAGCTGCGGGGGGCGGGGGCGGCCGTCGTGGACGCGCAGTGGGCGGGCCGGGTCCGCCTCGCGGTCGGCGTGGACCCCGCGCTCAGGGAGTCCTTCGACGCGGTCCTGGCCCGCGCCTCAAGGGGTGTTGCAAAGTTCCGCCACGTGGATACCCGCAGGGTCGAAGTGGACGCGGCGGACGGCTGAGCGCAGAATCGGAGCGTTCCACACCTCCAAGCAAAGGACAACCATGGCCCACATTGCTGACAACGTCGCGGAGCTCATCGGCGGCACCCCCCTGGTGCGCATCCACCGGGTGGCGGGCGAAGGCGCCGACGTCGTCGCCAAGCTCGAGGCGTTCAACCCCGCCTCCTCGGTCAAGGACCGGATCGCCCGGTCGATCATCGACGCCGCCGAGTCCTCCGGGGCGCTCGAACCGGGGGGCACGATCATCGAGGCGACCTCCGGCAACACGGGCATCGCCCTGTCGATGGTGGGCGCGGCCCGCGGCTACAAGGTCGTCATCGTCATGCCCTCGTCCATGAGCGTGGAGCGCCGCGCCATCGTGCGGGCCTTCGGGGCGGAGCTGGTGCTCACGGACCCGAAGGGCGGCGTGTCGGCGGCCGTCGCCGAGGCGGAGCGCATCCGCGACGAGCGCCCCGGCTCGATCATTGCCTCGCAGTTCACCAACCCCGCGAACCCGGCGGTCCACGAGGCCACGACCGGCCCTGAGATCTGGGAGGCCACCGGCGGGCAGGTGGACGTGTTCGTCGCGGGCGTGGGCACGGGCGGCACCATCTCGGGCGTCGCCAAGTACCTCAAGGGCAAGAACCCCGGCGTGAGGGTCATCGCCGTCCAGCCCGCCGAGTCCCCCCTGCTCACCGGCGGGGCCCCCGCCCCCCACGGCATCCAGGGCCTCATGCCGAACTTCGTGCCGGGCACGTACGACGCCGGCGCAGTCGACGAGGTGGTCTCCGTCGAGTCCGCCAAGGCGCTGGAGTTCGCGCGCCGCGCAGCCGCCGAGGAGGGCCTGCTGGTCGGCATCTCCTCGGGAGCGGCCCTGGCGGGGACCGCCGCCGTCGCTGCCCGGCCGGAGTTCGCGGGCAAGAGGATCGTCACACTGCTGCCCGACACGGGTGAGCGCTACCTCTCGACCGCGCTGTTCGAGGGGCTCGAGGACTGAAAGACCGGCCGCGGGGCGATAGGGTTGGCCCCGGATGCTCATCCGGGGCCGACCCGCCACCCACGTAGAGGAAGCGACCACCATGCCCTTCGCCGCCCGCGTCGCCCGCGCCATCGCCCGCGCGGTGCCCACCAAGGCCCTCCTGCTCTTCGAGGAGGACCTCATGACCGCCCGCAGGCGGGATCCCGCTGCGACCAGCGCGCTGGAGATCGCCCTCACGTACCCGGGGGTCCACGCCCTGTGGACGCACCGGGTGTCCCACGCGCTGTGGAACCGGGGCGCCCGCACGCCCGCGCGCGTCCTGTCCTCAGTCGCCCGCGCGTTCACGGGGGTGGACATCCACCCGGAGGCGCGACTGGGCAGGCGCGTCTTCATCGACCACGCGACGGGCGTCGTCATCGGGCAGACCGCCGAGGTCGGCAACGACGTCGTGATCTTCCACGGGGTCACCCTGGGCGGGGTGGCCATGACCCCGGGCAAGCGCCACCCCACGGTCGGGGACCACGTGATGATCGGCGCGGGCGCGAAGGTGCTGGGCCCCATCACGATCGGCAACGGCGTGAAGGTGGGGGCGAACGCCGTCGTCGTCAAGGACGTGCCCTGCGGCACGGTGGCCATCGGCGTGCCCGCGCGCCTGCTGCCCAAGCCGGAGCGGGACACGAGGGACCGCGACCTCATCGTCGATCCGAACTACTTCTTCGACGAGCCCGCCCTCTACATCTGAGCGGGCGCGCACCGGCGCCGCGCCACCTGGGACAACGCCCTGCGAACAACCTGACAACGTGAGCGGTGCCACCTACACTTGGGGTATGGAAGCTCACACCCTACACGCACCGCTCGATGCCGTGCCGGAGCCGCCGAGGCCGGAGGGCATCGAGATCGCCACGCTCACGCCCTACGACGTTCCCACGCTCGCGATCCTCTCACTGGAGGCGTACGGGGAGCCCCTGACCGCCGAGGCGATCATGGAGTCTTCCGAGGAGCTGCGCCTCACCTTCGAGGGCGCTTTCGGCGCCACCACGGAGGACTCCTTCGTGGGCGCGTGGGACGGGGGGACCCTGGTCGGCGCCATCCTGGTCGTCCGGGAGTCCCCGTGGGACGACCCGCCCGACGGCCCCTTCGTGGTCGACCTGATGGTCGCGCCCGAGTACCGCCGCAGGGGGATCGCCACCGCGCTGGTCGCCGAGGCCGCCCGCCGCTGCGCCGAATGGGGCTTCGACTCCCTGTCGCTGCGCATCGACTCGCGGCACACGGGGGCGAAGGAGCTCTACTCCGTGCTCGGCTTCGACCAGGCCGACTGAGGCCCGAGGGCCGGTCGGGCTGCTCTGGCCGCGCTGCCCCCGGCGCCCGCAGGGGCTGTGCTCCAGGCGTCGGCCGATCACCCGCGGACCCCCGAGCGGCACCGCCGCCCTGCCCATTGGTGCTTCCGCCCGACCCGACCGCTCCGGCGGCCGCTCGCTCACTTCTGGCAGCCGGGGCACCAGAAGAGGCGCCGGTTCTGCATGAGGGCCTCGCGCACGGGTGTGCCGCACCGCAGGCAGGGGCGTCCGGTGCGGTGGTAGACGTACCAGCGCGACGCCTCCTCGTCCCCCTCGATGGGAGGGTCCGGGGCTTCATCGGGGTCCATCGTGTCCAGGCGCCCCGCCGCCAGCCCCCGGTTCATGAGGTCGCAGATGAGGACCCACAGGCCGCGCAGCCGCTTGAGGGAGATGTTGGCGCCCTTGCGGTGCGGGGAAATGCCCGCCAGGAACAGGGCGTCCGCGCGGTAGATGTTGCCCACCCCGGCGATGATCGACTGGTCCATGACGATCTCGCCGATCGCCCGCCGCTTCGAGTGCGCCACCCGCGCGAAGCGCTCCGCGGCCTCCACGTCGGCGCGCGCCCCCGCGTCGAGGGGATCCGGGCCGAGCCTCGCCTCGGCGGCGGCCCGCTCCTGGTCGTTGATCAGCTCGCAGCGGTTGGGCCCCACCAGGTCCGCCACGGCGTGGTCGTTGAAGAGGCGCAGGCGCACGGCCCCGACCGGCTCCGGGGGCTCCCACTGCCCCGCCCTGGCCTCGCCGAAGCCGTCGCCCCACCGGGTCTCCGAGTGGCCGTTCCACTGCCCCTTGGGGACGTTGGGGATGCGGTGGGCGACGCCGTGGCCCTCGTCGACGACGGTCTCGTCGCCGTTGAAGCGCCACCACCCGTACAGGCCCAGGTGGATGTGCACCCACTGGTCGGGCCAGGGCTCCCCCTCCCCCAGGACCGGTTCCCCGCTGCCTGCCGCGGCGCCCTCCAGCAGGGCGACCCCGGCCTCGTAGGTCCGGCCGGGGACGGGCGGGACGAAGCCGATGAACATGTGCTTGCCGTGCACGCGCACCCTTTGCACCACCCACCCGTCCAGGCGGGCGGCGGAGGAGGCGAAGCGCCCCTGGGGGGACGAGGCCGAGACGGTACCCCCGACGAAGAGCTCGTCGAGGGTGCCGGCCAGTCGGCGGATCGCGTCGCCTTCGGGCATGGGGCCTCAGTTCTTCGGGGCGACGACGTTGACCAGCTTCGGGGCGCGGACGATCACCTTGAGGGGGTCGGAGCCGCCCAGCGCCTTGACGATGGGGGCCTCGGCCAGGGCGGCGGCCCGCAGGTCCTCCTCGCTGATCGACGGGGGTACCTGGATGCGGGCCTTCACCTTGCCGTTGACCTGGACGACCGCGGTGACGGCCTCCTCGACCAGCAGCGACTCGTCGGAGACGACGGGGAAGGGCTCGCGCGCCAGCGACTCGCCGTGCCCCAACCGGCTCCACAGCTCCTCGCAGATGTGCGGGGCCACGGGGCTGAGCATGAGGACCAGGGGCTCGATGGCCTCGCGGGGAACGGCGTCCAAGGAGGTGAGGTGGTTGTTGAGGACGATGAGCCGCGAGATCGCGGTGTTGACGCGCAGGTTCTCGTACTCGGTGGTGACCTCGGCGATCGTGCGCGCCACCAGGCGCCGGGTGGCCACGTCGGCGGCATCCTCGGTGACTGTGACGGCGCCCGTCCCCTCGTCGACGGCGTTGCGCCACAGGCGCTGCAAGAAGCGCTGCGAGCCGACCACGGCGCGCGTCTCCCACGGGCGGGACAGGTCCAGGGGCCCCATGCTCATCTCGTAGACGCGGAACACGTCAGCGCCGTACGCCTCGTACATGTCGTCGGGGGTGACGATGTTCTTCAGGGACTTGCCCATCTTCCCGTACTCGCGGGCCACGGCCTCGCCGCGCCACGTGAAGCCCGTGTCCTCGTCGCCCTCGACCTCGTCGGCGGGCACGTACTGGCCCCGCGCGTCCTTGAAGGCGTAGGCCTGCACGTAGCCCTGGTTGAAGAGCCTGTGGTAGGGCTCGGGGTCGGGCACGTGGCCCAGGTCGAAGAGGACCTTCTGCCAGAACCTGGCGTAAAGCAGGTGCAGGACGGCGTGCTCGACGCCGCCGACGTACATGTCGGTGCCGCCCGAGGCCTTGCCCTCGCGCGGTCCCATCCAGTAGTCGAGGTTCCGCCGGTCGGCGAAGCACTCGGAGTTGGCGGGATCCGTGTAGCGCATCTCGTACCAGCACGACCCCGCCCACTGCGGCATCGTGTTGGTCTCGCGCCGGTAGCGCTTGGGGCCGTCGCCCAGGTCCAGTGTGACGCGCACCCACTCCTGGGCGCGGCCCAGCGGCGCCTCGGGCTCGGAGGAGGCGTCGTCGGCGTCGAAGGTGCGCGGGCTGTAGTCGGACACCTCGGGCAGCTCGACGGGGAGCATCTCCTCGGGCAGGGCGTGGGCGACGCCGTCCTCGTCCCACACGATGGGGAAGGGCTCGCCCCAGTAGCGCTGGCGGCTGAACAGCCAGTCGCGCAGGCGGTACGTGGTGGTCGCCCGGCCGTGGCCCTCGGCGGCCAGCCACGCGGTCATCGCGGCCTTCGCCTCGTCCTTGCTCATCCCGTTGAGGTCGACGCCGTCGTTGGCGGAGTCCACGGCGACGCCGTCCCCCGTGTACGCGCCCTCGTCCAGGTCGGGCCCGTAGGGGTCGTCGGCGGGGCCGATGGTGCGCACGACGTCGAGGTCGTAGGCGCGGGCGAAGGCCCAGTCGCGGTCGTCGTGGGCGGGCACGGCCATGATGGCGCCCGTCCCGTAGCCCCACAGCACGTAGTCGGCGACGAACACGGGGACGGGCTGTCCGTTGACCGGGTTGACACCGAACAGGCCGGTGAACACGCCCGTCTTCGTGCGCTCCTCGTCGACGCGCTCCGCCTCCGACTTCGCCGAGGCCTGGGCGCGGTAGGCGGCCACGGCCTGACGGGGGGTCGCGGCGCCGCCCGTCCACGCGTCCTTGGTCCCCTCGGGCCACGCCTGCGGCAGGGTGAGGGCGGCCTCGTCGTCCGCGTCGCCGCCGGCCGTGCCGCCCAGGATCGGGTGCTCGGGCGCCACGACCATGAAGGTCGCGCCGAAGAGGGTGTCCGGGCGGGTCGTGTAGACCTCCAGGACGGACGGGGAGGAGCCCGCCCCGCGCGCGCCGGGCACGTCGAAGCGGACCGTGGCGCCCTCGGAGCGGCCGATCCAGTTGCGCTGCATGGCGCGGACCTTCTCCGGCCAGTCGATGGTGTCCAGGTCGTCCTCGAGGCGCTTGCCGTAGGCGGTGATGCGCATCATCCACTGGCGCAGGTTGCGCTTGAACACGGGGTAGTTGCCGCGCTCCGAGCGCCCCTCCGCGGTGACCTCCTCGTTCGCCAGGACCGTGCCCAGGCCCGGGCACCAGTTCACGGGCGCCTCGGAAACGTAGGCGAGGCGGTGGGAGTCGACCTCGGCGGCGCGCTCCTTCTTCGACAGCTCCGCCCACGGGCGATCGTCGCGGGTCGCCACGCGCCCCTCGGCGAGCCCCTCCTCCAGTTCGGCGATGGGCCTGGCGGCGCCCCTCGACCCGTCCGGGGCGGTGGCGTCCGGGTCGAACCACGAGTTGAAGATCTGCAAGAAGATCCACTGCGTCCAGTGCACGTAGTCGATGTCCGTGGTCGCCAGGGAGCGGCGCGGGTCGTGGGAGAGCCCCATGCGGCGCAGCTGGCGGCGCATGTTCGCGATGTTCTGGTCCGTGGTGACCGCCGGGTGCTGGCCCGTCTGCACGGCGTACTGCTCGGCGGGCAGGCCGAAGGCGTCGTAGCCCATGGTGTACAGGACGTTGTCGCCCTTCATGCGGCGGAAGCGCGCCAGCGTGTCCGTGGCGATGTAGCCCAGGGGGTGGCCCACGTGCAGCCCCTTGCCCGACGGGTAGGGGAACATGTCGAGGATGAAGTACGGGTCGCGCCCGGCCAGGGGGCCCGCCAGATCGCCCACCGGGTTGTCGGCGTGGAACGTGCCGAGCGCGTCCCAGCGGTCCTGCCACTTCTGTTCGATCTCCCCCGCCAGCGCTGCCGTGTAGCGCTGGGCGGGTTCTGCGGGCGCGGTCTCAGTCATGGGCGGTTCCCTCTGTCATCAGTGCGGTCGTGCGTTAACCGCCTCCAAGGGTAGACCACGACGCGCCGGGCGGGCGGATGGGAGCACTGGGCGGCGCGGGCGCGCGTGGGTGACAATAGCCGCATGGCAACACTATTCGAGTCGATCATCGCCGGCGACGTCCCCGGCCGTTTCGTGTGGGCCGACGACCAGTGCGTCGCCTTCGCCACCATCGAGCCCACCTCCCCCGGGCACGTCCTGGTCGTGCCGCGCAGCCCCTACCCGAAGTGGACGGACGCCCCCGCCCCCGTGGCCGCGCACCTGGCTTCCGTCGCCCAGGCCATCGGCGCCGCCCAGGAGGACGCCTTCGGGATCCCCCGTGCGGGCATGGCGATCGCGGGCTTCGACGTGCCCCACCTGCACCTGCACGTCATCCCCCTGCGCGACGAGACCGACATCCTCCTATCCAAGGCGGCCCCCGCCAGCGACGAGGAACTCGATAGCGCGATCACCGCCCTCCGCGAGGCGCTCCTGTCCGCCGGCCACGGCCGCCACGTGCCCCCGTCAATGGGATCATCGGCCCTCGCCTGAGGACTGCGCTCCCCTCGAGTGCCTCCGCCGACGGGCGTTCCCAGCACGCCCGGCCGACTCGGTTTGGTGGGCTGGATCGTTTCCGGGCCTTGTCAATGGGAAGCGGGGGCGTGCCGGTGTGGCTCAGTCCCGGACGACGATGCCCGAGGCCTGGGCGGGGTCAAGGAGGAGCATCTGCCCATCCTCAAGCAGAATGGTCACTCCCCCAGCATCAGACGCGACAACGGCCACATGAGCGCCGGGCAC
>ERZ773073.728-NODE-728-length-16854-cov-9.649979_pt1 | contig 16854 bp, 7 predicted proteins | sample MGYA00580616_ERZ773073 | MGnify/ENA primary metagenome ERZ773073 (study PRJEB29015, sample SAMEA2737960) | human oral metagenome | biome: human oral; feature: human-associated habitat; material: dental | place: China | collected 2131 ...
TTCCCTTCGGCGCACAGTCGCCGTCGAAACCGATCATCCCCGTATTCTGTTCTCATTGAACGCGCCTCTGTTGAAGCTCAGCCATTCTATATCGATTCTCCGTCGAATTCCAGAGCCAGTTCGCCCTTCGCACACACCGCCCGCATGCACGCGTGACCGCCGACATAGGATTGCCGACGGCGAAAAGAGACGAGTGTCGCGGACAGCCAAGAATAGAACGAGGACAATGAATATAGGATGCAAAAACGAGAAGGACATGCGATGAAGAAAAGCTCGGCACGCAAGGGCTCAACGCGCAAAAGGCTGACCTTCGCGGGAGTGGCTGCTTTTGCGATAGGCGGAATGATCGGCTGCAACGCGCCTTCGGCCTCTGAACCCCAGGCGGCCTCGACGTCCAAAGGGGCCGCCGCACAGAGGACGTCCCGCGCGTCCGCTTCAGCTAAAGCCCAAGGAGCCTCCAACGTTCGCGGGGCTTCGGGGCAATCGCCGTCGTCGGCCTCGCCTCGCAAAGATCTCAACAACCTCGAAGGCGCCAAGCTTTCCATCACCATCATGGGCGACTCATATTCTTCGGGCGTCGGCGGCGGCTCCTATTCCGGCGGAAGGTGCTTCCGAAGCCCGAACAGCACGGGAAACCTCTATGCGGAGAGCCTTCGCAAACGCGGCGCCGACGTCGAGGTTCGCGACGTTTCGTGCGCGAACTCGCGAATCGAACAGGTCACGATAAGTCAGAAAAGCGCCGTGCTCGGCAGTTCGGTGATCAACGGGCCACAGGCGGAGGGCGTTTCGAGCGGCACAGACCTCGTCGTCATGACGATCGGAGGCAACGACATGGGCTTCGGCAGCCTTCTCAAAACGTGCCTCATATCTAAAAGTCAGGCGGATGAATGTCGGAACAGCATCGCTGAAGCCAGGCGATCCCTTAACGACGTCGAAGGCAAATATCGGCGCATCTTCAGCGCGATCCGTCAACGCGGCCTGCGCTCGGACGCCACGATCGCGGTCATGGCCTACCCCATGCTCGTCCGCGACGATTCCTTCACGCTGCGCGACAGTTCGGGCGCCACGGTGCATGTCAGCGATGAAATCCGGGCTCTGAGCCGGGAAGGCAACAAAAAGATGGCCGAGATCGTCAAAGCGGACAACGCATCCCATCCGGGGCAGACGATATTCGTCAGCGACGTCGCCGATCGTTTCGAGGGGCACCAGCCGCACGCCGACCGGAGCAAGGACGACGGCGACGATCTGTGGATCCATCCGATAAATTACTTCGCCGTCGGCAACTTCATCAGCTGGTATCACCCGAATTCCGCGGGATATCGCCAGTACGCCGCGGCGCTCCAAGACAAACTGAAGTCCGCGGGCTTCGAGAGGTCGCTTGCGAAGCAGAAAGGCCCCGAACACGACAAAGATTCCGGGCAGGGCCGCGCCTCTAAGCAAGGCAGCGCCTCCAGCCAAGGAGACGCCTCCAAGCAAGGCAACGCTTCCTGACGGAGCGAGAGCCCCAAGCCAGGTTAGAGCCTCAAGCAAGATTAGACCCGGGCGCCTATAAAACCGAGCGCCCGCAGAGCCTCGATCTGAAGCCCGCGAGCTGAGAGGAATCCAAGCGTGCCTTGTCGTTTCCCGTCTCGTTTCCTTCTCGGGTACGCGTCGTGGGCGCCCGTCAGTCTGGTCAGCGCCTCCACAGCGTAGACCAGCAGCGATACAGTTTCATCTGCGGCGGCCGCGACGACGACGGCACAGGCGCCCTGAAGCGATACCCGAAGAAATCCTTCCACTGGTACCGGGACGTCATCGCCAGCCGCGGAGCCGCGTTATGAGAGTGCGCTGTGAGAGGCGGCGGGGTGCGAGAAGCGCGGGGATATGCGGGACATGCGCTCACCGGCAATCCGTCCGGTTCAAGACGCCGCGCAGACCGCCGTTTTTGACGTCAGTATTGCAGCACTTCCTTAGCCGCGTTCTTGATTCCGCGCCACATTGCCATCCCCCACACAGGGGTCTTGTCAAGGTACTCGAGCCATCCCGTAGAAAGATTCACGGAGCACGGCAGCGCGAAGGCGGAAAAATGAGCGTCTGGCTTGCGCTTCGTATAAGAAATGACTTCGGGGCTCGGTGCCGTCTGGCACATTACCGGGTAAATTCCAATGCCCTTCTGCAGGCCTCGAGGCGCGCCCTTGTAATTGTTGAGCGCAAAGGAAACGCAACCTTCTGTGAACTGCTGCATCATTGCCCCATTGCAGGCGTCGTTTTGGGTGAGGAAAAAGAACTGGTGGATGTTGACCAACGCCCCGGAAAAACGCTTGTTCACCATGAGATAGCTCGAAAGCTCAGGTATGTAGGTCGGCGGTGCCTGAAGACGCGCTGACACCTTTCCAAGATATGCACCGAACGGCGTATCGGAAGCCGGAGCCTGCGACGTCGGCTGCTGAGGCTGCTGCATGGCGGGCTGGGGCTGTTGCATGGCGGGCTGGGGCTGAGTCATCCCAGGCTGCTGCATCGGCGATTGAGGACCGGAAGCAGCGCAGCTCTGCTGCATGGGGTCCCGCTGCGAAGGAAAAGACTGAGCGGGGCCGTAAGACTGAGCCGGGCCATAGGGCAAGGCGGAGCCTCCCTGCGCCGTCGGCGGTCCAAGGGGCATGGGCCCCGAATAACCGGTTGATCCCTGCGAGTAACCGGGGAAATCTTGCCGATAGTCCGCCGGGTCTCCGGAATGGCCCGTCGGGGCGTTCTGATAAGGGAACGGTGTTTGGCTGCGGTCGATCTGGCTAAAGGGGCGATTGGGCGAGGCGTTGTTGACCGGCATCCCGCATCGACCGCAGACACCGGCGTGTTCCGGAAGGGCTGCGTTGCAATTCAGACAGAACATTTGCCGCCTTTCAAACCAGCGTTTTCCATAATCTGATTCTAACGCGCAGCCGCTTTTACCCCATAAGCAAACGTACTGTGAGCATGCGAATACAAAAAGTTTCACCGCTCCTCATTGCCCGCCCTGCTCCCGTACATGGAGTCGATTTAAGGCTATGGCGTTGTTTTAACGGCAAGAATAGCGTTTTAATCGAGAGAAGGCATTCAGCGCAAAGGTTGCCGTCTAAGAGTCTTCAGCGCCGACGTCGATTTTGTCGGACGCCTTTCGCGGCAGCGTGCGCGACCATTGAGAGATATGGTAAAAAGAAAAGATTCCCTTCATCAAAGGACGGCAACATGAATCAGGTTGCGACAGCCGGCCAGGCTGCCACGGCAAGGTCAAGTTGCGACAACAGAAAGCGAAGGCCATGAAGAAGTTCCTGGCGATTTCAGCGGCTCTTGGTCTGCTCGCCGCTTGCGGATCGACGCCTGACCCGAATTCAAAGTCTTCGAAAAGCAACGGCTCCACAAACACCGACGTCACAAAACCGTGCGTCGGATGGATTAAATGGAGCAGCGGCTCGACGCCTCCGCCGTATTCGTCGCGATGGACCCTCGTGCTTTCCGCCGACGGCGCCAAAGCCTCGTTTTCACACGGCCCGAGCTATGGAGAAAAACCCGCGTTCGAAGCGAAGGAATTTTCCGTCGACGCGCGAAAGTCCCAGGCCTTGTGCAAGGCTCTCCGTGACGTCCCGGCGGAACTGAACCCCAAAGTAGGCGGTCCCGCCATGGAGTGGAAGGTGACGGGGGCCTCAGGTGGCGCCACCGACGACAACTTTGGCCCCGCATACAAGGCAGCGCTAGAGATCATCGGATCGCGGCGTCTCGATGAGGCAAAGAGCAAATTCAGCCAGTGGGCAGACGAGTACAAGAAATCGCGTGAAGCCAGTCCTCATACATGATCGGCGCAACGCATCGGGCGGCAGGCGGATTCGCGACGCCCGTCAGCTCCTCGACTGCTCGTCGAAACTCAATAGCCGCGTGTCACACCTCGTTGAAATACAGGCCCCGGCCATGTGGGCATTGCGTGGGAACACGCTCGAGGCCTGGCCGGGGGTCGACTAGCTCAAGTCTACTAAACGGTGCGAGGACCACAACGCCCTGCGAGCACCGCAGCTGCACTCGGCGGGCAGTCAGGCGAGCACAGGGGCGAGGACTCCGGCGGGCATAGGGGCGAGACAGGCCAACGAGACCATTCACGCTCTGCCTCGCCCCATTACCGTTCACATCCTTCCGGAGCTCACGGAGTTCACCCTTTTTCGAAACCGAAACCCGGATCGAACTTAAGAGTGCGGGCGTTCTCGCCGATAGTGCGCACCTCGGATTCATCAAAGCCCTCGAGTTTGGTCGCCTGGATGTCGATCCTTATGTCGAGCTTTGCCCCAGCGCCCGCAAGCCAGTCTATGACTTCGCGGGTGACGTTGCCGATGTCGCGAACATAGCGATCGGGGTCGATTCTCACCGACCCGAAGAAGCGAGCAAGGACATTCTCGGCGGGAGAAGCACCGGGATCGGTTACGATCGCTTTTTCGATGCCAACGTCAAGGCGATCGATGCGGTGGGAAGCCGCGAGATTAGCCGGCGTCGCCGCTGAACTCGGCGCGTAGCCTGCCGCAAAGTCAGCTGCGGCCCCGTCGCTCGGACTGTCCGCGATCCGGGCGACTTGTGAGGATTCCTGCTGGGCTCGCAGACGATCGGCCTCATGCTGGACCTTGGCACGTTCCCATTCGACGAGGAGGGTGCGATCTGTGACGCATACGCTCGCATTGGCCGACGGCGGGAGAATGAGTTCCCGGTAACGGCCGGTCTTTTCGTCGCGGTCCGCGGCGATGGCGAACCGCTCCTCTTCCACCAGAACGGTCGAGGCCGCCGTTTCGATCGCACGATCGAGCACCGAGCGACCGGCGAGCCTGTGCATATACGGGTAGCGGGTGAAATAGCCCCACAACTCCCCTACGCCGATCTCACCTTTCTCTTCCCACAGGGTTGCCAGTTCCTCGTGGAAGACGGCACCGAGTATAGACGGGCCAAGTTCAGTGACGATCTGGTCTTCGCGCACGAGTTTGACGCCGATTCGCTCTGCCACCGAGGCATCGTTTGAATCGGGCACCTTGTCTGGGGTTACGCGAAACGGCCCGGTCGGGTCAAGCTGTTCCGGGTACGCGGTCCACGTATACGTCGAACCTAGCCTGTCCTCCACGGTCTGTTCACAGCGCGTAACCGATTCCTCGGCCTGTTTCCTCTGCTGTGCCGTCAAATTGAGCTCGTCGGAGGTGTCCCGAACCTTCTTCCAGCCCAGGTAGCTGCGCGTCGCGGATTCCAAACGCTCCAGCTCATTGGCGTCGGCTACCGCGAACACAAGCATATTTCGATGTACGCGCTGGCTCGTCCCCTTAGATTCGACAGCTTCACGGACCCATTTGAGAGCGGGAGAGCTTTCGCCGTCCTGCTTGCGATGAGAACGGCGCGGGTGAACAATCACAAGCCGCACTTCATCAACGTCGGGAATGTCGGCGGTCGTCTCGGGAGCCGCGTGCACTCTTGCGAAAACGCCCTGTTTCCTTTCCTGCGAACGCAGACGATCGACGATTTCGTTCCATACCGTCTCCGGGTCCTCTCGCAGACGTTCGGCATGGTCACTGGCCGTCTTCGTCACCGAGGGCTGAGTGTCGAACCAGTAGTGACCTTGCTCCTCGTAGAAGTAGGTCGAGCGCTGGGCCAATTGCTCAATCGCCATGGCGAAGTTTCCTAAGGCGTCCCCCGGTATCGCGGTTCCAAGCCACACGTATTGCTTGTCCAAGCCCTTGCGCGACGTCCTGGGAGCCGCACCCATAAAAATAGTGCGCGCCAAACGTTGGGTGATGAAGCGGGCGCCCAGACTCGTCTTTTCCTTGTCAATGCGCGAAGCAGTAGAGTCGGCGCCGTCGATGTCCGAGTCAATGATCGGCTTCCAGCGGTCCTCGAGGTACTGAGTGAGGTCGGTGTTGACGGAAGCAGCGGCTAAGGGAACGTTGCCGGGAAGGATGAGCGGAGACGTGTCGTTGGATGCCCACAGCTCGTGAACGATCGAGGAGACCAGTTTGAGCACGCCGCGCGTACGCTGGAAGCGCTCGAGGGCAGACCAATCCTCGTACAGCCTGTCGAGCAGCTCAGGATGCAGCGGGTATGAGGCGCGAATACGCCGCTCGTAGTCGTCGTTGGGATTGGCCGCAGCGCGCGGAAAATGGCTTGAGTCTTTGCGGTACATGTTCGTGAAGCTGCGAGCAACGGCAGCAATCGCGGCAAGGCCGTTTGCATCCGGAGGTTGGAAGAGCCGCCGGCGCACAATTTCGAAGGACTCGTCCTTGCTGGACGGACGCCATTGGTCGGCAACACGGCGGATCACGTTTTGGAGACGCTCGAGGGCGAGCCGGCCGTTCTCTCCGCCGATCTCGATCTGCGATCCGTAGTCTTTCGTTCCCCTGTCCGACGCCGGTATCGAGACGACGAGCATCGCACCGGGAATCGAGCGAACGATCTCGGTGAGCGACTGAGCGAAGGTAAACTGGGTTTCGAATGAGCCTGCGGGAAGCTCCCTCTCTGTGACGAGCTGACGGGCGTAGGCGACCCATTCGTCGATGAGGATGAGCGTGGGCGAGTATTGCGAGATGAGTGTGCGAAGGGCATCCCCCGGGTTGGTTCCGGTCGCGTCTGCTTCCGCCACGATTGCATAGGCCTCGCGTCCGCCAAGCTGCCAGGCGAGCTCGCCCCACAGAGTGCGCACCTCGGTGCCGTCGTCTTTGATCTGCGGAGAACCCGCCTGAAGATCCGTGCCGACCAGGGCAACTCGCTTGACCCGCAAGGATTCGAGCTCAGGGTTGCCTGCCTCGGCCACAAGGTCCTGAATCTCCTGGGGAAACCGATCGCGTTCGATGCCGCTGAACAGGTGGTAGAGGGCGAGCATCGAATGCGTTTTGCCGCCTCCGAAATTGGTTTGCAGGTTGACCACCGGGCTGGCGTTCATGTCACCGGTCAAGCGGCGGAGGGCGCGCGTGAGGAGATCACGCAGACCGTCGGTGATGTAGGTGCGGGAGAAGAACTCCACGGAGTCGGCGTATTCCGTTCCCGAGGCTAGACCGGCGTGAACTGTGTGAAGGTCGGCGGCGAACTCAGAGGCGGTAAATTCACCGCGGGCCACATCTTCGTGGGGGCGGATGACCTCACGCCAGGGTTTCATCCCGTCGCCTTCGATGGCGATGTGCTCCACGCGTTTGGCCTGTTTGCGTTTCTGTTCCTCGTACACCGTGCGTTGCAAGTCGAGACGCAGCTTGCGCACGTCGTCCGCGGAATCGACGGCGTCAACTGCCCGGAGGAGCCGCTCGATGGTGTCCAAAGCGCGCGCGGTGTCGTCCGAGCTGAACTGGCGTCCGTGCGCCCACTGGTTCCTAGTTTCTCGCAGTTCGGAGGCGAAGCTCTGCTGCGCGCGGGAAAGGACGCCGCTGAACTCGCGGCCTTTCTCCGTGATCGCGCGAAGCTGGGTTTGAACGTCCTCCTTCTCCATAATGTATGACTTGCCGCCGCGTTTGGCGGCGTCTTCGCTGGCCCAGACTTCGGTCCATGCGTTCGTTGCGAAGGCGCGGGTCATGACCGGATCGACGACGTCGATCAGGCCCTCCGAGAGCAGGTCAAACGCCCTGCTCACCCTGTCGCGATTGTTTATTGCCATGATTTGTTTCTCCTAGAAGATGCTGTCTGTTGATGAGGTGAGGCACTGGCTAAAGTGCTGTGGAACGCTGCGATGGGGTGACAGAAGTGCGATGTCCATTGCTTCTGTCACACTTCGTTCAGGTCGAAGGTTTGCTGGGCATCACGCGGACGCGAGGCGATACGACGAGCGCGCTCGCTCACGTCTCCCCAAGCGGTGACAAGGCTGTTGAAGAGGAGGGCGTCGGGAGCGTCATCCTTCTTTTCGGCCTCGTGAAAGAGGAGAAAGCCGAGTTCTTTCACGGCAGTCTCGCTCACCCTGCCGTGGAGGCCCGCGAGCAGTTCGGAGACTTCATCGGCGCCGCGTTCTCTCATCGCTCCGGATAGGCGAACGGTGGTTTCCCAGATGCTCACGTGTTCGTCGGTCTCCGGATTCCAGTGCCCGCTGAGCTCCACTGGCGACAGAAGGCGAGCCTTTCCGCCTCTTGCTTCGAAGATGCCACCGCGTTCCAAAGCGGCAAAGGACGTGTCGCTGCTGCGGGCGAGTTGGTCGGCTTCGCCGGAAAGTGCAAGGTCCCACCCATACTGCCGGTACCAGCGGACGGCGAAGCGGGTTTCGGGGTCGAAATCGGACTCCTGTTCGCCGAGCACTTCATCGAGCGTCGCGTTGATCAAGCCCAGGGCGTCCTTGACAGACATGGTCGTGCCGTCGGCGTCTCGCACGCGCGAATAGCGAGAGAAAACGGAGATGCCCGGTCCGATCGCCGCCTGAGCCAGGTCGACCGGGGCGACGGCGCCTTGCATGAGGGTGCGCAGAGCTTCGGGAAGCTCAGCCTTGAGTGTGGCGACGAAAGCGCGTCGGTTGATCGACGGCGCATCGGCGGGGCGCGGGCGGCAAGCGAGAACGATGGAGGATGCCAGAGCGTTCGTGCCCTGCGAAAGCATCCGATTCGTCAATTCACTGCGCATGGGCCACGTGGCGGTGACGGACCATCCGGCTTCGATGAGGCCATCAAGCAGAGTGTGCCATCCTGTCGAGGAGGTTCCTTCCTTCCCGGAATCTTGCTGCTTGTAGGCGTAGTAAACGGTCATCGGCACATCGGAATTGGCACCGGTTCTGATCCGCTGGAAAACGGAATTGAATCCCTCAACGAAGAACTTCTTCGCACCTTCCTTGCCGTCGTGACGATAAGGATTGGCGACCAGCTCATCAGTTTTGGGGGTAAGCATCGTTCCGACGACGCCCGGGTGGATGTTCTTGAGGCATCGGCGAAGCCACACATAGAAGTAGTCCGACAGATCCGAGTAACCAATGTTGTCGTAATAGGGCGGATCGGTGGAGACGACGAGGCCCTCATAATTGCGCGCAGACGCGCTTACTTGATCAGCATAACCTGGAGGACTCGCCGGCAACTTGTTCAGCACTTTGACGATCCACCCCAGCTGTCCTTGAAAGTTACCAGACGAGCTAGAGAAAATATTCGACTCAATGAAATCCCATGTCATAGGTATAGCTTGACGGGCGAAAAGGTGGGTGACTGTATCTCGTCCGGTGTGCCAAGTACAGAGAGCATTGCAATAGTCGGCGGTTCTGCTGACCGCGAGAGCCAGGTATGTGGCAACGGCGTCAGCATAGGCGGCGGCACCGGTGTCGCCCTTCTCCAGCTGTTCGCCCTCCGGCATGCCCGCGACAAGGGCATCGGCCAGAATTTTCTCGCGCGCTTCCCCTACGAGGTCGCTCAGCGTCGTCAAGGCAACGAGCTGCCGATTCGTAAACAGGTCGGACCATTTGGACATTCCGTAGTTTGGTGTTTTAAAGTCCCGCGGATTCTTTGGTAAATCCCCCATCGGTACATTAGAAGGAAGTTCCACATTAAAAGCTTCCTCGTGCACTTCATTTGGCGAAATATAAATCCGTCCTTTCGGCCCTTCCGCCACGATCGCAATGAGGTGCTCTCCTAGCTTTTGCGCGCGCCCCTGCTCACGAATGTAGTTCAGCGAGATTGCTGTGCCGTCACCAATCGCGCAGCCTCCCTTGCGCCCCACCGTCCCGTCGTCGTCGCCTGTCGGCCCGTCGGCACTGTGTACAACCTCGTAGCGTACTTTTCCGTTCTCGACGGCGGCGCGCACCCAGGCTTCCTTGCCTTTCTTCTTGCTCAGCCACCAAGAATTGACCAGCGGCGTTTCAATGGGGTTGGCGGGATTGGGGCTGCGGACCGTCCGCGCCCACTTCCAAGCGATAACGGTGTGCTCTGTTCCTCCAGGCGCCATGGCCTTCGGGTAAAGGTGACCGATGCGCCGCTCGGCTTCATCGCGAATCCACCGGCCGTATTCGCGGACGTCGGCGGCCAGGCCCTCGGCCCGAACCCACTCTGTTCTTTCTTCCGCGGCGCCTGGATAAACCGGCGGGCGAGAGAAGAATTTTGGCGGCATCTCGATGAGAGCCTTGTCGATGAGCACGGCAAGCGGGTTGAGATCGCTGGCGTGGGCTTCCAGGCCCAGGCGTTGAGCTTCGAGCGGGATAGATCCGCCTCCGGCAAAGGGATCGAGAACGGCGGGAAGCTCGCCCCCGTTGCTCTTGCGGATTTCCTCGCGGGCTTGGCTGAAGAGCTCGGCGTCATTGCTGTTCTCCCACTTTACGAGCCTTTCCATGAGCTCGTGGAGCCTGGCGCGTTCGGCGTCCTGCTCCTGGACGGTGGGAAACTCCTCGGGCCGCGACGCGGGATCGTCCACAAGTTGGGCGAAGAGGACGGCGCGTGCCGTCGCCAGAGGCTTGCGTGACCAGTACAGGTGAAGTGTAGAGGGATGACCATGGCGAATCGACTTTTCCCGGACAGAGGCGTCATTGATCGCCTCCAAAGGGAGAGACGTTTCGATGAGCTTCCTCTTTGGTGCACTATTCATTTTTCTCTTTCTTGGTGAGTTAGGTGGTGAGATTTTGAGTGGTGAGAAGCGAGCGGTGAGACTCTGAGAAGGATGAATGGAGCGTGTGGATGGCAAGGTTGGGGTTTAGTTTGGCGGACCTCCTCGTTGCCAATAGTCCCGCCACACTTCGTTGTATGAACGGGTAGTCGCGGAGGGCTCAATGTGTCCGAAGGCATCGGTGACATACCGCAAGCCGTCGTTCTTAGCACCGTCGGACGACACTTCGACGAGGGCGAGACGGTGCCTGTCCCCTTGTGTTTGGGCGAATGAAACCTCATTCGCCGTGACCGTGAACGTCGTGGAGCCCGCTATCCTGCCTTTGACCTCGATGTAATAGATGCGTCCGGCACCATCGGCTGACTGGACGTCATAGCCCGGATTGTTTCGTGGCATCTCGACAGGATTCCGGCCCAGAGCTTTCTCGGCGATCAGCACTGCGTCGACAGCCCGGCGTTCGACGACTGCCGTCTCGCGGGCGAACGCTTGTTGCTCATCCCTGCCGCCACTATTCGCGTCAATGAGATCGGCGGGGATGACGAGCGCGATTCCGCGGATCACCGCTGGCACAGCGGCTAATTCCGTGGCTTTGGCGAGCTCGTCGAGCCTGCGGTTCAGGCGCTCGTCGAGTTCGCGAACTTTAGCCGAGGCCGCCTCGGCTCGAATTCTGCCGAAGGTGCCTCCCCGCTCCAAGGCTTCGAGCCGGTTGTACTCGCCGTCCCAATGGTTGATCTCGGCTAGAAGCCGATTCTCCACCTGAGCGCGGGTGCGTGCCACGTCGGCGCTGAGGCGGGCCGCGATCTCTTCCATACGGGGCTTGAGCCCCTCGCGGAAGGCCCACGCGCGCACCCTCTTTTCATGGTTCTGTCGAAACCACTCGTCTCCAACGAACGTTGCAATCGCGTCAGCCTCGGCCGTCGTGGGCCTGTCGTAATCCAAGTACGGCGGTGTAGGGGAACCGGTGACATTGCCGTCTTGTTCAAGGAGCGGATAGTCGAAGTGCCGCGAAATCGTCGCCGCTGCCGAGTTCTCGATGCGCTGTTCGACGTCGAACATCAGCATCGGCGCGGCACTCTGCTTTTCCCGACGGTCGACGAACACGGTTCCCCGCGTCAAGGCCGACCCCGCATCGTCGATGGTTGCCTCGATGACGGCATGCAGCAGCGGATGCCCGGGAGCGATAAGAGAGGCCTCGGCGAGCCCATCCGGGCGCATACGCGCGACGTCGAAAGTCACCCGCTCGTAACGCTCGGCAACGGGAGCCAACCGGTTGAGGCGCCTGGCCATATCGATCACTCGCGGCGGAACACGGGTGATCTCATACCGGCCCTCCTCCCGCCGTCGAATCTGCCCGCCAAGACGCTCGAAGGCCGGCACAAAGAACGCGGCCACATAGCCGGGCTGAAGGCGACGTTCGCGGGCCAGCTCCATGCGGTCACGAACCTCTGCGAGATCGAGAGAGCTGAACATTTCGGGGTGGAGTGCGCGCTCGGCTAGCATCCCACGGAGCCCCTCGGCTACCCCCGCGTCGATGACTCGGTCGAGCTTGGCTCTGACTCGCGGCTCGTCGCCGTAGCGGATCGCCTCAATGAGCAGATCGCGCAGGGATCGTTCATCGAAGGCGTTGCCATCGCCAAGAACGTTGAAAAGATTGCCGTTGTAGGCGATCGACATCTGGTCGACCTTCTCTAGCAGGCGCGTGAACACATCGCCTTCGCGCGTGCCCTTGGCAACCATGTTCCACAGGTGGCACACTTCCCGCTGACCTATTCGGTGAATGCGGCCGAAACGCTGCTCTATGCGATTGGGATTCCACGGCAGGTCATAGTTGACCATCAGATGCGCACGTTGAAGATTCATGCCCTCGCCCGCGGCGTCTGTAGCGAGCAGCACCACAGTGTTGGGATCATGGGCGAAACGTTCGCGGGCGATCTTCCGATCTTCGCGGCTGGTGCCCCCGTGGATCGTCACAACGGAATCGGCCCGCCCAAACTGAGTGGCGATCTTGCCTGCCAAATAATCGAGGGTGTCGCGGTGCTCGGTGAAAACTATGATCTTGCGTGCCTCGTCGGAACAGCTGCGGGCGAGAAGCTGCTCGTCGAGAATTGTCCGCAGCTGCACCCATTTGCGGTCCTCTCCTTGCTCGCGCACATGCCGCGCCGTCAGAACGAGATCGTCGAGAATGGCGATCTCCGCTCGAAGCTCGGGTATCGTCTGGGCCGCCGTCGCCAGATCGACGACCTCATCCACTTTCCGTTCGAACCAAGAGCTCTCGCGTTCCAGCGGATCCTCGTCCAAACGCCGGAAGTCCACGTCGTACAGGCCCTGCGGACTATAGACGTCATAGAATTCCTCAGCCCCTAACGTCCTGAAGGAGGCCTGAGGATGCGTCTTGCCAGACACAAGCCGCATTTCCCTCAGGCGAGAATCCAGCCTTGCTCGGCGCCGTTCGAGAGACTTGACGATCGCTGCGGGGCTGGAGGCCAGGCGACGCTGGAGAACGGTCAGGGCGAATCCGACATTGTTGCCGCGCTTCTTGTCGCCTGCTCTAGCGATACGCTCGGCCCGCCCCATCTCCTTGCGCACGTAGTCGGTGACCATTTCATAGAGTTCGTGTTCTGCCGGGCTCAGTTCATAGGCCACGGTGTAAGCCTTGCGTTCGGGAAACAGAGGCTTTCCTTCGAAGGTGAGGAGGTCTTCTTTGACCATGCGGCGCATGAGCCCGCGTGTGTCGGTGCGGTGGATTCCGTGTCGGTATGGGCCTTCGAAGCGGTCACGATCCAGCAGCGACATGAACAGCTGGAAATCCTCTTCCTTGCCCGCATGAGGGGTCGCCGTCATGAGCAGGAAGTTGTGCGCTGTTTGGGAAAGCAGACGTCCAAGCCGAAACCGTTTGGTTTCGTCAACTTCGCCTGCCCACGAGGAATAGTGGGCGGACATTCGATGTGCCTCGTCGACGACGGCGACGTCCCACGTCACCTCGCCGAGTTGCTCCATGAGCCCTTCGTTCCGGGCAAGTTGGTCCATGCGCGCGATGAGGAAGGGGTGATCGGCGAAAACATTCGCACCCTGAGCCATATCGACCATGCGGTAGTCAAAGGTTTCGAAGCGCAGGTCGAACTTGGCAGCCAGCTCCTCGCTCCACTGTTCGACCAACCCGCCCGGGGCGACGACAATCGCTCGTTCGCAGTCCGAACGCAGGATGAGCTCTTTGAGGTAGAGTCCCGCCATGACCGTCTTGCCTGCACCGGGGTCGTCCGCCAACAGGAAACGCAGCGGGATGCGAGGCAGCATTTCCTCATAAACAGCCCGGATTTGGTGGGGCAAAGGATCGACGTCAGAACTGTTGACCGCAGCCATCGGATCGTAGAGAGCAGCGTACTTGATGCGCAGTGCTTCCGCGGCAAGGCGGAATTCGTCCGCATCCGCATCATATGCGGGAGCCGAATCAGCGGCAGTCACGATCTCAAAGCGTGCAGCGTCGGCTTTGCTGACTGTCCGTGCGCCAGAGCTGCCCGAGTCATCACGGTAGTAGATCTCAACCAGCTCGGCGTCGATCGGGTCGACGGCAAGCAATGTGACCGCGCGGTCTGGCAGCAAACCGCGCAGACGTTGACCAACGCGCAGCATGGCGAGCGTCATCGTTCGCGTCACAGAAACCTCCCCGTTTCCGTCACGATTCTTCCCTCTACGATTTCGGTAATAAATCAGGATACATCGTGCAGTCGGGAAAACAGAAGTTTGGTTTTGCGAACGCTACATTCTTTAGTCCATATCCGCTGGTCGACGATGATGTGACTTTCTAGAGCGCTTCACCTCCTTTCTCCTCAAACAGCTGCTTCGAAATGGCTTACGCAATGTCGGAGTCTTGTTTTTGGAGGGCAACTGCGCTTCAGATTCAACCGGTCCTCTCGCTCGGCACGCAGACCCCGGCGATTTGCGGTATTGCGCCTAACGGTGCAAGAGGCCTCACCGAGGCTCTATCACGGCCCGTTGTATGCACTAAGCAGCTCAGCTGAAATGTTGAAAGAGAACTAAAACTATCGCAGGAAGTTCAACTGAAACGATGGCCTCTCAGGCCTCTTATCGCCTGCATTGGAGGCAAGTTCGCGACGCCTTTGCAGACAACGCGAACGGCATCGAGGCAGGCGGGCCAAGCCGCGCCAGTAAAGCGAATCGCTAGCGACTCATCTTCTAAATCTTCAGCGCAAACGGCGCCGGGCGGCGGCCATCGCGCGCTCCGCGTACCTGTCGGCGTCGCGACGGCGGATGGTCTCGCGCTTGTCCCATTCCTGCTTGCCCTCGGCCAAGGCGATTTCGACCTTCGCCCGCCCGCGCAGGAAGTAGAGCTCGAGCGGAACGATGGTCAGCCCCTTTGACTGGACCTTCTGCATGAGCTTGCCGATCTCCTGCTTGTGGAGCAGAAGCTTGCGCTTGCGCGTGGGCGCGTGATTCGTCCACGTCCCCATCGCGTATACCGGGATGTTCGCGCCGTGAAGCCAAGCCTCGCCGTAGCGGTCGATTTCGACCCAGGCGTCGACCAGCGAGGCGCGCCCCAGCCGAAGGGCCTTGACCTCGGTGCCGGTCAGCGACATTCCCGCCTCGTAAGTGTCAAGGATGGAATACTCTTGCCGCGCCTTCTTGTTGCGCGCGATCACCTGCTTTGCGTCGGCTTGCGCCTTCGCCTTCTGGGCCGCCGTCGGCTTCCCGTCTTTCTTCTTAGCCACGGGATCCTCCTTCGCTAGCCCCGGCCGACAAGGCGTCCATCCTACCGCCTTCGCCGGCGTCTGGCCAGCGACGCGGGGATTCGGCCGGTCCTCCCGCCGGAGGCGACCCGGCAATGCGAAACACGTTGCGCACCGGGCCGAACGTTCGGCGCCGTCCCTCGAAAAGGACGACGCCGAACGAACACATCGGACGCACGCTCTCCCGCAGAAGGGCGGAGCCTGACGGAACCTTGAGAAACCGGAAGTCCGTGAACTGAAACCGTCGGAAAGGGTCAGAAACCAGAGCGGTCAGAGAACCGGAAAGCGTCGGAAACCGGAGCGGTCAGGCAACCGGGAAGCGACAGGAAGCGAAACCGTCAGAAACCGGGAAGCGACATCGGGTTGATGACCTTTCCGTCGCGCCATACCTCCATGTGGACGTGGCATCCGGTGACCTGGCCTGTCTGGCCGGTCCACCCGATGAGCTGGCCCTTTTTGACTGTCTGGCCGGCGGAGACGGCGAAACCGGACATGTGGTTCGTCACGACGACCCACGAATGCCCGTTGACGACTCCGAGATTGAGGAACACCTGATTTCCGTGCGTCGAGTTGCCGGGGGCGGGAACCGTCTTCGCGACGATCCCGTCGCCGGCCGCGACCTGCGCCTGCCCGCAGCGGGACCTGAGGTCCACGCCGTTGTGCATGTAGTACCCGCCGAAGGGGTAGTAACGCATGCCGAAAGGCGAGGTCACCTGAAGGGGCCGCGGAATGACGGGAACGAGGAAGCCTCCGCCGACGACGGACTGGCCCGCGCCTCCCCCGCCGCCCGCAGGCTGCTGGGGCTGAGCGGGCGCCGCAGGGGCTTTCTTTGCGCTGTTCTTCCTGGCCTCAGCCTGAGCCGCGGCCGCGGCGGCCTCCGCCTTGCGGCGGTTTTCGGCGTCGATCGCGGCGATCTGAGAAGCCGTGGCGTCGCGGGCGGTGTTGACCTCTTGGATCGACGTCTGGAACTGGCCCTTTTGAGCCTCCAGCTGCTGGGACTGGGCAGTGTACGTCGTTTTAAGGGCAGACAGCTGCTTGGCCTTCGACTCGGCGGCGCTCTGCTTGCTCGTCTTGTCGGCCACGAGCGCGTCCGCCTCAGACTTCAGCTGGGCGACCTTCTTGCGCACGGCGCTCTGGCGGGCCTGGCGATTTCGCGCCATCGCCGTCTTCTGCTGGACCTTCTGGAGTTCCGCGGTCTGCTTGCGGAATGCGGCGCGGGTGGCCGAAACCGAGTTGTAGAAGTCCTCTGAGGACCGCGAGCCGACCATGAGGTCCCATGTGCTCGGGAGAGTGTCTCCGCGGTACTCGGCGCGGGCGACCGTCCCCAGGTCCTTTCGGGTGACTGCGATGGTCTTCTCGCCCGAACGGACCTCCTTTTCGATCGAGTTGAGCTCAGACTGCGCGGCTTGAAGCTGGCCCGCCACGACTTCCTGCTGGCGGGTGGCGGCAGCCAGCTCTGATTTCGCCGTTTTCAACTCGGCCTCCGCAACGGGAATCTGAGCCTGGGTCTGCTGGAGGTCAAGGTAGACCTTTTGCAGATTCGTGTTCACGCCTTCGAGCGAGGACTTGTAGTTCTCGATCTGGCGCTCCTGCTCTTGCT
>ERZ773073.729-NODE-729-length-16846-cov-10.898219_pt1 | contig 16846 bp, 11 predicted proteins | sample MGYA00580616_ERZ773073 | MGnify/ENA primary metagenome ERZ773073 (study PRJEB29015, sample SAMEA2737960) | human oral metagenome | biome: human oral; feature: human-associated habitat; material: dental | place: China | collected 2131 ...
GGTGGCCCCGGTTTTCCTCACTCCCGCACTGACGGGTCCGGTCTCCACGACCGCCACGGCCCCGGAAGGCGACTTGCCCGCGCTTCCCACCACCATTGGCAGCGAGGTGACGTGGAGGCAGGATGTCCGTGGGTTGATCGAAGTCAAGGTGGGGGCGGCTGGGCCGATCCTGCTCACCAAAGACGGCGTGACCGCCCTCAAACCCGGCGACGGGACCGTTTTGTGGAGCTATCGCCGCCACGGGGCAAGGTATCTCAGGATTCCGGATAACACGAACAAAGTACGCGGCCTCGACCGCGACAAGTACAACGATCGTGTCACACCCCACATGGTGACCAGCCCCACCGGTCGCCACGTGGCGCTACGGATCATGGGCCCCAAGGAACTGCGGGAAAAATACCCAACGACACACGCCGACCATGATTCGTCCGTCAATGCCATGACCATCGTCATCGACACCCTCACCGGACAGGTGACCGGCGAGCATCCCTCCAACGAGGTCTGGCGTCTCCAGCTCAGTGACTCCGCCGTACTGGACGGTAAAACCGCCTATTCCCTGGAGGATGGCGAAAAGCTTTGGTCCTTCGCAGAGGAGAAGTATGAGTACAGGGGTTACTCGGGCCCGGCAGGACACAAATGCTTCGTCGCGACGAACCACAAGCAGACTAACGGCCCACACGTCAGCACACGGATAACACTGACCCCGGACAGCGCTATACGGATCGACTCCAAGAGAGTCAGCATCACTTTGGACGCTGACGCCGAAGGATTCCCCGTGCTGGTGAATGGCTGGGCGATCCAACCCAAGAGCCCGGACGATGTGTTGCGCACGGACACAGATTGGGAAGCTCAAGCGGTTTCGCTCGACTCCCTCATCGGATTTGGCGACGAGGAACCGGTCGATCTCGGCAGGATCACCGGCGTCCACCACGACACATCACACAGGTCGGGAGTCCTCCGCACCTCGGAATCCGTCTTCGACCCGACCACCCGAACGGTCACCCCCGCGTCCCAGTACCCAGGCCTGGCGGGAGCCAGAACCGGAATCGATACGACCATCCGGGAGGGAAAGCAATCAAGGGAGCTCGTCATACGCCCCGGCGACGGCTCAGCGGGGCTCACGATTCCCATCGAGCCGGGTTCCGTCTCCTTTCCAGTGGAAGAAAAAGATCCTGCCTCATCCGAACCAGAGAAGAAGACGATTTTTCTCAACGCCCCAGGGGTCACCCTCGTGGCTCTCGATCCTGAGAACGGAATCGAGCATCACAACAGCAAGGATGGCGATTACATCCATACTCACACCCATCGCCTGTACGGCGTGACAGGGGGTTCGGCATGAGCGCAAATAGACGACTGAGGCATGTGATGGCTGGCTTGCTTCTTCTCGCCTTGGTGATTTCGGGATGTTCTCGCCCCGAAACTAGGAGCAGCGATACACGTCCACGACAGGTTCGCTCCATCAGCTTCCAGGAAATTGGCGCTCCTCCTTTTAAATCTCCTTTGCCAGAACCGATCCGAACCGAGGACGGATGGCGCATGAAGCTCACAGCTTCAAACTCAGATTTTCACATTCACCCCACGGCACATGGTCCTGTAGTGATCACAGAGGGAATCCTCCCCACGGTTGCCACGGGCAAAAAGATCATTTCCCTGGAGCCCAGCACGGGATCCGTGAAGTGGCTGCGCGTGAGCAACACCCTCGGCCCAGTCGAAAGAAGCACCGGCCTCAGATCAGAAGAACCGAGAACCGACATGATCGCAGCCACGCCGCAGAGCTGGGCTTTCACGCCACAGGTTGTCGTCAGCCCCAATGGGAAGTACCTGGCGATCCGGACTCATTCGTACCTGGACCCCGAGGATTCCGAGAACATTGGCGACCAGCGCGTGGGCATCACCGTCCTGAACGCCGAGACCGGGGAGACAGTTCGCACCGTCGAGGTCTCCGGTCTGGTTCTGGGGCAGGCCCTCACCAATGACTCGCTGGCAGTCGAGACCGCCCAGAACTACTACCCCGCCGGCACCGGGGTCATCAATGCTTTCTCATTGAGCAAAGCGCAGGCCGAGCCCACCAGCTTCCGCTCCGATCACTGGCTGATCGGAGCCAGCCCCGAATCCCTGCTCATGTCGCAGGAGCTTCCGTCTCACGACGGTTCCGGCGCCTCGTGGCCCTATGCCATCACCAGGACCAACACCGCGGGCAAGGAGCTGGGAACCGTGATCGGTGTTCGTGGCCTTCATCCCGGAGGATGGGTCGATCGTTTCAAGGATCCGGAGGCGGCCGCGGAGATCGCGAACTCGCAGGGCGACGCATCCGAGCGCGCAAAGGCCTTGGAAGCGCTGCAACACGAGTTGTTCCATGTCGACACCGGAACAACATTGGATGCGGCCACTCTGCTGGTGGCCGACGTGGTCCTCCCCACCGGAGCGGGGATTCTTCTCTACACGCAACGCACGGAGAGCGAGGGGGAGAAAACAGTCATCTATCCCACCCCGGTGTCCTGGCTCGACACGACGAACGGTCGCAATTCACTGAGTCAGGAGAAGACGACCCAGATCCTGCACCACGCCTCCCAGCACGTGTGGAACGACGGTTTCTTTCCATCACTCACAACCCTCACCCCCGGGGTGGAGGCCCCACCGGAGTCACTACCGCTGCCAAAGGAGCAATGATCCATGTCCGATAGCTCGGTTCCAGAAGACGACACGGTAACCGACGACGTCAGCGCTCCCACCACGGACGACGGCGAGACCCCCGAACCGGCGAAAGACCAGCGACGATACGCCTTTTTGTCGCGACACGTCTCGGCACTCAGGGCTCTCCGACTCAGCGGAATCCTCACCATCATTTTCGCAATTGCATTGTACGTATTTCTGGGCGGCAGCAACAACGCTTTTTGGCCACCCAAAGGATTGCTCCTCGGGTTGTTTCTAGGAATTCTTCTGATTTTTATCACCTGGGCTTGGAGCAGACAGATTAACGCTTGGCGGCGCTTGATTGCCCTGTTCTTCGCCCTGTGCTCGGTCATGTCCGCCGGTTTTCTGGTGCACTGGTGGTGGAAGCTCTACGACCAGACCTCGTTCAACTCCGCTTTCCTGCTGACCTTGGGCTTGGCATCGATCGGGCTGGGTTTACTGATCGCCACCGACTTGCTGCTCCGGGGAGTCAGGGACCACTTGGAAACCACCCCTGGCAGCGCCGACGATCCATCCATTCTCACTCCCTACCGCTCCAGCGTAGACGCCACCGCCACCGGCATAGGGAAAAGGATTCTGCATGGGATTCTTCGGTTCATTCGCGTCTTGGTGCCCACCGCGGTGCTGGTCACGGCGAGCGTTGCGGCTCACACGGTGGCGAACCCGGTCACACAGACAACCGCCCCACTTCCCGAAGGCCCCCTGCCCGAGCGTTCCACGGGCATCGGCACCACCATCGCCTGGACCAAAGACGTGCCGGGACTGCTGGCCACCGCTTCCGGGGTGGCCGGCCCGGTGATATTGACCACCGAAGGCGTGACCGGTCTCAATCCCGCTGACGGCAGCACCTTGTGGAGCTACACACGGAAAAACACCCGCTTCTGCATGGGCCGCTGTGGACAAGCTCCCTTTCGCTCTCAGCTTCTATTCACCAGTCCCACCGGCCGGTATATTGCCGTGCAATTCGGCATACCGGAAGAGGTCGAGAGCTCCAACCCAGTTCATGATGCCATGACCGTGGTTCTGGACACCCTCACCGGGCAAGTCACCGGCGAGCATCCATCAAATGAAAAGAATAAGCTCCAGCTGACGGATTCTGCTCTTCTCGACGGCGACACCGCCTACAACCTCGACGACGGAAAGATTCGCTGGAAACTGGCCGGCAAGAAAGAGAGAACCTATGAAGTGAGAGCCTCCGAAAGGAATGCTCGCTCCGGCCCTGCAGGCCACAGATCATTCATACTGACCGGCCCCGACAACAAATACAATCTGATCTCTGACACCGATCCAACCTCCACCACCGGAGTGGCCAATCTCGCCGACGACCCCCTGACCGAAAGACTGGTGGTAGTGAACGGCTGGACCATCCAGTACAGGAATTCCCCCGATTCCGAGAACGGGGAGCCACGCGAAAATCTCCGGGGCAGGGAAGCGCGAGCCGTCACGCTCGACTCCCTCGCTGGTCTGGACGACGGCACCACACCTGTTGACCTCGGCAGAATCTCTGGCGTGAACTCCGCAGCCTCTCGGGCATCCGGAACCTTGGCCACATATCCCCCATACGACGGTCGCTCCAAATTTGACTCCAGTGAATACACCGATGACATCTGGGTAGGTGCTGTTTTTGATACATCCACCCAACGTGTCACACCCGCCACTCAGTACGCGGGGCTGGCAACCGCCAAGGTAGGGCTCATGGCAACCTCCGAGAAGGGACAGCTGTCGGGCTCCCTCGTCGTACGGCCAGGTGACGGCTCCGACGGTGCCACCATCCCCATAGTCCCGGGCTCCACAGTGACGCCCCCCGAGCAGCTCGCACGAAACCATCGACTGAAACCCATGCAATTTTTCCCCATCGGCGAAACAAGATACGCCGACTTGCACATCTTGGAGAGGACTGTCGATGCCATGAAAGCTCCCGGGGTGACGCTCCTTCTGCTGGATGGCGGCGGGAAGACCATGCCTCTTTCCCAGCGTTATTACGATAATCACGTCTACCGGTTGTATGGGCTGACGGGAGCCACCTCATGAATTTTCGCAGAAAACTGGCCACGGCAATCACGGGAACTCTTTTCCTCTCCCTGCTGCTCGGTTCCTGCACCCACAACACTGATCCTCATACCGTGAAGATCAGCGACACCGGAGACGTCTCACACCTCATCGAGGCTCCCGTGCAAAACCCCACCGGGTGGAAGGCCACCGCGACACCATATGCCATCCACGACGACCAATCATCTGGTGTTTCCGCGCTTGGTGGCCCCATCGTCCTGTTCTACTCACCCCGCACAGATAAGACCAAATTTTCCCCGGGCAAAACCGCAACGGGAACCCTCGTGACACTGAACTCCAGAGATGGCTCGGTGCGCTGGGCACGTACTTTGGAGCCCGGTTTTCCCGAAAATCATCTCCACAGTAGCGACGATATGCCCCAAACCAGATTCGAACAAGACCGGGAAGGGTATCAGAAATTCATCGCAGCCAGCCCAAACGGTCGCTATCTGGCTGTCCGGCTCCTGCCATACATGACATCCAAGAACCCCCGCAGCTTCAATGACCAGCACACGCACATCATCGTCCTCGACACCGAAACCGGCAACGAGGTCCGCACCGTCGAAGTCACGGGAATCGTTCTGGGCCACGCCCTGACCAACAACTCACTAGCGGTTGAAACCGCGGAGAATTTCTACCCAGCAGACACCGGAAAACTCGACGTCTTCTCCCTCACAAACCCTCAGGAGAAACCAAGCAGCATACGCACAAACCGCTGGCTCGCCGAAGCAACCAGCGACTCACTACTCCTAACACAACAGGATCCCAAAGGCACTTACCAAGACTCAATCTACACTCTCACCACACTCAGCACCGCCGGCGAGGAAAAAGACACCATCGCGGGGGTGGCCGCCATTCACCCGGGCGGTTGGATAGAACGCTTCAAGGCCCCAGAAACCGCCGCAACCATATTCCAGAGGGACGCGTCAACAGCACCGGAAGAGAGGCAACGCATGAAAGACCTGAATGCGCTCCCCCGCGACCTGATCAACCTCGAAACCGGAATCACCTTCGACATCACCGGCCTGTCCACAACCGAGGTGACTCTCCCAACCAGCCCCGGGATTCTGCTGCGAACAGCAACAACAACCGAAAAGGATGGAAAGGAAAGCACCACCTACACCGCAACCTCCTGGCTTCCCGCCACACCAGAAGCCACGGAACTACGCACCGACGACATGCAACACATCGAGGGCAAAGTGGCCAGCAAACCCATCCACATGGGCGACGAGGTGAGATAGGAGTCATATCGAACAAACCCGGCTGCGACATTCCTGCATCCGCAAGATGGTGTCAACACGACCCGCTCGCTGAAGCTCGTGAGGATCGGCTCAACCGACTTCACCACTTCGAAGCTGGTTGAGCCGGGCCGCGAGGAACGAGCGACCCGAGTCGAAACCACCCGCAGCCGAAAAACAGACCCGACCCCAAGCCACCATGGCTTCGACACGACCAGCTCGCAAAGCGAGCAGGCCGGCTCAACCAACTTCACCACTTCAAAGCTGGTTGAGCCGGGCAGCGAGGAACGAGCAGCCCGAGTCGAAACCACCCGCAACCGAAAAACAGACCCGACCCCAAGCCACCATGGCTTCGACACGACCAGCTCGCTGACGCTCGTGAGGATCGGCTCAACCAGCTGTGCGAGAGGTTTGGCACGACCCACTCGCTGACGCTCGTGAGGATGCTCAACCAGCTTTCCCGGCCCGCGACCGCGTCTCCTCCTTAGGTAGGAGGCCCTCCGAGAGTTCCGTCCTTCGGGGAATGGGAGGGCATCGCGCTGATTCCTAGCCTTTTTCACGTCAGGCCGGAGGACCTCCGGGACGCAAGAGAAAGGTTTGGGCGATGCCCTCTCAGGAACAGCTCCACCCATTCGGTGACCCGACCCGCCAGGCCCGGTCCGACATCGTCGTCGAGGCCCGGGGCCTGTGCAGGACGTACGGTTCCGGGCAGGCGCAGGTCGTCGCCCTCGACAACGTCAATCTCTCGGTCCGGCGGGGTGAGTTCGTCGCGATCATGGGCCCCTCCGGGTCGGGAAAGTCGACGCTCCTGCACTGCCTAGCGGGCCTGGACATCCCCAACGGTGGACAGAGCCGCATAGCGGGCCGCGACATCACCGGCATGAACGACGACGACCTCACACGGATGCGCCGCGACATGCTCGGGTTCATCTTCCAGTCGTTCAACCTGCTGCCGAGCCTCAGCGCCGAGGAGAACATCCTCCTGCCGCTTCGCCTGGCGCGCCGTTCCCCCGACAAGGGCTGGTACGACGCCATCATCGCGGCGCTGGGCATCAAGAACCGTTTGACGCACCGCCCGTCGGAGCTGTCCGGCGGCCAGCAGCAACGCGTCGCCGTCGCCAGGGCCCTCGCGGGACGTCCCGAGGTGGTCTTCGCCGACGAGCCGACGGGCGCCCTGGACTCGGAGTCCTCGGATTCGCTGCTGGAGGTCCTGGCCCGGATGTGCGACACGCTGGGGCAGACCGTGGTCATGGTCACCCACGACGAGAACGCCGCTGCTGCCACCAACCGTGTAGTGCGGCTGCGTGACGGCCGCATCATCGACGACAGGTACATCCGTCGCGGCAGCGCCTTCCAGGCCCCGCCGCCCGGAGGCCGTCCCGCGGCCGGGCAGCCGCGTCGCCAGGGGGAGGTTCGCTGATGCCTTCCTTCCTCGACTTCCGCCGCACCGTCGCCGCCCTCATCGCGGTGGCCATGAGCGCAGCCCTGATCGCTTTCGCGTTCATCACCTCCGATTCGTTCAAGACCCATTTCGAGGCCAGCGCCCGCCAGGACCTGGACGGCGCCAGCCTGGTCGTCACCTCAGGCCGGGAACACCTGCCGGCGCAGGTTCTCGACCAGGTCCGGGCCCTCGACGGGGTCGCCGCGGCGCGGGGCACCACCTGGGATGTCCTGGACCTTGACCTGCCCCCGCAGCTCATGAGCACCGCGAGTTCCAAGGCGATCCTGAGAAGCGTCCCCGTCCTCACCGACTTCACCACGCTGGCCTCCGGGAAACTGCCCACCGGGGCTGGTGAGGCCGCCGTCAACACCAACCTGGCGGAGGCCCACGGACTCGGGGTCGGTGACTCACTGCGCCTGAAGAACCACGAAGGCACCACGGTCAGCGTCCAGGTGGTGGGGATCGTCTCGGGTAACAAGGGTGAGGATGCCCTGTACGCGACGCGGGAACAGCTGGCGGCCATGGGCACCGACACCAACTACCAGAACCTCTACGTCACCGCGAAACCGGGCGCCGACGTGCGCGCGCTCCGCGGTCAGGTCGGGGATGTGATCCGCGCCACCGGTTCCACCGCGACGGTGAGCACCGCCGAGGACACGATCGCCCAGAACGCCGTCAAGGACACCGCGGGCGGCTCCACCACCAGCACCCTGATCAACCTGCTGGCGCCCGTGTGCGCGGTGGTGGCGATCATCGTCATCACGACCACCTTCACCACCCTCGTTGCACGCCAGACCCGTGTCATCGGCCTGTTGCGCTGCGTCGGCGCCTCCCGCCGCCAGACCTTCCGGGCCGTGCTGCGCACCGCCGCCCTGACCGGCGTGGCCGGTTCCGTCGCCGGCGCCGCCCTGGGAACGGGGATCGCCGCCGCCATCATCCACTCCGGAATCGTCGAAGGCCTTCAGGGTCGCGACCTCACCATCACCCCGGCCGCCCTGGGGTTGAGCGTTCTCCTCGGCACCCTCGTGACCCTCGTGGCGGTACTGCGACCCGCCCGTCGCGCCACCCGCGTCTCAGCGCTCGTCGCCCTGACCGGGCAGGTCGCGGACTCCTCCGATCCGCGTCGCAGGCGCCGCCGGATGATCCGGGTCGGCTTCCTCGCGTCCCTCGTTCTGGTGGCGGGGATCGCCGTCACCTTCCTCGGTGTCAGCGGGAAGAGCATCGTGATCGCGGCAGCCGGTGGTGTGCTCGTCCTGATCGGTCTGCTGGGAGCACTGCCCCTGCTGGTGATCGCCACCGCGGCCCTCGTCGAGCGGCTGCCCGGGGCCGGGAAACGGCCGATCCTGCAGCTCGCTGCCCGGAACCTGGCGCGCAACTCCACGCGTTCCGCGTCTTCGGCCGCCTCCGTGCTGGTCAGTGTCGTGGCCGGATCGGTGCTCTTCGTCGGCATCCTGTCGTTCAACTCCGCCTGGGGCGCCTACATGAACAACCACGCTCCCATTGACGTCACCGTCGAGGGCGTCACCGCGGAGACCGACACCGCGGCGCTGACCTCGAACATTCAGAACGTCGACGGCGTCGAATCGGCCATCGCGATCCCCAACCTCCGCGTCACCCAGGAGTCCGCGGGCTCCGAGAGTTCGGAGTTCCACGTGCTGGCCGTCGACACCAAGGCGATCGCACCGGTGGTGCGCTCCACCGCGGGCCTGGAGGACCTGAACGACGACACCCTCGTCGTCGGTGGGATCTACGACATCCCCGACGGCACGAAGGTCACCCTCACCGGCCCCGGCGGTAGCGTCCAGGTCACCGCCCGGGTGCGGGAGGGCTGGGGTGCGGTCATCACCCCCGCGACCGCCGAACGTCTCGCCGGTGGCACGGCGAGCGACAGCGTGATGTGGGTCCGCACCCACGGAGACGGCTCGTCGGAGGCACCGGAAAAGGCCATCCGCCAACTCGTGCGCGGGCAGGGCATGATGGTCACCGGGCGCGCCGCCGCCGTGAACCTCTTCACCAAACAGCTCAACCAGGTGGCGGTCGTCGTCAGCGCCGTCCTGGGGTTGTCGCTGATCATCGCCCTGAGCGGCCTGGCCAACACCACCGACGTCGCCGTCATGGAACGCACCCGCGAGATCGGGATGCTGCGCGCCACGGGCACCTGCCGCAGCGAGATCAGGCGCCTCATCACGGTGGAGGGTCTGCTGACAGCCCTGCTGGCTGGCGTCCTGGGCTGCCTGGCAGGAGCCGGTCTCGGACACGCCGGACTCCTGGCGGTCCTGGGACAGGACGCTTCGATCGCCCCCACGATCCCGGTCCTGCCGCTGGTCGGCATGCTGGTCCTCGCGGCCGCCGTCGGGATCCTCGCCTCCCTGCGACCCGCCGGTCGCGCCAGCCGCATCCCGCCCGTCCAGGCCCTCGCCCAAGACTGATCCTCTCCCCGAAGCCGGTTGAGCCAGCACGTGAGCGCCAGCGAACGGCTGAGTCGAAACCACACGCAGCCGAAAAACAAACCCAACCCCGGTCCCCAGACAAGGTCACCATGGTTTCGACACGGACCACTCGCTTCGCTCACAGCCCGGCTCAACCAGCTTCGAAAAGAACAAAGCCGGTTGAACCAGCACGTGAACGCCAGCGAACGACTGAATCGAAACCACCCCACACCCGGTAGCCAAGACCCGACCACAAGATCCCGGACAAGGTCACCATGGTTTCGACACGGACCACTCGCTTCGCTCGCAGCCCGGCTCAACCAGCTTCGAAAAGAACAAAGCCGGTTGAGCCAGCACGTGAGGGGCGGCCAACTGCCATCACCCCAGTTGGTGTACCGCGACCACAAGTTTCAGCCGTGACGGCGTCCCGTATTTCTTCATGAGGTTTGAGACATGAGTTTTCACCGTGGATTCCGCGACGACGAGACGCCCGGCGATCTCGGCGTTGGAGTATCCCTCGCACAGCAGGTCCAGCACCGCCTGTTCCGCCTCGGTGAGGTCGGGGTGTCCGCCGACCCGGCGGGGTCGCAGATGCTGGGAGACGAGCCGGGAGGTCGTGGTCGGGGAGATCGTCGTCCCGCCGGAGTGCGCGGCAATGACGGCCCGGATCACGTCCTCGGGGGACGAGTCCTTGAGGAGGAATCCGTTGGCCTGCTGGGACAGGGCGGTGAGCATCGCGGAGTCGTCGTCGAAGGACGTCAGCATGACCACGGCGGTGCGCGGGTGCTCTTCCTGGACCCGGGCCAGCAGTTCGAGACCATCCATGCCGGGCATGCGCACGTCCGAGACGAGGACATCGACGGGAATCCGTTTCAGGAAAGCAAGGAGGTCGCGGGCCGAGGTGAAGGTGCTCAACACCTCGATCTGGGGAGAGGAGCTCAGGTATGAACGCAGCGCCTGCACCACGAAGGGGTCGTCGTCGACAATCGCGACCCGCACCGCCCGCTGTGAACCCTCGGCTTCGGTCATGGGAGGATCTTAGGGCCGCGCGGGCCCATGCTCCTTCCCGGAGCCGGTCGAGGCGGCCCGCACACGCTGGCGGACGGGCCGTCCCGCCACCTTCCGGCGGCAGACCCCGTCGCCCTTCCGCAGCCACACGACCTAATCGACGTCTTCTCGACAGGAGAGTTTCCCCATGATCCCCGGGTTTCTCGACGCGCTTCGTCGCCCCTCCTGTTTCTCCACCTGGCAACCCACCGCTCGCACGCACCTGCTGCACGTCGGATTCGCAGCGCTGCTGGTGCTGATCTCGATCAAGTCGGCTTGGCCGCTGGGGCAGTCGTCGCTCGGTTTCGGGATCGCGGGCGGGGTGGCGTTGGCGCTCTGTTCCCGGTACCCGGGTATCGGGGCGGTGGCGGGAGTCGCGGTGGCCTGGTCCGCGGCCTTCCTCAACGACGGCCTCCCGACCCTGTCCCCGGGCATCGTTCCCTGGCTCTGCGCCGCGGTTCTCATCGCCCGCGGTCATCATCGCGGCCCGGCCTACGGCTCGGTGATCCTGCACATGATGGTGGAGCTGGTGGTCATGACCCGGGTCCTGCCCTATGGGGGTTGGCTCGAGGATCTCACGACGCAGGCGTTCGGGGGTGGTGTGGCACTCCTGGTGGGTGAGTTGTCGCGACTGCCCCGGCACCAGGCCGAGGACTCCATCCTCGCGCACCGTTCAGAGCTGGAACGCCAGCGCATCCTGGTGGTCTCCGAGCTTCACGACACCGTGGTGCGCGACCTCACCCACGCAGTCATGACGGCGGAACAGGTCCGGCTCGCCCACCCCGAGAACGACCTCCTGGTCCGGGAGCTGGGGACGATGATCGGTTCGGTCCGGACCTCCGTGGAACAGTTGCGCCATTCGCTTCGGGCGATACGGGACCTGCGCGGCGAGGAGCATCTCGATCTGCTGGCCACCGAAGCTCCCAGGCCTCTGAGGGAGGTGGTCGCGGAGGCCGGGGAGACCCTCGGACGGCGAGGTGTGGATCTGGTCGTCGAGGGAATCGACGTGTTCGACGAGACTGCGATACCCCCCGGGATCAGGGTTCAGCTCACACGGGTACTGGGTGAACTGGTGACGAACACCACCAAGTACGCCGCCCCCTCGGGAAGCGCCCGCATCGTCGTGGAATCCGACGGTGACACCGTCGAGGCCCTGGTCAGCAACGACGTCGCGGCCTCTCCCGGGAAGGATCCCGCGACCTCCTCCGGTCTCGGACTGGAGGGTGCGCGACGTCGCATCGAATCGCTGGGCGGCACCTTCGACGTCACCCGGACCCCGGGTCGCTGGACGGTCGTGCTCAGCATTCCCCTCCGACCGGCGCTCTGACCGCCATCCTCCCCTCCTGTTTCACCGGTCCTGTTCCCGGTTCGCTGGTCAACGGCATTGCGTCGCCCGTCTTCCCGTGCACGACCAACGGCACAACTCCGCCTGCTCGGCGAGGGCGTCGTGTCATGCCCCTCTTCCCGTGCACGAATCGCGGAGGTTCGACGGTTCAACGTCACCACACGACGTTGAACCGTTTTTCTTCTGCGATTCGTGGACGGGAGGGACGGGTTTCGGGGGTCGCGACGAAGGACACGGTCTCCTCGAAGCTGGTTGAGCCGGGGCGCGAGGAACGAGCGACCCGAGTCGAAACCACCCAGTATTTCCTCGTACCCCCACCCCCGGTGAGTGATTCCGGTCGATAATTGACCATGGTCCCGCTCATCGACGACGGCTCATCGCTTCGGCACGTCCCGCTGCTGCGGACCCTGCGGTTCGCGGGGTTGCTCGTATTCCTCGCCGGGACGGTGCTCAGGTTCGCCCTGGTGGACGTGTTCAGCGCATCGGGAGAGACCGACGCCCGTTTCCTCGTCTCCGCTGCTCTGCTGCTCTTTCTCTGGTTGCTCGCCTACGGCATCGGCAATGGCCGGAAACTCGTTCCGGCGGTGCTGCTCGGGGCGGGATGGCTCACCCTGGCCGGTTTCCAGGGGTATTCGTGGTGGATGGTCTACTCGGCCTCCTCCTTCAGCGCGGTTCCGTTGCTGGCGCAGGCCATGGGGTCGCTCGGCCTGGGACTGACCACCGTCACCGGTCTGGTGTTACAGGGGTTCCAGAACCTTCAGGACGCTCATCCCGGTTCTCTCGAGGATCCCGCCCGGTTCTGTCTCCGCACCCGCGAGGAACGGAAATCCGGCGACGCCGCGCCGTGGGAACGCTGGTCGTTCGGCTGGCCTCGTCGGATCTGCCTGGTTCTGGCTCCTGTGGTGGCGTTGACCGCCGCGGTCGCCGCTGGACATTTCCTGCTCCCGGCGGCCGCGATCTCACACACGACGGCCTCCCCCTCCGCGAACCTGCCGGAACGCCCCTCCCGCATCGGCTCCGATGTCGCATGGTCCCGGGAGGCCCCCGGTCTGCTCGGAGTGGTTGCCGGGGCGGCCGGGCCGGTCATCCTCGCCGAGGAGGGCGTCACTGCACTCAATCCCGTCGACGGTTCCACCCTGTGGAGTTACCGGCGCCCCCACACCCAATACGACTATCACGACAAACTATCCGAGATCCGTTACATGGCGGTCTCCGGCACGATGGTCGCCAGCCCCACCGGACGTCACGTCGCGCTTCTGATCAACGGTCCCCAAACCGCCCTTTCGAAAAGTTCCCCCGCCTACGAGGAATACACATATCTGACGCTGGTGTTCGACACCATCACCGGCCGGATCACAGGCGAGCACCCCTCCAATGGGTGGCGGCTTCAACTCACCGATTCCACGCTCCTGGACGGCAACGAGGCCTACAGCTTGACCACAGGGAAACTGCTCTGGAGCCTGAAAGATTCCGATATGAGCAAGCATGGGGGATACAGCGGCCCGGCAGGGCACAGATCCTTCATCATCGACAAAGACCGCGGAAATCTCACCCTCATCCCGGATACCGATCCGACGGCCATGTCCAAGGTACAGGGAATCGCGATTGATCCCCGGAGAGGCGTTCCCGCGATCGTCGACGGCTGGACCGCGCAATACACCGGGCCCCTGCCCGAATTGGACGAATACGGATTCCCGTACTACCCCGTCGCGGAATGGAATACGCGGGCCGTCACCCTGGATTCCCTGGCAGGCCTGGAGGACGAGACGCCCGTGGATCTGGGACGCACGGCGGGAGCGAATCTGGTGGCTTCCCGGGCATCTGGCGCGCTGGTCACCTACCCGCCCTACGACAAGAGCGCCTTCGAACAGGCCGAGCAGAGTGGCGGCCCCCTGCTGGAGGCCGTCTTCGACCCCACCACCCGCACCGTCACACCCGCGTCCCAGTACGCCGGCCCGGCCGCCGCGAAGGTGGGGTTCGTGGCGCACCCCGAGGGTGGGGCGATCTCCCTGCAACCCGGCGACGGTTCCCCCGGGGTGACGATTTCCATTCTCCCCGGAACCACCCATTTCTCCCCTGAGGCACTGCTCTTCAAGAATTTTCGCACCTATTCACCTGCCCAATTGGCGACGAGAGAGCCCGAGTACACCGGGGCGACGCTGTTCATGAACGCTCCCGGTGTGACGATGGTCATCCTCAACGCAGAGGAGATCAGTACGGGATCCTCGGACAGGAAAGGCCAGCGGTACCGTTTGTTCGGAGTGACGGGAGGCGTCTCATGAAACTCGCGAAACGGTCCCTCGCCCTCGCGCTGATCCTGCTGCTCCTCGTACTGCCCGCGGCCTCCCGCCCCCAGACGAAAGAGGACATCAGGCGGTCCGTGGCCGTCAAGAAATTCGAGGACACATCGATATTTCAAACAAAACCCACGGAAACCGGCTGGGATTTCTCACATTCAAAAGACAAGACCGGGTGGGATTACAATTACAAGACCGAGTTCCATCTCTCGACTACCAGCGGCCCCATCGTCGTCGCGAGAACCGAAAGGATTCTGGACGTCGACAACCCGGACAAGCTGAACAACGAGAAAGAAGTCCCGACGACGACTCTGGTGGCCCTGAAGCCGGACGACGGGTCGGTCAGATGGGCGCGAGTCGTCGAACCCTCGTTGGCGGGCAGGCGCTGGTACGGTACCGCCAGAACACCGCAGGAAATCTTTGCAATGGGCAGCTCGTATGATTCCCAACGCAGCTATGCCGTCGTCAGCCCCGACGGGCGCCGTGTGGCGGTCCAACTCGTGTCCTACATGACCCCGGCCACCTCCGAAAGAATCAGCGACCAGCGAACCAACTTCGTCGTCCTGGACGCGGAAACCGGCGACGAGGTCCGCACCGTGAATGTCTCCGGCATGGTTTTGGGTCATGTCCTCACCAACGATTCCCTGGTGATCGAGACCGCCCAGAATGCCTTTCCCGCGGGCACCGGAACCCTCAACGCAGTCCCTCTCGATGGTTCCCGGACCGAACCCACCGTTACCCGCACCGACCAGTGGCTGATCGGCAGCACCGCCGATTCCCTGCTCCTGGCGCCGCAGGAATTCGGTATGCGGGACGAATGCCGGGGCTGTCATTCCTTCACGATCACCCGGGTCGGCATAACCGGCGAGGAAATGGGAACCATGCCGGGAATCGCCCAGCTGCGGCCCGCGGGTTGGGTTGAGCGCTTCAAGGATCCGGCCGCCGCTGCCGAGATCATCAACCGGGGCGGCGACCCCAAGGAGATCGGGTTCGCCCTGCGCAAACTGCCCCGGGAACTGGTCGATGTGGATTCCGGGACGGTCATCGACCCGGGCGACCTGTCACCATCGGAAATACCCACTCCAACCGGCCCGGCGATTCTCCTGGAAAAACCCTCCAAGAACGAGGAGGGGCATGACATTTCCCCGGTCGTCTCCTGGCTGAACGTGGCCGCGGGCGAGAAAACCCTGCGAACGGACGACCTGACCTATCTGACCGACAAGAACAACTTCAACGGCGTCGCCGCCGAACGGATCAGGATGGGAGAGGAAACCAACACCTGGTGAGGGAAACCACCCCGGGAGAAGTCTGCTCACCGCCCACCCCTCTTCCTACTCTCTCCCGCTCTCTCCTCCTCTCCCTCCCCGTCCCTCTCGTACACGAAACTCGGAGGTTCGACGGTTCAACGTCACCACACGACGTTGAACCGTTTTTCTTCCGCGATTCGTGCACAGGAGGGACGGGTTTCGGGGGTCACGACGAAGGACACGGTCTCCTCGAAGCTGGTTGACCCAGCACGTGAGCGCCAGCGAACGGCTGAGTCGAAACCACCCGGCAGTCGAAAAGCAGACCCGGCCCCAAGCCACCATGGTTTCGACACGACCAGCTTCGGAAAGAGCAAAGCCGGTTGAGCCGGACTGCGACGAAGGAGCAGCCCGAGTCGAAACCACCCGGTATTTCCTCGTACCCCCACCCCCGATGAGTGGTTCCGGTCGATAATTGACCATGGCGGCACGCATCGGTTTCGACCTTCTCCTTGACGACGACGATCCCCGCACCGCGGCGAGGAAACCCGTCCCGGAGGCCACCCTCCGACTCGTACCGCTGCTCCGGAGAACACGGGCGGCGGGGTTGTTCGTCCTGCTGGTCGCCGTCGTGTTGTGGTTTCCGTTGCAGGGGGAGTTCGGGGTGCCGCAGGACCCGTTCGTCTGGTGTTTCGTCCTGCTGGTTGCCGTCGCCGCCATCTGGTTCCTCGCCTCCCGGCCCGGGGAGGGAAACAGAGTCGTCCCGGCCTGGCTGGTGGCAGCGGGGTGTGCTGTCATGGCCGGTTTCCTGGCGCATCTGTGGTGGACGACGTTCTCGCGGTCCTCGTTCAGCATGGGGATGCTGCTGGCCCAGGCCATGGCGGTGCTCGGTCTGGGCGCGATGACCGCCACCGACCTGACGTTGCGGGGCATACATCACAGCTTGGATTCCGTTCCCGGTGATTTCGACGACCCGGCCCGCATCCGCCCGCTCTCCCCCGGCAAGAAGGACTCCGACCCACCCTGGCCCGGGCCCGCGGGAAACGGGCGACGAACCGGCCG
>ERZ773073.730-NODE-730-length-16841-cov-12.589896_pt1 | contig 16841 bp, 19 predicted proteins | sample MGYA00580616_ERZ773073 | MGnify/ENA primary metagenome ERZ773073 (study PRJEB29015, sample SAMEA2737960) | human oral metagenome | biome: human oral; feature: human-associated habitat; material: dental | place: China | collected 2131 ...
TACAGGTAGCAACCAGCGCGGGCGAAGATAAAATCAAACAGCTCGCCCTGAGCGACGAAAGTGTCAAACGCTATGTCGTGGGCGAGCCGAAGAAAGTGATTTATGTGAAAGGTAAGCTAATTAGTATAGTAATTTAGTCTAATCCTCAGCCTTTCGTTCTAATCGTAAATTCGCGACATCTATGAGTTCGTCACCATTTATGCGTCCGACGGCTATATAAGCTGTATCTCCAGGGTGCATAGCGCCTTTGCCGTCACCTTCTATGCTTCTTGATAGATTTATTGACGTAGCGGCTGAAGTACTTCGTGCATTATTAGCATCAGCGCTAGAAAAATTGCCCGATTTTTGTTGCTCAGCTATAATCCTTTCACCGGCGCTTTGGGAGCCATCGCCATCTTTTATAGTTACTTCTACGATTTCAACACCCTCGGGCAGCGGGTTGTTGTCGGGGTCTTTAATGTAATTATCAACAATTTGAGCAACCTGTGTCTCTGGTGATAGCGGCTCTTTTGCTTCGCCGCCTTCTGTCTCGCTACTACATGCCCCTAACCCCGTTGCTAGCGTGGCGAGAACAGCAATCTCAGCGCTTGTCTTTTTCGCGAGCGCTAGGACGCGGTTTGCGGTTGATTTTGATTCTTCTGTGTTGGATAATTCATGTGATGTATTCATAGATATTACAATAACACAAGCATAATGAAAAGTCAATGTTTTATAATAAAAATGGCAATTTAGTCAAGTAACTTGAGAAAAACATCATTTTCGCGTATAATACAGTTCAAGTTTATACAAGAAATCCGAGAGAAGGAGAACATTTCATGGCACAGCCAAAGAAGCAATCAAGTCCTCGCAAGACTGGTCTGCGTCGCAGCCACTTGGTCGAGAAACTCGCGAAGCGTGTTAACCGCACCTCGCCAGTACGAGTGTATGTCGGCAAGAATAAACGAGCAACCGCACAGGTGGCGCAACCAGCAGATAATCAAACGAGCGAGCCGGTAAAAGCAGCGAAGCAAAAATCTGCGAAGTAGTAGGTTAATAGAATCTTATTTTAAGAGGAAAAATACTAATATAAGGAACTGACGCGTATGGCATCAAACCGGCATCTGGGTAGAATTGTTGCACTGCAGGCACTGTATGAATATGAAGTCCGCACGCAAGCGGGCGACACATCAGATACGCTTGAGGCCATTGTTGCGCGCGATATTATTCGGTACGAGTCAGCGATTGACGACGTTGCGTTTGTAAAAGAACTTGCAGACGGTGTCGTTGATAAGCAGGCGGAGCTTGACGTGGCGCTGCAGCCGATTGCGCCAGACTGGCCAATTTCGCAGATAGCGCGCGTTGACCGCACGGTGCTGCGAATCGGCCTGTACGAATTGCTATACCGCAGCGACGTCGTGCCGCCAAAAGTAGCAATCAACGAAGCGGTTGAGCTTGCGAAGGCGTTTGGTTCCGATAATTCAAGCCGGTTTGTGAACGGTGTGCTTGGTACGGCATACCGCACGCTGGTAAAGGGGGCATCGGATAATGACGAAACCGCCAAAGAAACAACAAAGCAAAAATAGATTTGATCACATCCGCAAGTACTTGACGCGTTCGCGTTCGGCATCGATTCAAGAAATTGTACGCGAGCCGACAAGTGGCGGCGTGATTTTTCGCCATGGCGTAAATGGGCTGGAAATCTTATTGATTCAAGATGCCAAAGATCGTTGGACGATCCCGAAAGGGCATATTGAAGAGGGCGAGACTGCAGTGCAAACAGCACGCCGCGAAATTGGCGAAGAGGCAGGATTGCATGATGTTGATATGCTCGGATGGCTCGGTAAAATTCATTTTCGGTACCGCCGGATTGATAAGCTCGTACTGATGACAACGCAAATCTATCTAGTACGCGTCCGTACGAGCGGCGATGAAATTCAGAAAGAGGATTGGATGAAAGGTATCAAGTGGTTTCCATTCAATGAAGCCCTTGACTTAATTGAATATGAGGATATCGCAAAACTAATGTTAAAAGCAAAAACACGCATACGAGAGGAGAAGTTATAAATGTCAGGTATGCCAACGGGACCATATCAGGACTGGGCGAAGCAGAAATTAGGATTTGAATATAGTGATATTCAACTTCTGATTACCGCTTTGACGCATCGCAGCTACGTGAATGAGCACCGTAAATCGGTAAGCGAGCACAATGAGCGGCTTGAGTTCTTGGGTGATGCAGTACTTGAACTGGTCGTGACCGATTATCTGTTTCAGCACTATAGCGAACCGGAGGGAATTTTGACAAGCTGGCGTGCGGCATTAGTGAATACGATTAGCAATGCGGAATCTGGTAAAGAATTGGGATACGAGGCGCTAATTCGCATGAGTAAGGGTGAGAAGCATGGTTCAGATCGGGCGCGGCGTCAGATTTTAGCAAATGCGTACGAAGCAGTAATAGGCTCGATCTATCTAGAGCGCGGCTACGATGACGCAGCGGCATTTATACGAAAGCATACGATTGTAAAGCTTGATAAAATCCTTGCCGAGGGTTCATGGCGCGACCCAAAAAGCCATTTACAAGAAATTAGCCAGCAGGTTGACAGTGCGACGCCGGTTTACAAGGTTCTCTCTGAGGAGGGGCCAGACCATGATAAAGTATTCACGCTCGGCGCATATGTCAACGATAAGCTGATAGGCAAGGGGGTTGGGTCAAGCAAACAGTCGGCGCAGCAAGAAGCGGCAAAAGCAGCGCTCAAAGCCTATGCAAAGCAAAAAAACGCTAAGTCAGATTGACTTTTACCGCAAAATCCGGTAGAATGTCTAAGAAGTAAAAGAGTAAACCTGTAAAGTGAAGTAAAGGAATATTACATTTATGCTCGCAATTCGTTTGCAACGCCTCGGCCGCAAAGCTTATCCAGTATACCGGTTGGCGGTACAAGAAGCTCAGCGCCATCCGTCAAGCGGCCGCGTGGTCGCGTATGTTGGCAACTACAATCCGCACACTAAAGATTCAAATATTAATGTCGAATTGGCGCAAAAATATTTGGATAATGGCGCACAGCCGACGCCGCGTGTCGTCAAGCTGCTTAAAAGTGCTGGCGTGAAGTTGCCGGGTTGGGTTAAAGAGTTTGAAGGCAATAAAACGAAAGCGGTGAAAAACGCCGAGAAGTTGCGTAAGAATCAGCCAAAAGAAGATGCTGCGGAAGAGTCTGAGGTCGCCGAAGCCTAGCTTAGAGAGTGTGAAGTACGAAAAGCTCGCCCAAAGTCTACAGCGGCGAGCTTTTTATTTTGCTTGTGTTCCGTGGTATACTGAAAAAGTACGATAACCTGTAAGACCGAAAAGGAGGCATGAGGGCATATGTCGACAATAGACCAGCAATTTGTAGAATATATCGTAAAATCTTTGGTAGAGCACCCAGACGATGTATCGGTTGACCGTATCGTTGACGAGAAAGGTGTGCTGTTGACGCTGACGGTTAATCCTGGAGATCTAGGTCGTGTAATTGGTCGCCGCGGCGGCACAGCGCAAAGCTTGCGGACACTGCTGCGGGCGCTCGGAACGAAGAATAGCGCGCGTTACAACCTGAAGATCGTCAATAACGACAACCCGGACGAAGCAGTAGCGAATGTATCAAGCGAAGAACCTGTGGACAGTGCAACTACTGATACTGTGGAAAACAGTGTTGATGAACCAAGCGAATTCGCAAAAAAGTCACGCGAAGAGCTTGCAGAACTAGACGACCTTGATATATAATCATAAGTAAGTTCATGCGAGAACCTTGAACTGCGAGAAAACATACAAATTGCTCTTATTGCGAGCAAACCAACAAATGGTTTGAGAGACTTATTTGTGCAAGAAAGCCACTTTTGCTATCTAGCGGAGTGGCTTTTTTGTTGGTTGCGTGAAAGAGAACATTTTATTTTTTTTGGCGGCGCAGTTTGCGAGAGGTATAAGGATTATTTGATAAGAGTAGTAATGTATAATATTGCGTATATTTTTACAAACATAGTTATAAAATAAATTATACAAATAGCGCTACTTATATATGGCAATGAAGTAAGCGTATATGCAAGTACACTAAAAATATAAATAGACGCTTTAGTCAAATATTGCTATACTATAAATTATGAGAAAATTCCAAATTATCACCTTATTCCCTGAGATGTTTACTGGTGTCTTTGGCAGCTCTATGATGTGGAAAGCACAAAAGGACGGTTATGTTGAGCTATCGACGATTAATTTGCGCGAGTTTGGACTTGGTCCGCGTCGAACGGTTGACGATACGCCGTATGGCGGCGGTGACGGTATGCTTCTGATGGTTGAACCGTTATGGCGAGCGGTTGAGCAAGCGAAAGAAAACGACCCAACTGCAAAAGTTGTCATCATGACGCCGCGTGGTATGCGTTGGAAGCAGGCGCTTGCGCAGGAATATAGCGAGCAAGATTGCGGATGTATCTTTATCTGCGGTCGGTATGAAGGATATGATGAACGGATTATGGCACTTGTCGATCAAGAGCTAAGCGTTGGCGATTATGTGTTGACAGGCGGTGAGCTGCCGGCGATGACGATTATCGATAGCATTGTGCGACTTATTCCGGGCGTACTTGGCGGCGAAAACAGCGCGGCAATTGAAAGCTTCAGTGATGGCGAAACGCTTGAGTTTCCGCAGTACACGCGCCCCGAAGAATGGCGTGGCATGAAAGTTCCCGAGGTGCTGCTGAGCGGTCATCATGGTAATATCGCTACGTGGCGTGCAGCACATAGCCGCAAGGTGGACTAGGAATCGCTCGGTTTCGGGGTGTATCTCGCCCGAGCTTTCGGGTTATACACACTCTCAGAAACCTAAACACCCTGCAAAAGCAGGGCGTTTAGGATGTTGTGGTGGATATATCGGAGAGCGATCGATACAAGTTTTGGTGTTTGTTTTTGTAACTTCGCTATCTGTAGAATACACGGAATTACGGTATGTGGCAAGTATTTTTTGGACAAATTTGAAAAAATCATGTGGAAAAACTGTATACTAAAGATATGAAACAGTTTATAACTAGTATTTTTCCGAAAGAAGTATTTAGAACGCGGGCGAACTACGCGGCGTTTGGGCTGGCGTGCTGGACGGTTGCTATGCTTGTATTGCAATTGTTCGCGTTTGAGAAGTTTCCTGGTACGTTTGGCGGCTTGTTAAATGATGCACAGGTGCGCGCTGCAGTCGCGATTGTCATTGCCGAGCTGCTGTCGCTGCCGTTTTTATTATCTATGCGATTGCCGGACGCTGTTCGACGCATTTCCGGTATGCTTGTGGTGCTTGCACCGTTTATTTGGATTATTCTCAGCTTCGTTGGCAACGGACGCGTTAGTTTATTCGGTGCGAGGTTACCGGCGATACCAGCGGTGTGCGGCGCTATCGTTGCGATTGTGTGGCTTGCGGTGGCGATGTACTGCTGCTGCACAGTAGAGCGCCGTAAAAAGAGTTGAGTTTTTGGCGTAAAGGTATTACAATCTAAAGAGCTCGTCGTATTTCATTTGGCATTTCGAGTTAGTATATTGGGGATTCGCCAAGTGGTAAGGCACTGGGTTCTGGTCCCAGCATTCGGGGGTTCGAATCCCTCATCCCCAGCCAAGAGATTATTTTTAATACAAAAATATCGTGAAAACAAAAAATATTACCACTAGCTTTCTCATCTCTACGCTGATTTGTGTGATATTTTCTACCTCGAGTTTTGCTGGTTCTGGGTACGATAGTTTAGTCAAGGATATTTCCACTTCAGCCATGGTAAATAATGTCGCTGATTCCAAGGGTAAAACCTGTGGATCGCCAAACGACGACTATGCAAAAAGTTGGAGATACGCTTTTCGTAGACAGCAGTATAATGATCGCGCGTACCACTCCGCGGCGGTAAAAAGCTTGGAAACGGCGATAAATTCGCCAGATGGCGCGTATCTAGTGGCATATAATCAGGCGACTGATAAAAATGGTCATAGATCCCCTTATCTTTTTACCGTGTATTGGACAGAACACGATAAGTCAAGTTTTGAAACCAGGTTTATTGATATAAAGAATAATGGCGTGTCCGAACCGGTTTTAATTGTACGCGCCAAGGAAGGCTCGTCAAAACAACTGCATAGTGCAGTAGTGGCAAGTCCGTCTGTAGTGCAAGGAGGCACTGTATGTATGCCCGAATTTTTGTGGGGTTATACGTCAGATAAAAATACTAGATATACTAGCTTTATAAAAGGTAGCGCAAATCGGCTATTTGTCTCGACATTTGATGTAATATACCCTGAAGGCTACGAAGGTAGACCAGTGCCGAACCAAGACCCTGCCGATAACTGGAGACCGACGTCTTCGCATTACGATAACCTAATGGGCAAAATTACCATCAACAAATTAATAAACTATATAGATAATTTTTACGGCAAAACATGTGGATCGCCAACATTTGACTATTCTAATTCGTGGTTCAATGTAGTTAATAGACAGGGGTATTGGCATCGCAGAAGTTACCACGAGAGCTATATGAAGAGTCTGCAAAAGGCTATGGCGACTGGCGCTTACGCTATTGGATACAATCAACAAAATAACCATGACAATACTTCTGGAACATATTTCATAACTGTGTATTGGACAGAAAGTAGGGCAGATTTTAGTATGCGTTTCTTGCAAGAATACCCCGATAGGAGATTATCTATTGTTCGCAATAAAAATGCTCAGGGAAAACTATACGTTGCCGTTGTTGGTAGTCCAGCGCTGATTCAGAAAATAGAAGGTTGCGAAGTGAGATTTTTGTGGGGGAACAACACGAACGAGGGGTATGCTAGTCCATATTTTCAAGAGGGAGACCGCAATAAACTGTATAAGTCTACTTTTGATATTGAATACCCTGATGGATACAAAGGATCGCCTGTTCCAGGTAGTTTAACAAAACTAGACTATCTTGCCCTCGGCGACTCCTTCTCTAGCGGCGAGGGTGACACCGAGAAAAACGGTGTAACCAATCAAAAATACTATCGTCAATTCACCGACGTAAAAGAAGATAAATCCAAGGGCGTACCTCAAGAAAAATGCCATATCAGCACAAGGTCATACCCTTACAAGCTAGCGCAGTATATGGGCTTGTCACAATCTGGCATCAAGCAATGGGATACAGTGGCTTGCAGCGGTGCGACGATTTACGATATGAATTGGGATAACTCTGGTGGTTACGAGGGCCAAGATAGCCCGCTAGGTCGATTGCATGGTCTAGACAACAAAGACACTCTCAAGGGTGCGGCTCTCAACGAAATGATTCCCGGCCGCGTCAAGCAAATCGAATTCGTAAAAAAGTATCAACCAAAGGTAATCACGCTGACGGCGGGCGGGAATGATGTAGACTTTGGCGGGAAAATTAAATCCTGTATTGATCCACGAGTTAGTATAGGTACATGTGACTGGGCAAAAGATGAAATGGGAACTCTAGGGTCACAAATTAGAGGTCAATTTGATCGACTCGTTGATCTATACGAAGAATTAAAGACGGCAAGCCCTGGTTCAAAGATATATGCAATAGGATATCCACAGTTTACGACAGATGCAGAGCCAGCCTCATGTGGATTAAACGCTGGGACTATAGATTTGGATGAGAGGAAAATGATTGTTCGTGCCACTCAGTATATGAACGAGGTCATAGAAGCTGCTGCACGCAAGACGGGTGTAAAATACGTAAATATCTCAAATGCGCTCAATGGCGGTAAAATATGCGAGAGATATCAGATTTATATGACCGGTATAGTCGGGCTGGGCGAACAGGAGAGCTATCATCCGAACAGATCTGGGCACACCAGGATCTTTGTTGAAATAGCGAGACAACTTAATCATGAAGATTTATTAACATACAGCAAATACCCCACTGCAGGAGACGAATCTGTAAACGCGCCTTCATCAATATATTTTGACAAAGGCATACCTTCTTCAATTAATACCAAAATGTTAGCGAACGCCAGACCGGCGAAGGGCAGTGATCAAAAAATTGCACTAGCGCAAGGTTCACTACAGCCTAATAGTTCAGCCCGTGTCGAAATTCGATCTAATCCAGTAGACCTAGGCAGCTATAGCGTGTCGAACGATGGATCCCTACAAGAAACAATAACCATCCCCGAGCACATTCCCGCTGGCTATCATACGTTATTCATCTATGGCAAGTCTAAAGACGGCGAAGATATTAAAATTACTCAAACGCTTCTGGTGACGGGTAAAGATCAAGATGATCTAGATGACAACGGCATCAAAGACAAAAACCAACCGTGTGGTGCATTCATTCAAGCTGCTAACAAAGACGAAGACCTGGATGGTATCGACGACGCCTGCGACCCCGAAGTTACTGAGCCCGTCCTCTACTCTGCCAGGAACGGTCTTTCAAAACTTGGTGAAGATGAAAATAGAATTTATCTCTTCCGAAACACGCGAGCCTCAAGCCTGACGGGTGTCACGAATGACTATGTCGACAAATCAAGGAATAAAGATAATACCGATGCGCTCGTTGGATATACTATTAGTGAAGAAGCTCGAGGATTGTCCTTTGAGAAGATGATCGTCATGAAGGAGGGTGATGTCGACAATGATATTGCCAAGAACACGCCAATCATTTTAGCAAAAAATATTGAACAGAAGTGCTATGCTCTAAAATCAGAAGATCATCTATCTCCAGCACTAAAGCCAGGATCAAATGAATATACACCACGTGGATTAATAAAATTAAGTAATTTACCGAAAGGAGTGAGTTGTGAAGAGTAAAGCTGCCAGAAACATATTTCAAAACATAGTGATGTTTGCCATAATAGCCTGGTTGAGCTGTTTCTTTATGGGCTATTCTACAGCAAAAACGGAAAGCATTTTCAGAATTAGCCTTATCGCTATTGTAGTTTTGTCTTTTATAATGATATTTGTCAGTGGTAAATGGTGGCAGCGAATTATATGGAATGTCATTTTCCTAGTATTTCTAGTGGTTTTGATATTTTGGACAGGATGGGATCAAGCTCAATTTCAATTCTGACAATACATAAAAAGCGCACTCCAAAATCGGAATCTGATTTGATTATGTAAAATAAAACACTCAATAAGACTAACGAGTTTTACTAAAACGGGGGATGGGTTATGAAGAATAGAAAACAAAATAAAATAGTCGTACCACAGATAACATTGGCGGTTCTGGCGTCATTAATGTGTGTATGTCTAGTATACGGATATAGCGGGTTCTATATTGATGATTCTGTCTCGGACATGATGGTGCAGTTTATGGCTACTGGAATTATTGTCCTGACTATTGGTTCAATTGCCATGTCGATATTTGTTAGCGGCAAGATACGCTGGGTTTGGATTGTAGTTAGTATCGTCACTGTAGCAGCTATAGTTATAGTAATTCGTGAATTCAATAATCTGAAGCTTCAGTTTAAAGCTTAAAGTAGTATTGTATACCTACAATGATTTAAAGTTGCGCCAATAATTCTAGCGAAGGATATTGAACAGAAATGCTATGCACCGAAACCCGAAGACTATTTGTTGCCGACATTGAAGCCAAGATCAAATGGATACATGCCGCGTGGATTAATAAAACTAACTAGTTACTGAAGGGAGAACGGTCATAAAGAACTAGAAAGTATTACTAGAATACACTTCAGTGCGTGTGCCTATTACTGCGGTGTAGTTGCGTGACTTTCTGTGGGCTATTCGCCAAATGAAATATGACGAAAAACAAAGGGCGGGTTGACTCTTTAAAAACATGGCAGTATTATAGACGTGGCATACAGCCGTATGTCAATCTCGACAAGAGGAGGGTGTCGTGCGTAGCATGATGTCTCGTGTGTGTAGGGTCGTGGCTGTCCTGGCACTGCTTGTGGCAGCGGTCAATCTGCCCAGTTCTGCGTACGCCGCGCAGGGGATTGATTTTGACCTCTACTGTCGGACGCAGTTTGCGGGCGCAGTTAACCCGCATGCTGTTTTGCGGAGCAACAACGTTTACGGGTGGAAGTGTAATGTTGGCTGGTGGATCTACAATCACGATGTTGACCTTGGTCCGGACAACATGAGGAATGCTTGTATCCAGCAGCATGGGCTTCGTCAAGCCTACTACTTGAACTACAACAACCCGTACACGTGGCGCTGTCGCTGATTTGTCGAGACTCCCGTCTCCGACTTTAGTAAGTCTGAGGCGGGAGAATCTTTCTTGACTATGAAGTATAGGATATACTATAGTTTGTGTTTACTAGGGTCATTTATTGTGACGTCTATATCCATACAAACTGCTATGGATGGCATGAACGGTGAATCACCGAACACGTGGATTCATATATTCGAGTTTTTTGTGGCGATATTCTTTGTTGTATTAGCGCTTTATTTTAAGTATAAATACATAAGGGACAAATGGTCATAGCGCCTCTTTGACAAATCATCTCAATCCCGACATAATAGAACTATGAGTACGATTACGACACCGCGCTTGCCGAGTGGTTTTAATGAATATTTACCGGCGGAGCAGATTGAGTTTAACCGATTGCTGGGGATTATTCGCACGGCGTACGAGCGCTATGGTTTCGCGCCGCTTGATACGCCGGATATCGAACTGAGCGAGGTGCTGCTCGCGAAAGGCGGCGGCGAGACCGAGAAGCAAATTTATCGGTTTGAGCGCGGCAAAAACGACTTGAGTCTGCGGTTTGATTTGACAGTGCCGCTGGCGCGCTACGTGGTGCAGCACCAGGGCGAGCTGGCGTTTCCGTTTCGGCGCTACCAAATTGGCAAAGTGCACCGCGCGGAGCGGGCGCAGGCTGGGCGGTTTCGCGAGTTTTATCAGTGCGATATCGATGTAATTGGCAGCGATAGTTCGGTGGTAGACGCGGAGTTTCCGGCGATTATCAATGAAATTTTCGAACAATTTAATTTTGGCGAATTTACGATTCGTATCAATAACCGCAAAGTTTTGAACGGTTTTTTCGAGGCGCTGGGGCTCGGCGCGGTGGCGGCAGATGTGCTGCGAATCGTCGATAAAATCGAAAAAATTAGCCGCGATGATTTGATAGCGGAGCTGCACGATGCCGGTTGCAGCGATGAGCAAGTTACGCGGCTGTTAGAATTTATCGCGATTCGGGGCGAAAATAGCGAGATTTTGCATGAGCTTGAGACGATTGGTATCGAAAACGAGCAATTCCAGGCGGGCGTAAGCGAGCTGCGCGAAGTGTTGGCGGCGCTGGCGGCGATGCGCGTACCCGAAAAGCGCGTGCGGCTCGATTTGACTATCGCGCGCGGACTTGATTATTACACTGGCACGGTATACGAAACGAATTTGAACGATTATCCCGAGGTCGGCAGCGTGTGTTCGGGCGGACGCTACGATAATTTGACGGCTAATTATTCCAAGCGCTCTTTGCCGGGCGTGGGAATTTCGATTGGTTTATCGCGTTTGTTTTATAAATTGCGCGAGGCGGGAGTCGTCAATCCGTCGCGGCAGACGTTGGCTAAAGTTTTGGTGGCGCCGTTTGGTAGCGCGCAGCTACCGCGTGCGCTCGAGGTGGCGCATGAACTGCGCTCGGTTTGCCCAGTGATTACTTATGTCGAAGATGCCGCGATTGGCAAAAAAATGAAATACGCCGACAAACTGGGCGTTCGCTACGCGGCGCTGATCGGCGAAGATGAAGCCGCGGCGGGCGATATAACGCTCAAAGACATGCAAACGGGCGAAAACCGCCGCGTTTCGGTGCAGGCGGCGCGGGATTTGCTGCAAAACGCTACTGCTTGATTTTTGCTGAAAATCTGTTGCAAAAACTACTTTCTTTTCACGCGTTTTCACGTAGTATACTTGAAGTATGAGCAAAGCTCATGCTAAAAACGAAAGGAGGACGACAACATGAAAATGTCCACCAAGACGATTGCATCACTAATGGTGGTGACGGCGGTTGCTTCTGCGATGCCTGGGGCAAGCCGGCTTGGCGTGCCGCGGCAGCGTCGCAAATCACAATTTGATAAATTACTAGCGGTTCATGATCGCAAAGGTGAATTACGCGCAGAAATTTTGGGGATTAGCGCGCTCACGTTTCGCCAGATGAGTCGCACGCGTTCATTTGCGCAGATCGTGCGCGAGTGCGGTATTGGATCGACGCGGGCGTTTCGCTTGGCATTATTCGGGCGATTACGCGACGAATTATTGCGCCGCGGCTGGTCGCGAGCGAAAATTGATGCGTATATGACGGCGCGCGTAGTCCGCGTGGCGGCGTAGTTCTTTTAGTAAAAAATCTGCTCGGAAATTGATGATTTCGGGCAGATTTTTCGTGCATTAACGGCATAAATAGCGTATATAAACATGAATGGGACGCTACCGCTAGTGTTATGCTACTAAAATTATTAATTTCAAGAATTGACATAAGCATATATAGTATACTATCATGAAATACATACGCTATATATAGCGTTTCGCTGTATCTCTGGAGGGCGATCGGCGGTATTATAATAAACAAATAATAATAAGTAGGAGCGCGCTGACGTCGTTGGTGTTTCGTTTTGTGCGCTTAAAATTATACAAGGAGGGGTATGTATAACTACATCAAAAAACGCGACGGCCGAAAGGTCAAATTCAACGACCGCAAGATTATGTCGGCGATTGAGCGCGCCGGGCTTGAGACGGGCGAGTTTGCAGAAGCCGAAGCAGACAAGCTGGCAAAAAAAGTATTGGCGCGCGCCGAAAAAGAGTTGACGGAAAAAGTGCCGGGTGTCGAGCAAATTCAAGATATTGTCGAAGAAGTTCTGCTCAGCAGCCGCTACAAAAAAACCGCCAAAGCGTATATTATTTATCGCGATCAGCATAAGAAACTGCGCGAAATTACCGATGCGGCGCACCTTGACTTGATGGATCAGTACTTATCGCGGCTTGACTGGCGCGTGAACGAAAATTCAAACATGGGGTATAGCTTGCAAGGCTTAAACAACTACATCGCGAGCGAAGTTAGCAAAACATATTGGCTTAATAAGGTTTATACACCGGAAATCGGCCGGCTGCACCGCTCGGGCGATATGCATATTCACGATTTGAATTTGCTGAGCGTGTACTGTGTGGGCTGGGATTTGCAGGATTTGCTGCGCAGCGGATTCACAGGCGTGCAAAACAAGATTTCTAGCAAACCGGCGAAACACTTCCGCGCGATTCTCGGGCAAGTTGTCAACTTTTTCTATACGCTGCAAGGCGAGGCGGCGGGTGCGCAAGCATTTAGTAACTTTGATACGCTGCTTGCGCCATTCATCAAATACGACAAATTGTCGTACGACGAGGTGAAACAGTCGCTGCAGGAATTCGTGTTTAATGTAAATGTGCCGACGCGCGTTGGTTTTCAGACGCCGTTTACAAACATTACGCTTGACTTGGAATGTCCGAGCTATATGCAGGGGCAGCCTGTGGTGATCGGCGGCGAATTGCAAGACACGAATTACGGCGATCACCAAGAAGAGATGAATATGTTTAACCGCGCGCTGCTTGAGGTTTTGACCGAAGGCGACGCAAGCGGGCGCGTGTTCACATTCCCGATTCCAACCTATAATATTACAAAGGATTTTAACTGGGATAATCCAGTGATTGAGAATCTGTGGGAAGCAAGTGCAAAGTATGGCATTCCATACTTTAGCAATTTCGTCAATAGCGATATGAGTCCGGAAGATGCGCGCAGTATGTGCTGCCGCCTACGCATTGATAATCGCCAGTTGGAATATCGTGGCGGCGGATTGTTTGGCAGCAATCCGATGACCGGTTCGGTTGGCGTGGTGACGATTAATTTGCCGCGCTTGGCGCTGAAATCAAAAGATGAAGCAGAGTTTCGCAAGGGTCTTGATTATCTGATGGAGAAGGCGAAGGAGTCGCTTGAAGTGAAGCGCAAAACGCTTGAAGTTCTGACTGACAAGAATCTCTATCCGTACACAAAGTTTTATTTGCGCGATATAAAAAAGCGGTTTGGCGTATACTGGAAAAACCACTTCTCGACAATCGGGCTGATCGGTATGAATGAGGCGGCGCTGAATTTACTCGGCGCGGACATTGGCAGCGATACGGGCAAAGAATTTGCGGAGCGCACGCTTGATTATATGCGCAATCGTTTGGTTGAATTTCAGAAAGAGACAGGTAATAACTATAATTTGGAAGCGACGCCGGCTGAAGGTACGACGTACCGTTTAGCGCGAATTGATAAAGCGGACTTTCCAGAAACGGCGCATTTTGCGAACGGTATCGGTGCGGCGGTTGAGCATCCGTTCTATACTAACTCGACGCATTTACCGGTTAATTATACTGACGACCTGTTTGAACTGCTTGATTTGCAGGATGAATTGCAAACGAAGTATACAGGCGGTACAGTGATTCATTTCTTCTTGGGCGAGCGCATGGCAAATGCAAAAACGCTTAAAGGGCTGGTGAAGAAGATTTGCGATAATTACCGCCTGCCGTATTTTACCTTTAGTCCAAGTTTCAGTATTTGCCGAAATCACGGATACTTGCTTGGTGAGCAGGCGCATTGTCCAAAATGTAACGAGCCGTGCGAAGTATATTCGCGCGTGGTTGGTTTCTTGCGCCCGGTTGAGCAATGGAACAAGGGCAAGCAGGCTGAGTTTGCGATGCGCGAACACTATGATAAGGTGGTTGAAGTAGCTAAAAGGTAGTAGGGGCGGTGTCTCGGAATACGGTTTAGTTACCGCATTCCGAGACACTATACAGGTAGCGGAAATGGTAATCGGTGGCGTACAGAAATTTAGCACAGTAGACGACCCGGGCTATGTAGTAGCGGGATTGTTCACCGTTGGCTGCAATATGCGCTGCGGATACTGCCATAATCCCGAGTTAGTGTTGCCAGAGCAATATGCGGGCGGTATTCCCGAAGATGAGATTTTTGAGTTTTTGGAATCGCGGCGCGGCAAACTGGACGGTGTATTTATCAGCGGCGGCGAGCCGACAATGCACGATGACCTACCAGATTTAATACGTCGTTGCAAAAACATGGGCTTTCGGGTGAAGCTAGACACGAATGGCACGCATCCGGATATGCTGCGCGATATTTTGGCGGAAGGTTTGGTTGATTTTATCGCGATGGATATAAAAGGTCCACTGAGTAAGTATTCGCAAATCGCTGCTCGACCAGTGAATTTGGATGCAATCAAAGAATCAATCCGGCTGATAAAAACAATTGATCATGAATTTCGTACGACGATCGTGAAAGGACAGTTGGAGGTTGATGATTTTGAGGCGGTCGGCGAACTAGTAGATGGCGCGCAGCGGTTTGCATTGCAATATTTTTTGACTGGTCCGACGCTTGTTAGTCCGCAGTTTCGCGACCGCGTGAGTTTTTCGCCGGACGAAATGGAACAAGCGAAACAAATTATGCTGCGGCACGTGGCGGAATGCGTGGTGCGCTGATGGAGTGGCTAACGGCAAAGGTTTTACGCGTTCGGCGCGAAACGGACGACATAGCGACGATTTTTTTCACGGTGCCGGGGCGGGATTTTCATTATATAGCGGGACAGTATATCACGGTATTCTTTGAACAAAGTAGTACGCCGGAAGGTAAAGCGTATAGTTTGTCGAGTGCGCCATATGAAAAACTACTGAGTATCACAGTAAAAGAGGTTGGTGAGTATTCTGGACGATTACATGCGCTCCGCGAGGGCGATTCGTTCATGATATCCGAAGCATACGGGACGTTTAATCCGCAGACGACAAAACCACTGGTATGTATTAGCGCAGGCTGCGGACTTGCCCCGATATGGAGCATCCTTAAAGACGAATTGCACCGCGATACAGACCGGCAAGTACGGCTCTTTTTTAGCAACAAAACGGTCGATTCAATCCCGTTTTTTGATGATTTGAATGCGTGCCAGGCGATGCACCGTGGCGTAAAAATTTATCAGTATATCACTAGGCAGTACGACGTGCCGGCGGATATGAAGAAGGGCCGGATTGACTTAGATGAATGCGTGAGCGCGGTGCCAAACGAAGTTACGTATTTAGTGTGCGGATCGGTGGATTTCGTGCGCGATATGTGGCGCGGATTGGTTAAACGCGGCGTGGACGGCGGTAGTATTAGTACGGAGACATTTTTTGAATGAAACAAAGCTTTGAGAAAATGGAGACAAAGAAGCGTCCGCGGGTTAATCCGCGGGTGGCGGTGAATATGGGGAAATGCGCGGCCTGCCCGCTCGTTAATTTATGCCAGGCGGCACGCTTGAAACGCCCAGATATCGTGAACGATGATAATTGCCAAGCGGTCGTTGAGCATATGGAGAGCGATTCAGGCGGCGGGGAATATTTACCGAGCACGAAAGAACAGTTTAACGATAATTCGCGAAACATGGTTTTCGCGACTGATTTGCACCGCGTGCCATCGCAGAAGCAGAACATAGAGAAACAAAAGCAATTAGAACGAATCGCAGCAGAAAAAAAGCGCCGCGCCGAACAACAGCGCGATTTGCAGCTCAAGCGCCAGCGCGAGCAGCAGGCAAACGTGCGCGCGCGGCAGAAAATGCATCAAAATAAATTACAGCAGGAGAAAGCGCGATCGGTGAAAAGAAATCAGTCCCGCGGGAAGGAAAATTCTTTTCTCGGAGAAATGGTTCGCGTTCTTGTTGAGCCGTTTTGCCGCACGCTCGGCAAGCGCGCCACGCAAGCTGCGGGCGTAGTGGCAAAACGTTCGTAAGCGCGCTATACTATAGCCATGCAGTTTCTTGTCCGCTTTGTTGCTGATTGGCTGATGATTCCGGTCGTGCTTGTATCACTCTATGCGCTTGTTTGGCGCGTGCCGAACCGGCTGCGGTATGCGCGGTATTGTTATATTTTGATGGCGGGCGCGACGGCGTATACGTTGGCAAAGGTAG
>ERZ773073.740-NODE-740-length-16677-cov-9.706233_pt1 | contig 16677 bp, 23 predicted proteins | sample MGYA00580616_ERZ773073 | MGnify/ENA primary metagenome ERZ773073 (study PRJEB29015, sample SAMEA2737960) | human oral metagenome | biome: human oral; feature: human-associated habitat; material: dental | place: China | collected 2131 ...
AAAAGAGATGGTGTTAGCGGTCGATAAAATGTTACGAGGGACTCCTAACGAACACGATTTTGCTATTAATGCGGCGAAATACTATGTTCAAAGATATCCTCACGACTTTGATAACCCCAAGGAAATAATTGATTTCTTATTTAATTCTTCAAGAGGTTATTATATAGAAGACCCTGACGGTTACTCCAATATAAGGGCGGATAAGAGTACTTCTTCTAAAATTTTAGGTAAAGTAAAATCAGGCGAAAAAATAGATGTATTAGATGATACAAGCAATTGGTATCTGATAAAAACTAAAGAAGGATTAAAAGGATATGTACACAAAAGTAGAATAAAAATTAAATAATTTATCCTAAAAACCCTTACCTTTGTAAACAATAAATAAAACAAGATAGAACAATGAACAATCTACTCACCCATTATCCTGTGAATTGGATAGACGGAATGAAGCTAAGCAGCAGCCATTTTATTGCTGTGCAGGACTTTGTTACCGACAGCCTTAGAGATGCCATAGCCCTGCAAACCACAGACCTTAACTACGGCTTACAACCTGTGGCAGGCGACTCGGTAAAGATGCACGTGCTGATGGATCACTACAACCAGTTGCAACTAACCCTTGAAGAGTGCCACGCCGTTACTCCTAATGGAATACGTATACAAATCAGTGCCTCACAAGAAGGACAAACCTTAACGCTAAGCAAGGATATGACAGAAATGAAGGGTAATGCCAAAAAGTAGGTTCAGAACTATATGATGAAGGATTAATTAAACCATACGACCCAAGAATAATATAAAAAGAATTATGAGTGCGATAACTATACAAGCAATTACTATTTTAGAGAATAAAGAAGATGATACTTTAATGGCAAAAGAAGAATTTTTTAAGATGATAGACGAAGCAAAAGAAGGAATAACTACAACAATCCGAGACAATTACATCAGTCATATCATCAAAGGAACAATCGACGAATTAACACGAATTAAAGGAGTGAAGCTAGATGAAAATAATCATGCTCATGTCCTTTTCGTCGTCGATTATGCCCATTATCGCTATTGTAACAAAGATGGAGTAGCAATCCCTAGAAACTTACAGTATCGCTTAAATGATTTAATTATCAAAGATGGAGGGGGAAATTAATGCCATGGAATGACGAAGTTATTTTAATCTCCGAAGGCAAACTAATTGAAGATGATTTAGGCCAGCAAGAGAAAACAAGAGAAGAACTTAAAGTTTTATGCAACGAAAAATCAGTAGGGCGCTTCGAGTTCTACCAAGCAGCAAGAGCAGGCTTTAAACCCCAATTAATTCTTGAAATACATAGCTTTGAAAACAATAATCCATTTGAGGTTATTTTCAAAAATAAAAAATATAGTGTAATTAAAGAATATACCTCCAAAGATATTACAGAATTAACTTGCGAGGAAATCAAAAATGAAAATAGATGATTTGGGTAAAGCGATACTAAAAGAAGTACAGAACTACTCAAAAGAAGTTCAAAAAGATATGGACGAAGTTGCTGATGAGGTTGCTGATGAAGTTGTAGAAAAACTGAAAAATGAAAGTCCTAAGAGTAACAGGAAGAGTGGCGGAGCGTATGCTAGTAGTTGGGTAAAATCGAAAGAAAAAGGAAAAATAAAAATCCACAATAAAAAACACTATAGACTAACTCACTTATTAGAACGGGGTCACGCAAAAAGAAATGGTGGTAGAACAAAAGCAATACCACATATTGAACCTGTAGAACAATTCGCAATTGAGACATTTCCGAAAAAATTAGAGGAGCGACTAGGATGATGAATACTTTATTTAATAATTTAAAACGTTTAGGAATTCCAGTTGCTTATCATCATTTTGTTAATAGAACAACTCCTACTATTCCTTATTTAGTGTATTATTCAGAAGGCAGTGAAAAAACATTGGCTGACAATAAGATACATTGGAAAGTATTAGATATGGTAGTAGAACTTTATAACACAAAAAAAGATTTGAAATTGGAAGAAAAACTGGAAAACATATTAGACGAAATGAAACTAATATACGACAAAACAGAGACATATATTTCGGATGAAGATATATATATGATTTCTTATGATTTTAAACTAGAAAACAGGAGGAAAAAATAATGGAAGAGAATAAAGTAACGTATGGATTAGAGAACGTACATTACGCAGTTATTACATCAGAAAAGAAAGGGAAAATTGAATATGCAACTCCTAAACCTATTCCAGGTGGAGTTGAAATTTCGTTAGAGCCAAAAGGAGAAATTTTTGCGATAAAAGCAGATAACATTGATTTTTATAAAACAGAAAGCAATGAAGGATACGAAGGAACACTAAAAGTAGTTAATCTACCAGAAGCATTTAAACAAGAAGTGCTTGGAGAAAAAGTAGAAGGCGGATTAACAAGTGAATACAGCAATGCAGCTAAAAACTCATTTGCTTTATTATTCCAATTCGAAGGTGATGCGCACGCTACACGTCATGTATTGTACAACTGCACAGCAAAACGTCCGAAAGTAACAAGTACAACAAAAGACGGAAATAACTACAATACTGACGAACTAAGTTTTTCAGCATCTCCTAGATCTACTGACAAAGTAGTTAAGAGAAAAACTAATAAAGATACACCGACCGAAACATACAATAAATGGTTTGAAAAAGTACCAGAAATTGAAGCTTCAGCGAGTGCTGGTCAATCATCAACAGGGAGGTAAATTAAATGGAGTTAGTAGTTAAAGGAATTAAATTAAAAGCAGCAGCTAATTTACCTTTTAAATACAAAGCACATTTCAGACGTGACTTTTTCAACGATATTTTAAGGTTATCCAAAAAATTTAATAAAAAAGAAGAAAATACCAAAAACCTCGATAAAAAAGAAAAGAACGTTAAAAACTTTAATAAGAAGAAAAAACATATTGATGAAATTACAGGAGCAGACATCGAAATTATGTATGACATATTTTGGACGTGTGCAAAAATTGCAGATGATAGTATTCCAGAAAAAGAAGAATTCTTCGGATTACAAGAAAATTTAACTGTAACAGATATTTTTGAAAATATTTCACGCTTATTAGAGGCAACTTTTTATACTGAAAAAAAGTAGATGAATCTGAAGATGCTTCCGATGAAGTATTTACTTCTGAATCATTCTTCATGTGCTGTAAGCAATGTGGTCTAACTCTAGATGAATTGTCAGAAATGACAATAGGAAATGCTCTTGATTATCAAACAAAATATGTTGAAATGCATAGTGATAATAAGAAAGAGAAGAAAGCAGTTAGAGCAACACAGAATCATTTTGATAATTTTTAGAGCGAGATTAATTAATCTTGCTCTTTTTAATAATTTAGGAAAGGAGGAACAATATGGCTAAGATTAAAGGAATAACTATTGAAATAGATGGAAATACACAAGGCTTGGAAAAAGCATTAAAAGGTGTCGAGAAAAACACTACAAGCATTCAAAAAGAGCTAAAACAAGTAGACAAACTATTAAAATTTGATCCTAATAACACAGTTCTTTTATCACAAAAACAAGAACTACTAGGAAAAAGTATAAGTTCTACTTCTGAAAAATTAAAAGTATTGAAATCAGTAGAAGAACAAGTTGAAGCACAATTCAAGCAAGGTAAAATCGGTGAAGAACAATACAGAGCGTTTAAACGAGAGTTAGAAAGCACTCAAAATGTTCTTGAAGGATACAAAGGAAAACTATCTGGAATCCAAAGCGAACAAAGCAAACTTGGAGAAAATACTAAAACTTTAGAAAAGTACTTTAGCTTAACAGGAAAGAGCGTTGAAGATTTTCGACACGTACTAGGAGATAAGCTAACCAACGCTATTAAAAGTGGGAAAGCTAGTAGTGCCGATTTAGATAAAGCTCTTGAGAAGATAGGGAAAAGCGCACTAGGAAGTAAAGTAGATGTCAATGAATTTAAAAATGCCATTAATAAAATAGATGGTTCAAGTGGAATTGATAAGCTAGAAAAACAATTCAAAAGCTTAGATGGTGTAGTAGAAGAATCAACTAAAAAAATTGGGAAAAAACTAGATTTTCAAAATATCCAAGCTGGCGCACAAGTTGTATCTAATTTAGGAAACAAAGTTAGAGATTTTGGAAAACAAGCATTAGAAGCTTTTAACGATGTGGACAAAGGAATGGATATTATTGTATCAAAAACAGGAGCAACTGGTTCAGCGTTAGAAGAAATGCAGGAAATCGGTAAAAACATAGGTACAACTTATCACTTTAGTTTTGAACAAGTAGGAAATGCTGTTGGAGAAGTAAACACACAATTCGGCATATTAGGAGAAGATTTAAAAGAGACATCTATTTTATTTCTAAAATTTGCCGAAATAAACGGAACAGATATCACCAACAGCACAATCAATGCTAAAAAAGCAATGGAAGCTTACGGTTTAACAGCACATGATTTAGGAAACATTCTTGATGGAGTAACTTATGTTGCTCAAGCAACGGGTAGATCAACAGATGAAATTTTCCAAAAAGCAATAGAAGGAGCGCCTCAGATTAAAGCATTAGGATTAACATTCCAAGAAGGAGCTTATTTAATTGGAAGATTTGAACAAAGCGGAGTAGATTCAGCAGCAGCTTTATCTAGCTTATCAAAAGCCTCAGTTACTTTTGCAAAACAAGGAAAGACGTTATCACAAGGTTTATCAGAAACTATCGAGAAAATCAAAAATAGCAAGAGCGAAACAGAAGCATTAAACATAGCAACAAGTGTATTTGGCGCTAAAGGTGCAGTTCGAATGGTTGATGCAATAAAACGCGGTACATTTAGTTTAAAAGACTTATCCAAAGAAATGGAAAATGCCAAAGGTAAAACCGAAGAAACTTTTGATAATATGGAAGACCCTATCAATAAACTAGAGGTAGCTACTAATGCGCAAAAATTAGCAATGTCAGAGTTGGGTTCTGCAATCTCTAGTACATTAGCACCTATTTTTCAAAAGCTAGCCGAAGTATTATCAAAAGTTGCCAAGTGGTTTCAAGACTTACCTCAACCAGTCAAAGATTTTGTTGTTATAATAGGTATTTTAGCATCAGCATTTGCAATTCTAGCTCCAGCTATCGCAGTTGTTGCGCTTGCGATAACCTCGTTAGAAGTCGCATTAGCTCCAATATTATTAATATTCGCTGGAATAGCACTCGCAATCGCGGGCATAATTGTTATTTGGAAAAACTGGGGAACAATCATTGATTGGTTGAGTAAAAAATGGGATGAGTTTAAAAACTATGTATCAGAAATTTGGAAGAGTATATCAGAAACAGCCAGCACCATCTGGGAGAGTATTAGTACTACTATATCAACAGTAATAACTGTAATTTCAACCATAATCAGCACTACACTAGCAATAATAAGTGGAATATGGTCGAGTATCTGGGAAACAATCAGCGGTGTTGCTTCAACAATTTGGGGAACAATCAGCACAACGATATCAACCATATTCGATGGTATTTCAAACACAATCAGCACAGTACTAAACACAATTAGTGGCGTTTGGTCAACAATTTGGGGAACAATTAGTGGCATTGCCTCAACAATTTGGGGCGGAATTACAACAACAATATCTGGAGCATTAGGAGGAATAAGCACAACATTTAGTTCTATAATGAATGGAATAAGCAGAACAGCTAGCACAATTTGGGATGGAATTAAAGGTGTGTTTAGTCGAGCGATAAACTGGATTAAAGGGTTGTTTAATTTCAAATTTAAATGGCCTCATATACCATTACCGCATTTCAGCATAAGTGGAAGCATGAACCCATTAAAATGGATAGATGAAGGTGTACCCAAAATTTCAGTTCAATGGTACGCAAAAGGTGGTATCTTAACTAAACCAACGATATTTGGTGCAAGAGATGGCCAATTATTAGGTGGTGGAGAGGCAGGAAATGAAGCAGTCCTGCCACTTAACGAACAAACACTTGGAGCAATAGGGCGAGGAATAGCTGCAACAATGAATAGCGAAAGTTTAGTAATTAATATTAACAATCCAATTGTTAGAGAAGAAGCAGATATTCAATTAATAGCACAGGCAGTTTACCATGAAATCGAAAAAGGAAAAAACAGATTGAATAAATTGAGAGGAATAAGCGATGATAGAATTTAACAAGTTAACTTTTAACAATAAAAGCACAGCTGATTTTGATTTTGAAATTATCGTTGAGACTTCTCCATCATTAAATTATGTAAGCAGCAAATCAGAACTATTTGAACTAGATGGGAAAACAGGTGCATTAGTTTGAGATAACTCCAATAGAGGTGTGTTACCTTTAAAATACACATTACACCTTATCAAGCCAACAGATGAACAACTCAAAGAAATTAAACGTTGGTTATCAGTTGAAAATGCGTGGCTTAAACCACCGCAGAAAAACATCTTATACAAAGTGTACAAAGTAGAAAGCTTTTCTTCATTTCGAAATAAACTTGGCAATTATCAAATTGAAGTGGAATTCAAATGTGATCCTATTGCATATAATATTGAGCCATTTAGTAAAGTATTTAATCCAAATGGAACACTAGACACACAAGGAGACTATGCTATTTTCCCAAAAATAACAATCGAAGGAAATAGCACCAGTGAAGTGAGTTTAACAATTGGAACACAAGTAGTAAGATTTTCGAAATTAGATACAAAAATCATAATGGACGGAAACCCAAGTAATCCAGTTGTTTTAGATAAAAACGGAAATGATGAAACAGTACTTTGGAAAGGTGATTTTATTAAATTAGAACCAAATAAAAGGCTTGGTATAGTTGGGAGTACAGGTATTACAAGTATTAAAATTGAATGCAGATGGGGGTGGTATTAGTGATAGAATTATATAACCAAAATACAACGGACTTCACCTATCATGGAGTGATTCTACATGAATGCACAAAAGCTGTTGTTAAGGAAGCATTAAACGGTGATTTTGTAGCTAAATTAGAATATCCTATCACTAATTCACATCGCTACAAAAAACTAAAAATAAATAAGATAATATACCTACCTACACCTAGAGGAAATCAACCATTTAGAATTTATGATCTTGAAAAAAGAAATGACAGAATAATAATCGAAGCGCAACACACGACTTTTGACATAATGGAACAATTGGTCGAACCTATTAGTATTAATAATAAGACATGTAGAGAGGCCTTAGATACATTATTCGGAAAAATGAAAACCCCAAATAGTAAATTTACTTGGAAATCTGAAATAACAGAACGCCATACTTACAATACAACAGAAGAAAAAACCTTTTATTCCAACCTAATGGACGGTAAGCACAGCGTAATAGGAACATGGGAAGGTGAGTTATTAAGAGACAATTTCGGTATAGAAATTAAGAAAAGAATTGGGAAAGATACCAATATTGTTATCTCAACAAGTACAAATCTTAAAACCTTCGAAGAGAAACAAAGCTCACGTGGTGTAGTTACTAAAATTTATGGAAAATCAACGTTTAAAGCAAATAAAGATGACAAAGAGGATACAGTATTAACAGCGGTAGCGATAAGCCCGCTTAGAAATACGTATCCTTTTGAACGTGAAAAAAGCTATGTAAATAATGATATAAGAACTCAATCAGAACTTATACAATGGTTAAATAACAAATTTAATAAAGACCATATCGACAAAGTAAGCAGCAATATTAAAGTAACACATCAACAACTAAACAACAGGATTATTAATTTAGGTGACACTGTACGAATTTATGTAACCGAGCATGATGTAGAAGTCACTAGAAAATGTACAGAGTATGAGTACGATGCTATCTTTAAAAGATATATCAATGTTACTTTCGGTGAGGAAAAAACAGGAATAGCAGGAATTGGAAGCACGCACAGTGATAGCAGTAAAGAAGTTCAAGATATTGTAAATATGTTTCCAAACAACAGCAAAGAATTCTATGATAATCTAGCTGAATTACTGCAAGAAAACGCTAAAAAGTTATTTGAAAAAGAAAGTGGAAAATTCTTAGAAGGCATTAAAGATGGCATTGAAAAGAATAAATCTCAAATAGAACTTAACAAAGCAAAAATCACAGATGAACTGAATAGGCTTAAAGTAGATACTAGTAACGAATTAAGCAACTTTAACAAAAGTTTAAAAGAAACAAAAGCTATAATGGACGGCCGTAACGAGCATTACGAAGCACGATTTGACGCCCTTCATGATGAAAATGGCCTAGCCTTGCACTATTTCGGACAACAAATGGAACAGCGGCTAAAAAAAACAGATGATGATAATGTAACACGAACTGAAGCTTTAAGAACCTGGACAGAAGAATTAACTACAAACAAACTCACAAGAGAACGCGAAGAGCTGTTAAAAACTATCGACAGCAAAGGGTATGTTACTAATGCAGCATTTTCTAATAAGTTCGAAGAAACAGCGAAAGGAATTCGAAGAGAAATAAGCAATGTTGATAATAAGGTAAATACTTTAAACTCATGGAAAACAGTAGCCAATGAAACCTTAAATAACGTGGTATCTAAAACAAATGATGTAATTACCTATTCGCAATTGAAAATAACAAATAATGGAATTAATTTTGGTTCTGGTAGAGAATTCAACGGAGAAAAACTGGTTAGCATGCTTACAGTTAATCCAGGATATATCAAGGCAATAACCGAAAAAATGATAATAACTCCAGCTAATGAAAATTTAGTGAATTCAGATCTCAAGAATACTTCTTTTGTAGCCAGCAACGGAAAGGTGTTAGCAACCGAAATAACAGGAATCAATACTCCAGCAGAATTCCTTATCAAAGGATACGCGCAAATACAAGATGGCAATATATTATATTTTTCCGCAAAAGTGCAATTAAAAAACTCGAATACTATTCGTACATATAAGTGCTTACATTATCTTGATGAGAGTGGAAATTTCGAGCGCGACTTAAAGATAGATGATGTTGATGCAGATCAAGTGAAGAACATATCTTTTATAGTAGATATATATACCTATAAATCTAATGAAAGGATAGTTACATTTAAAAACTTAGCCATTATCCAAAAAAAATCAGCAAGCTTACTGGTGGACGGAACTATCACATCGACTCATCTAAAGTCTAAGATTATTACATCAAACCACATTGTAACAGATGCAATAGAGGCAATACATATCAAATCAAATAGTATTACAGCCGATAAAATGTTAATTGATGAGGCATTCATTAACAAATTATTAGTTAATAATTTATTAGTGGAAAAAATAACCTCTAATTACGCATTTATTAACAAAATATTAGCAACTGATATAGATGCAACTCGAATAAAGTCGGGATATTTAAGTGGAGATAGAATATACGGTGGAACAATTCAAGGGGTCACACTCCAAGGATTAAATAAAATAAAAATAGGTCAACATGGATTTATGCAACCGATAGAAAAAGGACTACAAATCAACGCTCCTGCATCTTATAACGCTAACTGGGGAGTTGGTGTTCAAATTGTTGGCGCTGCTTATCCAGGAGTCGGCACAGGAACAGTTCCCAAAGGATTATTTATATACAGTGATGACAATTTTGATACTAGTGGGACAGTAACTTCAAGAAGCGAAAATTTATTAACAGTCAACGGAACAATAACATGTCGAAGCCTATCTGATGCATATGGAAATTATCAATTGGGATATGCCATCCCAACTATAATGAAAAATGATGAAGGCGGAAAAGGACTATATCCAGTATTCAATATATATCACCAAGATAATAGAAATGGACAATATTTACTATATACAGTACCAGGTACATATTTTTCAGTAGACGCTTCAAGAGTATCTGATATTCGGTTGAAAACAAATATAAAAGAATCTAAAATCAAAGCTTTAAGTATCATCAATCAAATTTCATTTAAGTCATTTGATTGGAAAGAAACTAAAAAAGGCCATGAAAAACTGGGAATGATAGCGCAAGAATTAGAAAAAATAGAACCTAGTTTTGTTAAATTCATAACTCCACAAAGTGGAGACGGTCATTACACGCTAGACATGGCGACATTAAACACATACAATCTAAAGGCAACACAGGAGCTTGATTATAAAGTTGAAGTCAAAATAGCAGAATTGAACCAAAAAATAAACAAACTAGAAAATGAATTAAAAGAATTAAGGAGTGCAGCATAAATGGAATTAAAGATTAAAAATAAAAATATAGAGATTATATACAAAATATTTTCGGAATTACCTATTACGAAAATGAAAGCAAATAGAGGAAGAGCGAAGTTTCTTAAAAAATTAGAAGAAAAATTCAATAATTTTATCGAGGACAGAAAAGAAATCCTTGAACTTTATGTTGAATTTGATAAAGAAGGTAAACCTATTTCAAACGATGGAAAGTTACAATTTAAAGAGGATTACACAGAAAAAGACTTAACTAAAGATATTGACGAATTAGCCAATGAATTAATCATTATCCAAAGCGGAGAATACTCAAATAGATTTATTGACTTATTTGATGATCTAGAAAATTTAGAAACGCAATTATCAGCACAAGAAATAATCTTATTAGATGAATTATTAGAACAATACGAAAATCAAAAAGGAGAACAAAAATAATGGCATTAGCAATTAAAAAAACAACAAAACTTACTGGAGAATTTAAAGTGGAAGATGTAATCGTTAAAACAACAACAGTAGATATTGACGAAAACGGAGTATCAATTGTATTTGAGTATATGAACAATACAGACTTATACGCCTCTAATCGAAGAGAAATGAGAAAACAGGAAAAAGAATTTAGAGATAAAAGATATGAAGTCGAAGATGCTATTTTAGCTGAAATTGAAAAGAAAAATACAGCCCAACAAGCCTAATTTAATTAAGGAGAAACATAATGTTTGAATTTTTAAAACACTTTCTAGAAACTGAAGATGGAAAAATTTTATATTTATTATCGATGATAAGCTTAGCGATGATTCTTGATTTCTTAACAGGAATCATTGCTGCTAAAATTAATTCTAATATCACATTCAATTCTAAAGCAGGAATTAATGGGATTTTACGAAAAATAGGAAGTATTCTAGTAATGGTATTCTTCATTCCGATTTCAGTGCTTATTCCTGGAGATACAGGCACTATTCTTATATATACACTATATATAGGATATTTAGTAATGGAACTTAAGAGCATTGTAGAAAATCTAAATAAAATGGGAATAGATGCAGAAGCTCTTAAAAATATAATCGAATTACTTAGCAAAAATAGAGGTGACAAATAATGGTAAAAAAATCTGAAGCAATCGCACATTTAAAGTCTGAGGTCAATAAACCTCATGACTTTGATGGAGTTTATGGTAGTCAATGTGTAGATGAAGTTAACTATTACTTATACAAATTTTGGAAAATCAGATTGTATGGAAATGCAATCGATTTATTAGAAAACGCAAAAAAACAAGGTCTAACTGTAATATACAATGCTCCAGGAGTTAATCCAAAAGAAGGAGATGTATTTGTAATGACAGTCCCTTATCATAATTTTGGACATACAGGAGTAGTAATCGAAGATAGTGACGGTTATAAAATTAAGACCATTGAACAAAACATCGATGGCAATGCAGATGCATTAACAGTAGGAGGTCCAGCTCGTTTTAATGAACGTGATTTCACTGGTGTTATTGGTTGGATTAGACCAGACTTCGAAGATGAAGGGAGTAGAAATATGACTTATACAGAGGATGAAACATATTTAAGAAGGGATACACCACAAGTTGGTGTATCTCCTTACAGACAAGTTCACGCACATTCAACAGGAAATCCAAATTCTAAAGCTAGTGGAGAAGCAAGCTATATGAGAAATAAAGACTTAAATAGTGGATTTTACACACATGTGGTAGGAAACGGACAAGTATTTCAAACAGCATTAGTAGGACAAGGAGCTTGGGATGTTGGTGGTGGTTGGAACAATGAGACATTCGCAGCAGTTGAACTTATAGAAAGCCATACAACATATGATGAATTTAGAAAAGATTATGAAATCTATATCCAACTACTAAGAGATTTAGCAAACCAAGGCGGAATACCAATTACTGTTGATTCTAGCGACCTTGAAGGAATAAAAACACATTTCTATTGCACTAACAACCAACCTAATAATTTTTCAGACCATATAGATCCATATCATTATTTAGCAAAATGGGGAATAACAAAGGAGCAATTTAAAAAAGATGTTGAAAGTGGAACTATTAGCAATATTCCACAAAATAACAATAATAGTAGTAACGTATTAGATACTAACACTAATCTTGAAAATCGTGAACAACCTTACTACAGAGGATATTTAAGCGAAGATTACTACGTAGAAACAGAACCTAATGCAAATAGCAATGATAAGGAATACCTTCCAAAAGGAACAGAAGTATATGTTTACGAAAAGAAAAATGGTTGGAGTAGAATAGGTCATCACACATCAAATCAATGGGTTGAGGATGATTATTTAGTAAATGCAGTTGAGATGTAGTTATTATTGCAAATAATAAAGTTGAAAAGAAGTAGGTGTTATCGACATCTACTTCTTTTCTTTTTTTATTGACAAATTTTAAAAAAGTGTAAAATAACTATTGACTTTATACATCTTATGATGTATAATTATAAATATAAAGGAGGTGAAAAAGTGGGTAAAAAACAAAATAAAAAAGAAGATTCTAAACAAGAAACTCTTTTAAAATTATCAATAATATTAGCTCTGGTACAGTTAATTAAAACGATAATTGAGTTGATTGCTAAAATCTTCTAAATACTTCAAGGGAACGGAGCTTATAAAAGCTCCAAGTACCTACTTGTTACTCACATTATACCATGAAAAAAGAAAAGATACAAATAACAATTCTTATTTTAGGAATTATAGCAACTATAATTTCAATAATTTTAAAATTTATCTAGGAGGTAGTATGATTGAAAAAGTAATAAAAGAAATTGAAGAATTATTTAACAGCAACATTACAGATTATAGAATAGCGAAAGATAGTGGTGTAGCTTTAAGTATGATTCAAAATTACAGAAATGGCAGTAGGAGTATAGAAAATATGACTTTAAAAACAGCTGGGAAATTATGTAAGTATATCGAAAGGTATGAAAAAATAGACAAAAAATGATATAAAGGAATTATAGAGCTACGATAGGTGGGGGAATTCTTAGTGTATTGGAAAAGACCTCGATTATATTAATATTTTAATAAAAACCAAACAATATATCACTAAAACTGTTACGAAATTACAAACGTTGTTATTTATTTGTATTAACAAATAATACTAATTTTAAATTAAGAAACATTGAATTTACAACAATTATATATTTATATAATATATAATAAATATAAGATAAAATCAGAGAAACTAAATAATAAAGTTAAAAAAGCCTTAAAGTATAAACGTTTAAGGCTTTTTGTTATGGCACTTGACCCACACTTGACCCACACTTTAAAAATTAACGTATCTTACGAATTTTTTCCCAACTTCTTCTTTTAGCTTTTCTGTTACGTGAGCATATATACTCATTGTTTTTTTAGGTCTGAATGGCCTAATCTATCTTGTACTTCTTGGATAGTAAAGCCACTTTCAAATAATAAACTGCAGTGAGTGTGTCTAAAACCATGTACTTTAATTTCTTTAAAATCATGATTTTTACAGATACGTTTTAAATTAGCATTCATGAAATTTAGATATAAATAAGAGTTCGTGATCTCGTCAGTAAAACAAGGTTGATGTTTCTTTACTCTTGTACCTATCATTAAAAATCTTTCCCTTTGATTAATTTTCCAACGTTTTAAAATATTTGCGGTTTGTTCATCAATGCTAATATTTCTTACACCACTTTTACTTTTTGGAGTTTGAACAACTACCTTTTTTTCTGTATTCAATGCTAACGTCTTGTTTATATTAATTGTATTGTTGGTAAAGTCAATATCAGACCATTCAAGAGCCTGTAATTCACCCTTACGAATACCTGTAAAAGCTAATAACCTAAACATTGTAGTTAGTTTTATATCATCCTCATTATCAACTAAAGTAAGGAATTGTTTTAATTCTTCTTTAGAGTAATATTTATCCTTATCATCTGAAGTAATATCATCTTTTGGTTTAGGTAATAGTACATCTTTCATTGGGTTACTGTATATAACTTTCATCTTAACAGCATAATCTAAAATCATGCTACCATAGATCTTTATTTTTTTAGAACAGCAAGTGAAAACTTTTTACTGTAATTATTAATAATTTTTTGGCAGTAAGGCAGAGTAAGTTTTTTTAATTGCATATTTTCTAATTTAGCAAGTAATAAATCAAATATATGTTGATTGACTAGTAAAGTACTTTCTTTAATGGTATGTTGATAACCCTCGTACCATAGCTCATATATTTCTTTAAATGTTGTAACTTCTGTATTTAATAAGCCGTTAGTAGCTATTTCAGTTTTAATTTTAGCTTCACATAGTACCGCTTCTTTTCTAGTTTTAAAACCGAGTCTTGTTGTTTCTTTTCTTTTTCCATTTTCATCTTTTCCAAGATAAACTTTAATCATGTAATATTTTTTATTATCACGTTTATTTATATATTCTTTAATCATTTTTCATCATTTCCTTTCTATCTAGCACATATCAAAGAAATTAATGATTGAATTGATATTATGTATATGATATAATATACACATCTTAAGTAGTTTTGAGATCACTATTAATATGTGACGATATAGTAATACTCGAAACGGACTTACACTTTTAAAAAACTCTCTATCTCTTGGCAGGGGCAGGGAGTTTTTTATTTTATTTTAAATCAAGTTTAATGATTTTTTTCTCTTTTTGTGACATAAAAGGTTGTACTTCTAATTCAAGTTCTCCATCTTCATTTACAGCAAACGCCTGAGTAGCGTTTTCAAAAACTCTATTGGCTGAAATTGTTTCTAAAGTTAATTGAACAGGGTATGCTTCTGCTTTTTTACCATTTACATATAATCTAAGCTCAGTACCTACTGAATAATCTTTGTCAGAAAGGTTTTTAACATCGTATGTTACTAAAAGAACTTTCTTAGCTGGTTTATCTAGGAATTGATTTCTTTCATCAGTCCATGCAGCAGTTTTTACTGTTATTTCCGCTTCTTTATCAAATGTGATAGGTGCGCCTAATTTAGCCTCATTACTGTTTTTCTTTTCTTCTTTTTGTTCTGTTTTTCCAGAAGATGAATTAGTCTCTGTTTTTGAAGAACATCCTGCAAGTACTACAGCACTAGCAAGAAATGTACTCAATAATATTTTTGATTTTTTCATTTTTATATACTCCTTTTGATTTGTATTTTTGGCGGTTATTTAACCATATTGGATAGCTAAAGTTAACTAGCTATCTAAATATTTAATTCTTTCTTCACATATTCTATAGTCTAGTTTAAATGACTTGGATATGTGAGAGATATTATTTATTTCTTTTATTTCCTCATTTGAAATTATAAAATAGCTTGCGAATAGGTCGGCTTCTATTTCTTGTCTTGATAAGGGTACTCTTGAAATTCTCCTTAAGAAGTGTAAGTTTGAATTTTTGTGTAAAATAAAGTGTCCTAATTCATGTGCCATGGTGTATCGCTTATCATCGTCAGATAAGTTGTTATTGATGTGTATGTAGTGGTATGTTTTCTTGCAAATTTCCAAAGAATGATATAGCCCGTTGTTTGTTCCTAAATCGTTGAATAGTACTGTTATTCCTAATTGCCTAGCGATATTAAATGGATTAGTTGTTCCGTACTCCTGGATTAAGGAGTAGTAAACATCTTTAATCGTCATTTTCTGTTTTGTGACGCGCCATTGCAATTCTTGCTGCTTGTTCGATTGAAGCACGCACTAAATCTTTTGTTACTTCATCCATTGGTTCTCCGCTATACATTAAAGTTTGATTACTATTTAAATTATTCATTAAATCATTAACCATATTTGCTATATCAATTTCTTTTTGTTCATCTTCCCAGCCCATAAGAAAAGCAGGCGTGGTGTCTAACACTCTAGCTAATTCTTTAATTTTGCTAAGTCCTAAATCTACTTCATCACGTTCATATTTTCCTATAAGTGTATCGTGTACATTAATAAGTTTTGCTAATTCTTTCTTTTTTAGATTTTTAGCTAACCTTTTTTCTTCAATTCTTTTTCCTAACGTCATGCATATACGCCTCCTTTAAAATAATTATACTACATCACATTCTTATTTTCAAGAACAAGGTTATATTTTTTGATAATATTTTTTAAAAAAAAAGAAAAAAATTCTTGATAAGTAAAAAAACTCATGTTAAGATATAGTTACAGTCAAGAATATAGTTCTTGAAAAATAATAAAAAGAAAGGTGGTACTATGGATAAGTTAAAAGGAAAAATAAGAAAGCAAAGAAAGACTTATAAACAATGTGCTGATTATTTAAATATCTCGGTTAGTAGTTTCTCTGATAAAATCAACGAAATTCAAGACAGAGAAACTAAATAATAAAGTAAGAAAAGCCTTAAAGTATAAACGTTTAAGGATTTTTGTTTATTAATAATTTAAAAAATATTGAAAGAAAATGAAAAAAATATTGACAAAGCATTAGAGTTGTAATATAATATTAAACATAACAAGATAACAATTAAATAAAATTTCAAATGCGGGTGTAGTTTAGTGGTAAAACCTCAGTCTTCCAAACTGATGTTGTGAG
>ERZ773073.741-NODE-741-length-16670-cov-38.759555_pt1 | contig 16670 bp, 17 predicted proteins | sample MGYA00580616_ERZ773073 | MGnify/ENA primary metagenome ERZ773073 (study PRJEB29015, sample SAMEA2737960) | human oral metagenome | biome: human oral; feature: human-associated habitat; material: dental | place: China | collected 2131 ...
AAGCTATCAAACTTCTTAGAAAATTTTTAAATATTTTTAAAGATTTTAGAACCCTATGACACTTGGCTAAGCTCCTTAACTTGTTAAGGAGAGATAATGCCCAGTCATGGGAGGTTCAGGGATACTTTGATAAGAAATAGAATAGAAACAGAGACAGAATATTGGAGAAATATATTTTTTACCTATATAAATAATTTAAGATATAAAAGAGAAGAAATTTTATTTGAAAAGAATTTTAAGAATATTGAAAAGGCTTTAAAAGATGGAAATAAAATAAAAATTAAATATCATAACTATATAAGGCTTATCAATCCATATTTTATTAAGGTTTCAGATAGTGAAAGTCGTTCATATTTATTTTGTTACTGTGAAAAGAATAAAGATTATAGAAATTATAGAGTATCTGAAATAGAAGAAATATGGTTTACTAATGAAAAAATTGAAATAAAAGATAAAAAATATATTGATGAAGTCTATAAAAATTTTGACCCTTTTTTATTATATAAAAATAGAGTAAAAGTGAGATTTACAGAAAAAGGTTTAGAGTTATATGAGAAAGTTTTAACTAATAGACCAAAACTTATAGATAAAGAAGATAATATCTATCTCTTTGAATGTGATAATAAATTGGCAATGGTATATTTTGCACAATTCTTTTCATTAATTGAGATTTTAGAGCCACAGGAATTGAGAGAAAAGTTACAAAATCAGTTAGAAAATACATTAAAAATATATAAAAATGAGGAGGATAAAAATGTTTAACTTGAGGGGAAGTAGAAAGAGAAAAACTGAAGAAATTATCAAGAAATTTTTAAAAAGTTATGCAGAAAATGAAAAGAGTCAAGATAAAAAAGATTTAAAAACTTGGTTAATTTCTGAATTACAAAATGAATTAGCTAATAAAAAGGCGGAAGATATAGAAAAGATAGCAACTGAACTTATATCAGGAATTGAAGTTTATTATCAAAAGAAAAAAGAAGTTGAAAAATATCAAAGTATGGGTATAACTAATGGAGATTTTGTTGGAAATGAAATATTAGAAAAAGTTGCAGTTGAAATAGAAGAAGCAGAAATTTTAGATACAAAAGAAGTTATTGAAGATATGAAAGAAGCAAGTAATGTTTTATCTCAATATAATGAGGCTATGATATATGAAACAGCTAGTATAAAAGAGCCTCAATTAGTTGCTAATGTTTTAGGTGTCAATTCTGTAAATAATTATGTTGACACTGTAAATAATGCAATAGATAGTGCTAATAAGACTTTAATGGAAAGTGTTACAACTAAGACAGGAAATATAAATCAAAATCCAAATTTAGATGGCTTTATTTTTGAAGAACATCATGCTGGAACTTTTAATATAGATGCGACAGTTAAGGAGAAAACTTATCAAGCTAAGGCATTAAAGCCAGAAATTGGAGAAACTTATGGAAAAAACTCTATTGACCTTATTATAGAAGATAGTGGAAAATATGTTAAGAAATATTCAGCAAAAGCCTATAAAAATGCTAATGAAACAGCAAAATCTTTTTATGATAAAATAACTGGGTATAAATATAAATTTCAATCTAAATTAGTTCCAACAGATCAAGTTGGAGATATTGCTAATTCAGTTGATAAAATAAAATATAATGATGTAGAAAGTAAAGGGATAACTAAGGCAGAAATTAAAGATATCCAAAATGACTTACAAAGTGGGAATAAAAAAGTAGATATATTTAACTTTAAAAAAGATGTAAATACTATTTCAATATCAAAACAAATAGGTAAACAAGCAATGCTTAATGGAACTATGGGGCTAGGTGTAGGAATGGTAGCAAATATTGGAACAAAAATTATTCAAGGAAAAGAAGTTGAAGCAGAAGAAGTTATAGAAGCAGGAATCAAGACAGGGGCTTCTATGGGAATGGCAACAGCAGTTGCTGGTGGAATAAGAGTTGCAGTTGAAAAGAAAGTTATTCCAGCAGTATTTTCAAGAATGCTTACAAATAATACTATTGGAGCAATAGCAGCTTCTTCTATAGATATAATAGGAACAGCTTTTAAATTAGGAAGTGGAGAAGTAACATTAAGTAAAGCTGTAAAAGATGTAGGGAATTCACTTGGTGCTGGATATGGAGCAATAATATCTTCTGGAATAGGATTTTCAGGTGGAATGGCATTGGCTACAACAATAGGATTAGGTACAATAGGAACAGTTGGAACTATATTAACAGGAGGATTAGCTTTAGTAGCAGGTGCTGTCTGTGGAGTTATTGGAAGTAATATAGCTTTAAAAATAGCAAATGGTTTAGGAAAAATTACAGAAACAGTTGTAGACAAAGCAGTTGATATAGTGAAAAGTGGAATGAATACTGTAAAAAATATGGCTAGTGGTTTTATTAATACAGTTAAATCAATGGGAAGTGTAGTTAGTTCAGGAGTTAGTAGAGTTGTTGGTTGGTTTAAAAGATAATAAATAGAAATATTCTAAATATTAGGAGGGTAAAATGGAAATAAATTTAATTAAGTATTTAAGAGCAAGAAGACCAATAATTTGGGTAAATAGTGGAGATTACAAGGAAATTGACACTATTGTTAAAGAAGCAACAAAGGATTATCAAGATAAAGCTATATATGAATATAGAGCTTTGGGTGTGGTAGATTTTGAAACTAAGGTAAAAGAAGAAGATGTAACTGATTTATATAACTTTTTAGATACCTTATATTCAGAGGGGATAAAAAGAAATGTATTTCTACTAATTAAAAATGCAGAAGAAGAAATGAAAGATTCTAAAAATATTGCTTACATTAAAAAGATAGCAGAAACAAGATATTCAAGTCCAGACTATAATTTTACAATAATAGTTGTAAGTGAAACTGAAACAGTACCAAAAGAATTAGAAAAATTTACTTCAATACTAGATATTCCAAATATGTCAAAAGATGAGATAGAAAAATATATTTTAAAATTTTCTAAGGATAATAATATAAAAGTAGATAAAAAAGATATAGGGGAAGTTGCTATTTCATTAAAAGGATTAACTAAACTAGAAATAGACCATGTGCTTAATATGATAATTGAATCAAAAAATAATATTTCTATTTCAGGTAGAGATATAATAATAAAAGAAAAGGGACAAATAATTAAAAAATCATCAATATTAGAAATAATAGATTTTAAAGAAAAAATTGAAGATATTGGAGGTTTAGAGGGTTTAAAAGAATGGCTTAAATCTAAAGCACAAGTATTCAGAAAACTAGATGAAGCTAAAAAATTTGGAGTAGATACACCAAAAGGAGTATTGCTTGTTGGAATGCCTGGTTGTGGAAAGAGTTTAGCAGCTAAAGCTAGTGCAAGACTTTTTAATGTACCACTACTAAGACTTGATATAGGAAGATTATTAGGAAAATATGTTGGGGAATCCGAACATAATATGAGAGTGGCATTAAAAACTGCTGAATCTATAAGCCCTTGTATATTATGGATAGATGAAATAGAAAAAGCCTTTGCAGGAATAAATCAAGATGGGGGAGCTAGTGATATCACAAAAAGATTATTTGGACAATTTTTAACTTGGTTACAAGAAAAAGAAAATACAGTTTTTGTTGTTGCAACAGCTAATGATGTAACTGTTTTTCCACCTGAGTTTTTTAGAAAAGGAAGATTTGATGAAATATTTTTTATAGATTTTCCTAATGAAGAAGAAAGAGAAAAAATCTTTAAAATACATTTAGAAAAAAGAGGAAAATTAAATGATAAGATAGATATTAAAAAACTAGCAAAAGAAACAATAGGATATTGTGGTTCAGATATTGAAGAAATTGTAAAAATGACGGTGGAAACTGTATTTAATGTTGAAGATATAGAAAATGAAGAAGATTCAAAATTAAGAACACAAGATTTATTAGATTCAATAAAGAGTATAGATTCACTTTCAAATATTTTAGCTGATAAAATAAAAGTTTTAAAAGATGGTTATGAAAAGTTTAAAATAAAGTCTGCTAGTCAAGAAGTCCGATATAGAAGACCTAAACTTGAAGATATGGTGATAGTAAATGGCGGAAAATATAAACCATCATTTTTTAATAAAGAAATAAAAATATTTGATATAGAAGTTTATAAATATCTAGTAACAAATAAAATGTGGAATTTTGAGAAAGGTATTTCTGTTGGTTCTGTAGTTGGTTCTTTTATTACTAATATTTCTTTCTTTTCTAATTCTTTTAAAAATTTTTTTTCTGATTATAAAGAGGAAAAAAATGAAAATCATAATTTCTCATTTATTGGATACAAAAGTCCTAAAGAAAATATTTCTTGGTGGGATATTTTAAAATATTGTAATGAATTAAGTAAGAGACATAATTTAGAACCTGTTTACAATATAACTTATGATAATTTAAATAAACCAATATTAAAAATAAATCAAATTGGAGAAAGTCCAGTTGAACCAGATAAGGCAGATTTTAAAAAGACAGAAGGATTTAGATTGCCAACAGAGGTTGAATGGGAATGGTTTGCTAGAGGTGGAGAAGTAGCTATTCAAGATGGAACATTTGATAAAGTTTATTCAGGTAGTGATAATCCTGAAAAAGTAGCTTGGTATAGAGATAATTCAGAAGGAGAAACTCATTATGTTGGAACAAAATTACCTAATCAGTTAGGACTTTATGATTGTAGTGGAAATGTTTGGGAATGGTGTTATGATACTTTTAGTTCAAGTCCTATATCAAAAAAAGTAGCTTATATATTTGATATAAATGAAGATAATAGAGTGCTGAGAGGCGGTTCTTGGAAAACTACTAATGGTAATTGTAAAGTTACTTTTCGTACTTTTAGTGATAGTAATAATAGGGTCAATGATATTGGTTTCCGTATAGTTCGTACGGTTTAAAAAATTAGAAAAAAGAAAATTATTAAAACAAGGGGAGATATTTTGAATGTTTGAGAAGTCAAAAGAATATTGGAATAAATATAAAAAATATGTAGTAATATCTATTTTAGTTATATTAGGGATATTTGTATTAAATTTTCTTTTTGTTATTACAGATTGGATTGCTGGAAAAGGTTTTAATGGGAAAGCAATTTTATATTCTCCTGTTTCTAATGAAGAATGGTTATCATTTATCGGAAATGGAATAGTAGGCTTGGCAACACTATTGTTGTTTTGGATAGCTAAAAAGAGTTTGGAACATGAAAGAAAAAAAGTAAGATATGAAGATGAATCAAAGAAATTAAAAAAAGAGAAAGAAATAGTTGAAGAATATTTAAGTACTTTTGATATTGATAGCCTTTATAATTTAGGAATTTTAGGAGCTTCTTCTTCAAAAGAATTTTATAATACAAAAGAAATTGAAAATTATATTTACAATGAAAAAGAAAAAAAAGAAAAAGAATTAAATTCATTAATAATAAAAATAAATTTTAATACTAATTTCAAAATTTTACTTAAAAAAGAATTTCAGTTAAAAGATGAGAAAGAGAAAAAATGTAATGATGGATTAAGAAATTTGTATGAGATGTATTTAGAAATTTCAAATAGAGTGATTGCAAAAATTATTAAAGAAGTTTATTCTAAAAATTTTAAAGAAGGAAAAAAAGGAATTTATGTAGATACTTCTGTAAAAAGAGAAGAATTAAAATGTTTTGATAAAATTTATTCTAAATATGAAAAATTATTTAATGAAAGACAAAAAGAACTTTGTTTAAATGAAATAGAAGAAGGAGAGTATAAATTAGCATTTATAATGTGTTTACATTATATAATGGCAGATTTATTAAAATATTTTGATAAGAAAAAAGAAAAAATTGAAAGTAATTTTAAAAGTACTTGCTATTTATCAAAATTAGTAGAAAAAATAAATGTGAATAAAAGTAGATTGTAATAAGTAGTATAGAAAACTCTTGATTAGTAAAGTGGTTGAGAGTTTTTTAATAACTAAATTGACTTTTGATAACAAAAATGTTATCATAAATTAAAAGAGGGGTGTTTGGTAGGAGAACCTATTGTAAAACATATTGAAGATGATATTTGGGAACTAAGACCATTAAACAATAGAATATTTTTCTTTTATTTTAAAGATAATAAATTTATTTTACTACATTATTTTATAAAAAAGACTAATAAAACACCTAAAAAAGAAATAGAAGAAGCTAAAAATAGAATGAATGATTTTATAGCAAGGAGTGATAAGAATGTCAAATAATGAATATTTAGATTTTGATGATTATTTTAATGATGAAACAAAAGTAAGTAAAGAGGATAAGGCAATAATAGAATTAGAAACCTTATTAATAGGCAAAATGATAGAAATTAGAGAGAAAAAAGAAGAAAATTTTGATAAATAAAATAATGAGGAATTAAGATGAAAAATGTAGTAACATTAAGATTAGATGAAACAGAAAAAACAATTATACAAAATTGTGCAAATAGCAAAGGTTTAACTATGTCAGAATTTATGAAAAAAGTAGTTCTTGACTACATTGAAGATGAATATGATTTAAAAATTTATAAAGAATATTTAAAAGAAAAAGATACTTTAAAAACTTATTCACATAAAGAAGTTTGGAGAAAATAAAATAATTTAAAAGTTCCAGAACCTACATTAACAAGATCTAGTTTAGAAAGTAATGAATTTCTAGTTTATATTGATATTTAGTTGACACCTATAATAGACAAAGTTAAAAATCAAACAATAAAGAAAACATTAACAATTCCAAAATGGCTAAATGATGAGGCAGAAAAACATTCAGTAAATTTTCTAATTTATTACAAATAGCTATAAAAAAATATTTGAATATTCAAGAGAATTAGTCACTATTATGGTGGCTTTTTCTTTTGTAGTTTCAAACAAATACTAAGAGGTAAAAATAAATTTTAAAAGTAGTCATATTTAGAAAATTATATAATTTATATATTCCAAAAAATGGAATATATGTTATAATTATTATATAATCTTTAATAAAGATTAAAAAATTATTGCTAAAAGGTTGTGATAATAATGATTATAATGAATCTTGAAATTGATAACTTCTTTTGTTTTAAAGATTTTTCTATAAATTTTTCATATAAAAGAAAGTTAAGTAAATCAACAATACCTTATGAATATTTAGAGGATTACCCTAATTTCAGATTTAAAAAATTAAATATTTTAATGGGAAGTAATGCTTCTGGGAAAACAGTATTTGGAAAAATGTTAAGGGCAATATCTAATTTTATTGAGTATAGAAATCCACTTTATTTAATAGAAGCAGTAAATTTTGTTGATAAGAAAGCTAATTTCAAGCTGGACTTTGTTTCTTCTAATTTTGAAAAAAAGAAAGTTTTGTCACAACTAGAAGTAACTATTTTTAAAAATACAATAGAAAGAATTGAATATAATGAAACTATTTTAGAGAAAAAAGACTCTTATAAAAAAACATTGGAAAGGTTATTAAATAATGAGAATAAAATAATTTTATTCAATAAAAAAGAAAAAGTTATAACAGATAAAATGAATGAACTTTTAGAAAAAATTTCATCTTTAAATTTTTATTTTTGTTTTCCAGATGAAAATACAGAAGAAAAATATAATTTAAAGGTGTTAGAAGATATTTTAAAAACATTTGACACATCTATAATTAAGGTTGAAAAAGTTAAAAATGTTAGTAATGGATTTTTGGTATACTTTACTCATGGGAAGAACCTATTAATACAAAATGGTAAGCCAGCTATTGAAAAAGACATGCTTTCAAGTGGAACAAAAGAGGGGATAAAAATAGCAGGAGTTATTTCATCTATCTTAGAAAATAAAAATAGATTATTCTATATAGATGAACAATTTGTACATGTTCACCCTGAAATTGAAAAAACAATAATAAGTGTAATTATAGATTTAATAGGAAAAGAATCACAAGTATTTTTTACAACTCATAATTTAGAAATATTAGATATGAATTTACCAATTCATTCATTTATTTTTTTACATAGAGATAAATACATAACAGAAGTTGTATATCCAGAAAGAATATTGGTAAATAAAAATGATAGAGGTTTAAAAAATTTAGCTGAAAATAATCTTTTTAACACAATACCTGATGTAAGTTTGTTAGAAACAATAAGTGAGGAATAGTTATGGTAAATAATAAATATTTTTGTTATTTTGTTGAAGGAGATAATGAAAAAAAGATAGTAAATGAGTTAAAGGGAAAATATTTAGAAAGTGGAGTTATTAATAAATTTAATATACTTCAAGAAACGATTTCAAATCATATATTAAGAAAATTTTCAAGGCAAAAAAAGAATATCTCTATCATAGTTTATGACTATGATGTATTCGAAAAGATAGGAATAAATATTGAGAAGTTAGAGAAGAAGTTAAAAGAGAATATAAAAATTTTAAGTTCTATATCTCAGATAGTAATTATAGAACAAAATAAAAATTTAGAAGATGAACTAAAAAGAGCAACTAGTGTAAAAGAAATTAGAGAAATATTAAATTCAAAATCAAATAAAGACTGGAAAAGAGATATGTTAAATACTATAAATTTACTTGAAAAATTAGAGAAAAAGAATTTTCAAATTAGTAAATTTTGGATAAATAACTCACAAATATTAAAATTAGCTAATAATAGTTATATTATAAGAATAAATATATGAAAAAAGGGAAAATGAGCTGCACCCAAATTCTTGGATACAAGATTTTGGGTGCAGTTTTTCATATTATCTACTTAATTTTTTAATAGCCTTCATTATCTCCTTATTCTTAATAGCGACAGAGCAAGTTCTCATAAATTTTTCAAAGTCATCATCATTTAGACTCAATTCATCTTTAATATAATCTTCAAGTTTTTTAATTTCTTGTGGGAATAGAATAGGTCTTGTTGATAGATTAATTTCTTCTACTGTCTTATCTCCATTAAAAAAAGCTAAAACTTTTTTCCAGTTATCAATAGGGTCAAGTTTTCTAAGTAACATAATAGTCTTATAATCAAGACTAGGTATTTCACTATAGCCTTTTCTTTTTAAAAAACTTAAAGTCTCATCATCAGTTTTTGTAAATAATAAAAGTTCTCCTGCTTTTCTCATATTCATAATTTTAGGCATTCTTTTTACTCTGTTATTTGTTTTTAGATATCTTGATAAAGGTACAAGTTTCACTTCTGAATAAAATTCCATTGCAAATTCATTGAAAGTTAGTCCTTCCATTATTTGACTTTCTTCAATTAAATCAATCATTTTATTAATTTTTTCAAAATTAATCATAGTTTTCCTCCCTCCTTACAAAAGTATTACTCATTAGAATATTTTTCTAAGATTTTTTTCCACATTCCATTATTTTTCATAATATACTCTAAAAATTCTCTTACAGAACCATCTCCACCATTTTTAGAAGAAATAAAATTAGAGATTTCTAATACTTCCTGTACAGAATCTTTAGGACAGCCAGATAAGCCTACATTTTTCATAACACTTAAATCATTTAAATCATCTCCCATATAGGCTGTGTTCTCAAAACTTATGTTCAATCTATCCAATAATTTTTTTAAATCCTGCGTTTTATTTTTAGAGCCTTGAATAACATATTTTATCCCAAGTTCTTCAGCTCTTCTTTCTACAATATTAGACTTTTTACCTGTTAATATAGCAACTTCTCCCCCAAGTTTTAACCAATTTACAAGAGCAAAACCATCTTTTACATTAAAAGCTTTAAAAGAGTTATCTTTATCATCAACATAGATTTTTCCATCAGTTAAAGTTCCATCAACATCAAGAACTAAAATTTTTATATTTTCCATAAATCTTCCTTATTTCTTTAGTAAATTTTTGTATTCTTCAAGAGATATTTTATTTGTACCAGAAGGGACTACTATTTTCTTTAAATTATTTGCTCCCCCAAAACTTAACTTAGAACCTAATGAGTTTATATGAGTTATACAGATAGCCAAAGCATCTGCAGCATCATCAGGTTTAGGTATTTCAGAAAGTCCTAAAAATTTTTGTACCATCTGTTGTACCTGTTTTTTTTCAGCTTTACCATAACCAGTAATTCCAATTTTTACTTGAAGTGGAGTATAACTTGTCATAGCAATATTATTTTGTTTTCCTACAAGTAAAATAACACCTCTTGCTTGAGCAACAGAAATAACAGTCTTGTTATTTTTAAAATAGAATAAATCTTCTATTGCCATAAATTCTGGCTTATATTTTTTTAAAATTTTATCTATCTCATTATATACAATCTCTAATCTTTCTTCTGTACTCAAATCCTTAGAAGTGAGTACAACACCATAGTCAACTATTGAATATTTATTTTTATCATAATCTATAATTCCATATCCAACTATTGCTGTACCTGGATCAATTCCTATAACACGCATTATACATCCCTTACATATTCAACATTTTTAATTGATGAAAGAGAAACAACAACATCAGATATATTATTTCTTCCTTTCATACTCACTGTAAAAGTTACTATACCTTCATCTTGATATTTATCTATTTCAGAAATTTTTATAGATTTTTGTCTAAAAATTTCATAGGCTTCTATAAGTCCATTTGCAAAATCATCACTATCAAAAAATTTAACTTCAAATTTTAATAATCTTGATTTTTTAACAAATTTAGATTCCACTCTTTTTAGAGATACCATAATTATTATCATAAATAATATTGCAACAATAGCAATATTGTAGAAGCCCCAACCTATTCCTAAACCAACACAAGCAGTTGCCCAAATTCCAGCAGCAGTTGTTAATCCTCCGATAGTTTCACCTTTTTCTTTCATTATACTACCAGCACCTAAGAAACCAACTCCACTTATTACTTGAGCTCCAAGTCTACCTAAGTCAGTCTTTATAACAGAGGCAACAGCACTTCCTTCAGTTCTAGCTAAATCAAGAATATTTAGTCTTAATTGATCTTGTATCATAGATACAATAGCAGCTCCAAAACATACTAAAATATGTGTTCTAAAACCAGCAGGACGATTATTTTTTTCTCTTTCATAGCCAACAATTCCCCCAAGAATAATAGCTAAAACTAATCTAAAACATACAACTTCAACTGTTAATTCACCAGCAAATTTTAAATTTAAAAATTTATCAATCATTTCAAGTATATTAGGCATATTAAAAACTTATATGGGTAAATCCCCATAACTCCTTTCATTAGTGTAATATTATTTAGTAAAATGTAAAATAAAAATACTTTCCATATTATAATAAGAAATCCAAAGAATTTCAATAATTATTTTTTTCCCCAGTTAGCTTGTTTCATTAAAATATAAGTTAAAACTTTCTTTGGTAATTTTGTTATTATTGAAATTAAGATTTTCATACTCAATGGATATATTATTTTTTCTTTTTTTTCTTCAATAGCTTTTATTATTATGTTTGTGGATTCTTCCTCAGAAAGTACAGTAGGCTTTTTTGTAATGTCTTCTTCACTTAAAGATTTTAATTTATCAGTAGCTATATAGCCTGGAACTATTGTAGTTATATTTATATTGTAATCTCTAAAAAATGCTCTATATGTTTCACAAACTCCCATTATTGTCATTTTAGTTCTTGCATAGACAGAAGCTTTTGGATAGTCAAGCAAACCTGCAACAGATGAAACAATTGCAATGTGTCCTCTGTTATTTTTAAACATCATATCTCTTACTGCTTCAAAAGTATTTAAAACTCCTGTCAAGTTTATATCTATCATGGCATAGGCTTCTTTGTCAGTTAGCTTTGTAGTTCTGTTGTTAGTATATATTCCAGCAGAATTTATAATTAAATCTAAATTTCCTTTAGAAAAATCATCTATAGCAGATTTTAATTCTTCTTTACTTCTAACATCAACTTTATATATTTTAATATTGTTATTACTTTGCTCAATCTTTTTTAATTTTTCTTCATTTGTTCCACAGATAGCTACTTCATTTCCTAAGCTAGCATATCTTTTTGCAAGAGATAAACCTATCCCTGAACTTCCACCAACTATAAAAATTTTCATTAAATCTTCCTTTCAATATTAATCTTATTTGTTTTATATATTATACAATATATTTTTAATATATAAAAGAAATAAAAAATATTTTTATTAAAATTAAATATTATTATAATATAAAATGTTATAAAAAAATATATTTATCACTAATTTTTATATAATATGATATAATAGAAGAGAGGTGGTATTGTGATAAGTAAAGAGGATATAAAACATCTTGAAAAAATTTTTTCTTTTTGGTTAGATATGAAGCAAAATGATAGGGCTAAAATTATTCTTTCAAGTCGTATATTATCTTTAAAAAAAAATTCTATATTTTTTAATTCACATGAATTAGATGGTTTATTGTTTTTAAAATCTGGAAAACTTAGATTTTTTTTATCTTCTTTAGATGCAAGAGAACTGCCACTTTATTATTTAAATAATATGGAAGTAGAATTTTTTGAAAATTTTAATGATAAGGCAATATCAACAATTTTAGATATAGCTTTTATTGTTGAAAAAAATAGTGAAATACTTTTAATTCCGTATTCAGTGTTAAATCTTTTTAGAGATAAATATAGTATAATGGAAAAATTTTTACATAATTTAACAAGAGAAAAATTATCTAAATCTCTATTATCATTACAAAATATTTTACTTATACCACTTAAAGATAGGTTGCTTAATTTTTTATATAGTTTAAATAAAACTGAAATATCTTTAACACATGAAGAAATAGCAAAGAATTTAGGCAGTTCAAGAGAGGTAATAAGTAGGAATTTAAAAGTTTTAGAGAAAGAAAATTTTTTAAAAATAAATAGAAAAAAAATTATTATATTAGATAGGGGTGAAGTATTATGAAAAAGCCAATTATTGGAGTTTCAGCAAGTATGATATATGAAGAAAAAGATGAATTGTTCTTAGGGGATAAATATTCTTGTGTTGCTTACTCTTATATTGATGCAGTATATAAGTCAGGTGGAATTCCTGTTACACTGCCAATTTTAAAAGATGTTTCTGCAATAAGAGAACAAGTAAAATTGTTAGATGGTTTAATTTTATCAGGTGGACGTGATGTAGATCCTCATTTCTATGGAGAAGAACCTTTAGAAAAGTTAGGTGCTATTTTTCCTGAAAGAGATGTTCATGAAATGGCTTTAATAAAAGCTGCTATTGATTTAAAAAAACCTATATTTGCAATTTGCCGTGGAATGCAAATACTTAATGTTACTTATGGTGGAACACTGTATCAAGATATTTCTTATGCTCCAGGAGAACATATTAAACATTGTCAAATAGGTTCACCTTATCAAGCAACTCATTCAATAAAGATTGATAAACACTCAACTTTATTTAGAATGGCAGATAAATTAGAAATTGAGAGAGTAAACTCTTTCCACCACCAAGCATTAAAACAAGTAGCTAAGGGGCTTAGAGTTGTTGCAACAGCTCCAGACGGAATAATTGAGGCAGTTGAAAATGAAGATGGAGCATTTATAATAGGGGTACAATTTCATCCTGAAATGATGTTTGATAAAAGCACTTTTGCAAGGGGAATATTTAAAAAATTTATAAGTATTTGTATAGAAAGCAAACCAGGAGAAGTTATCTTAAAAGATGAGTTACATCATATAGAAGAAAATGAAGAAAAAAATATAGATGAAAAAATAAAAGAAATAGAAGATGAAGAAAAAAAGGAATTTTTTAAAGGGGATCTATAATCCCCTTTTTTCTTAGTTTATTTACATTGAGAACAGTTCTTTTAATTCTCTAATATTATTTCTACTAACAGGTATAGCTGTTGTATAGTTTTTTATTTTTATTATCCAAGATGAATTAAACCATTGTTCTATCTCAGTTATCTTATCTAAGTTGACAATAAATGATCTATGACATCTATAAAAATTATCTCCTTTTAACATTTCTTCCCATTTAGAAATTTTAATTTTACTTACATATTTTTTCTGATTTGAAAATATTAAAGTTTCCTTTTCAGAAGCTTCTATATAATCAATATCATTTAAAGAAATAACATAGAGTCTTTCATCAATATTTACAGTTATCTTCTTTAAATTGGTATTTTTAATTGAAGATGTAAGTTCAGTTTTCATATTTACCAAAGATTTTAAAAGATTTTTAATTCTGCTTTCTGAATAAGGCTTTAAAAGATAATCAAAAGCTTTTATTTCAAAAGCATCAACAGCATAATCTTTATATGCAGTTATAAAAACTATTTTCATATCTGGATACATTTTAGTAATTATTTTTCCCAAACTAATTCCATTCATATCAGGCATATTAATATCTAAAAAAATTACATCAGCTGTATTATTTTCTAAGAAATTTAAAGTATCTAAAGGATTATCAAATTCAGCTATAAGTTTAATTTCTTTTTCTTCATTTAGAAAATATTTTAATTCCTCTCTTGCAGGTAATTCATCTTCAACAATTATGCAATTAATCATATTTTACACCTCCAAGTATTTTAAATTTTATTCTTGTTCCCTGTTCTAATTTCTTTATATCAAGCCCTTCTCCGTAGAGAAGTTTTAATCTTTGATGAACATTTTTAAGACCTATATTTTCTTGTATTTGTTTATCTAAATTATCAATGACAGTTTGTTCTATGCCTACTCCATCATCTTCAATTATGACTTCAATATCTTTATCAATTTTTTTTACAATTATTTTGACACAACCATTTTCCCTTTTCTTTAAAATACCATGTTTTATACTATTTTCAACAAGAGGTTGAATAATTAAACTTGGAATTTGGAAATTATATAGACTTTCATCAACATCATAAATTATATTTAATTTATCTCCAAACCTTGCCTTTTCAATTTTTATATAGTTATCAATTTGATTTAATTCTTTTATAAGTTCAACACTTTTAACATTGTTATCTAAGTTATATCTTAGATATCTTGATAAATCTATTGTTACTTCCCTTGCTTTTTCAGGATTTGTTCTGATAAGAGAGGCCATAGTATTCAATACATTAAATAAAAAATGAGGGTTTATTTGAGATTGTAATGCTTTTAACTCAGAATATTTAACTAAAGACATTAAATTCTCTACCTTACTAATTTCCATTTGAGTTGAGATAAGATGGGATAAACCTATCATCAAGTATCTATTTTTTTCTGTTATTTTTTCTGCTGTATCAAAGAAAATTTTTAAGGTTCCATTTACATCATTCTTTTCTTTTAAAGGCAAAATAATACAAGATTTGATATGAGGTGAAATGTATAAAAAGTCCTCTATAATTTCATCATTATCTTTTATAACAAGCATTACTTCCCCAGTTTTTAGAACCTCTTTAGTATTATTACTTCTTATAGGACTTTTTGCTATATCAACTTTATCAAATGAAAAACCTGCTATAATATCTCTTTTATCAGTTATTACAGTTGCTTTTGCTCCTAAAGAACTTGCAATAATTTTACATACTTCACTAAGATTTTCAGTTTCTCTAAAATAAGGTAGAGTTTTATTTGCTATCTCTAAGGCAAGTTTAGCTTGGTTCCCTGCTACAATTTCACTTTTTTGAATAATATCCTCAACTATTAAAATTAAAACACTTGCCCCAATTGAATTCATAAAAACCATAGGGATATAGAAACTTGCAACTATATTTTGTGCTAATACTTTATCCTTATGTATAAGTAAAATTAAGCCCATACTAATATTTTCAACAATACAAGCTAGTAAAAAGCCAAAAAATATTCTATCTTTGCTTTTTATAAAACGATGCACATAGGCAGTTAAAAAACCACCTGTTATTGTTGCAATAGCACAGGGAATAGCAGTTTCTCTACCAAGATTTACAAAGGCTCTGTGTATTCCAGCTATAAGTCCTGTAATTATTGAAACATAAGGACCTCCTAAAATACCCCCTGCAATAACTCCAACATTTCTTGTATTTAAAATTGCACCATTAAAATTTAATCCTATATAAGTTCCACTGATAGAAAGTAGTGAAAAGAAAAAAGATAGTGCAATTATATCTTTTTTAGTTTTGGCTTTGCTTTTTATAATTATATTTGCTCTATCAATTTTTATAAAGAAAAATGCTATCATCGCAGAACAGCCTATATTACTAATTAAATGTGAAATAAATTGTATATTCATTTTTAGCTCCTTTTTTATAGTATAACAAATTTTACAAACTTTATAAATACTTGAGAGAATTTTTTAACATTTCAAGCCATTTTTTTTACATTTAATTCCAAAAAATATAAATTTGAATAAAAAAATTGTATAATAGTGCAAAGAAATTAAACAAAATTAATTAAGGGGGTATAAGTATGTATAGTTTTATAGGTTCTATTATAGCTTTAGTGCTAGGTTACTTAATTTATGGTAAATTTGTTGAAGGAGTTTTTGGTATAGATCCTTCAAAAGAAACACCTGCAGAAAGATTAGCTGATGGTGTTGACTATATGGAAATGAGTTGGCCAAAGGCATTTCTTATTCAATTTCTTAATATAGCTGGTACTGGACCAATATTTGGAGCAGTTGCTGGAGCATTATGGGGGCCAGCTGCATTTATTTGGATAGTATTTGGTTGTATCTTTGCAGGTTCAGTTCATGATTTTCTTTTAGGAATGATGTCTTTAAGAAGAGATGGAGCATCTGTTTCTGAAATAGTTGGAGAAAATCTAGGATTAACTGCAAAACAAATAATGAGAGTTTTCTCTGTTGTACTTTTATTATTAGTTGGAGTTG
>ERZ773073.743-NODE-743-length-16658-cov-24.193218_pt1 | contig 16658 bp, 15 predicted proteins | sample MGYA00580616_ERZ773073 | MGnify/ENA primary metagenome ERZ773073 (study PRJEB29015, sample SAMEA2737960) | human oral metagenome | biome: human oral; feature: human-associated habitat; material: dental | place: China | collected 2131 ...
TCTCATCCTTTCGGAGTCCTGCAAGTCCTCGCGAACCAGCGTGACGGTCATTGTCACCTTCTGTTCAGGGTTGAGGTGAATGTCGCGGTGTGTCGGCCACCTGAACGATGTAGGGCTGTTCCCCGCGACGGATGTAGCGGCCGCGACCGGGCGGCATGTGCTCCGGGGTGATCCGCGGCAGTACCTGGCCCTCCGACCGATCGCCAGACATCAGCAGTACCGCCCCACCGGTGTCCCGGATGCTTTGCAGCAGTGGGCCGTAGAGCGCCCTTGTGGCGCCTGCGACGGGACGGGTCGCCACCACGTGGAACCCCAGATCCCGCGCCGCGGGCAGGTAGGGGACCAGCGGGGCGAGGGGTTCGGAACCGCCGGCCGAGATGATGTCGTGATCGTCGATGAGGAGCACGACCTGCGGGGAACGTAGCTTCTCCTCCGGGCTGCGGGAGGGACGGGCCTCCAGCTCGCTGGCGATGGAACTCGCGAGCCCCGCCGCTTGCCGGAGGGAACTGGCGTGGGCCGCGAGGTAGGCATCGGGAATGACCCCAGGGACGTGTCCGCGTGGATCGACGACGGCGATCGCCAGTTCCTCCGGGGTGTATCGCTCGATGAGCCCCCGAGCGATGGTGCGCAGCGTGGTGGATTTGCCGCATTTCGCGTCGCCCAGCACGAGAAGGTGCTGGTCCCCGTCGTCGAGATCCCACAAAGCAGTGTCCATGGTGTCCTGCCGGAGACCCAGCGGAATGGCGGACTCCTCGGCGGCGTCGGGCAACGACTCGGGCGGCAGGTTTTCGGGAAGCAACCGGATCGGCGCGGCGGCAGGACCGGACCACGACTCCGAGACCTGCTGCGCGAGTCGTTCGAGGGCCTCCCCGACATCCTCGGATTCCGAGATCTCCAGGCTCGGGAGAGCCACCTGGGCCAGGGTCTTGTTGTCGGTCAGCGCCCGGCCCGGGGTGTCGGACGGGATGGTCGGGGCCAGTTTGCGATCGATTATCGAATCGGTGGGATCGTTGAGGCGCAGTTCGACACGGGTGCCGAACAAGGTCTGGTGCGCCATCCGGAGCTCCCCCCACCGGCCCATCGAGACCACCAGGTGCAGGCCATAGCTGGCGGCCTGGAGCATGAGGCGGGTGAAGGAATCCTCGAGCGGCTCGAAATCACTGCGGAGAATTCCGTAGCCGTCCACCAGCAGCACGATGTCGGCGCTGGCAAGTTGGGGCAATCGGCCCGCGGCGTGCATGGCGCGCAACTGTGACATCGAATCGATGCCGATGCTCTTGAACAGCTGCTCGCGGGAGCGCAGCATCAGGGCCAGTTCCTCCACCAGACGACGCATCCGGTCGGTGTCCCCACGTGTGGCAACCCCGCCGACGTGTGGGAAACCCTCGATGCGCCTGAGGCCACCACCAGCCAGGTCCATGCCGTAGATCGCCACCTGCTGGGGGGTGGCGTGCAGCGCCAGGGAAGCGGCCACCGTGCGCAACAGCGTGGTGCGACCGGTCTGTGGGCCGCCGATGATCGCGACGTGGCCGCCGCTGCGGGTCAGGTCCAGTGTCCAGGGGAGTTGACGTTGATGCGCCGGATCGTCCTCCAGACCGACGACCACCTGCAGCGGATCGCCATCGGAGCGTTCCCTGACCTGCCCGAGCGTGAGGCGGCTGGGTAGTGGCGGAAGCCAGACCGGGGAGACGGCTGTGTCGTCGGCCCTCAGCCCTGCGACGACCTCCTCCACGAGGGTGCGTCCCGTGTCCGGGCGACGCAGCAGGGGAACCGACGGGTCACGTTCGTCGACGCTTATGCCGTTGTAGACCGGGAGTTCGTAGATGCGTGGACCCGAGGTCACCGTTTCCTGACGGACCCCGCTCGGCACGGGCCCGGAGACGTATCCGGCGCGGAATCGCTGGTACACCGAGGTGTCGACCTTCAAATAGCCGTACCCGGGCATGGGCGGCAGGTGGAAGGCGTCGGTGGAGCCGAGCACCACCTGGGACTCCGATTCGCTGAAGGTCCGCAACCCCAGCCGGTAGGACAGATAGGTGTCCAGGCCGCGCAGTTTCCCACCCTCGATCCGCTGGCTGGAAAGCAGCAGGTGAACCCCGATGGAGCGTCCGATGCGCCCGATCTGCAGGAACAGGTCGATGAAATCCGGTTCGGCGGTGAGCAGTTCACCGAATTCGTCGATGACCACGAACAGGTGCGGCATCGGGGGCAGGTCGGGTCGTTTGCGGCGCAGTTCCCGGTAGTGGGTGATCGACGGCGAGGAGTCCGCGTCCTTGAGCTGCTGCTGGCGGCGCACCACTTCACCCTGCAGCGAGGCGCGGGCACGCACTGTCAGTTGTGGATCGTCGGCGAGGTTGTCGATCAGACCGGCCAGGTGGGGGAGCGGGGTGAAGGGGGAGAAGGCTGCTCCGCCCTTGTAGTCGATGAGGATCATCGCCAGATCCTCCGGTGAGTGCGCTGTCGCGAGTGACAGGATCAGGGTGCGGAGCATCTCCGATTTGCCGGAACCGGTTGCGCCGATGCAGATACCGTGCGGTCCCATTCCCTGCTGGGCGCTTTCCTTCAGATCCAGATGCACGGTGCGGCCGTTGTCGTCGATGCCGAACGCGACGCGCAGGAAGTCCGCCGGGGTGCGGGGACGCCACAGCTGGGCCAGATCAATGGGCTGGTGCAGGTCGATGCCCAGCAAGTCCCCGATGTCGGCCTGTTCACCCTCGACGATCTCCTGGTGAAGGGCCGAGAAGGTACGGCGTGCGGCGAGGTCACGGGCAATGGCCTCAAGCTGCCAGGATTCCGCCCCCTCCGGGGTGAAACGGGTGGTGCTGGGCTCGGTGCCGCGGGCTCCGTGTGTGATGGTCGCTTCGTCACGCAGGTCGATGCGGATGTCAACGTCGTCGGGTTCGTCCAGACGGTCATCCAGGAGGTGGATGACGGTCACTTCCAGGTCACGGTGGTGGAGGGTCTGATCGGGATGCCGCAGACCTGATGCCGGGTGCCCGTGATCGTCGGAGATCACCACCAACCGGGACAGCTCCTCCGCCTGCCCGCCCCGCCGCCTGGCTGCCGTAGCGGCGGCGGACCGTTCGGCCATCTCGCTGGCGAGGATGTCGCTCAGCGCATCGAGGGTGGGTGCGACGCGCCGGGCCGGCACGGGCCCGTCGAAAAGGTTGGGATCATGAACGTGTGGCAGCAGGTCGAAACCTCGCCAGTCGCGCGCGTGCTCAACGGGGAAAGCGGCCGCCAGTTCCAGGTCCTCGGGCAATTGGTGGGCAGCGAGTTGCATGACCAGCGCGCGGGTCATGGGGATGGTGCGTTCGCGAGGCCCGATCACTGCCACCACGGCGGCTTCCCGCAGGTCGGCGGTGGCGGGCATCGCCTCGATGGAGGAATGGGAGCTGGTGAGCATCTCGGCCTCGCGCAACAGGATCGGGTCGATCGGCTCCACGGGGGATTCGGAGGTGGGGACGTTCAGTGTGAACCACGGCACCGTCGCCATCCCGATGCGCGCCTGAAGGTGGTCAGCGTCGGAGCGGCGTCGTTCCCACAACCTCTCGGGGTCGTGGATGAAACTGACGATCCCGGCCGGGCTCGGGTGCAGTGCCAAGGCGGTGTTGCGGGCGTGTTCGGCCTGTTCCCGCAGCTTGTCGCGGGTGCGTTCGAGGTAGTCGAGGTAGCGACTGCGGTGGAGACGCAGCTGCTTGCCGGCGCGGCCCCGGCTGGAGATGGCGAAACCGAGACCACTGACGAGGGCCACGGTGAAAACCACGGCGGCGATCAGCATGAACAGCGGCTGGCCGTTGCGCATCACCACCATCATCACCACGGATGTGAGCGCCCCGACCACTGGCAGCAGGAACTGGAACGGGGTCGGGCTGATCTCGGCGCCGAGCGTGGGCGGCGACGGGATCTCGATCGGGCCCGGACGTTCGAGTGGTGTCGTGGTGCGGGTGGGGCGTTGGATTCGTCTGTGCGCCGGGGTGGGTTCCTGGAGTTCCTGATCCTCGGGAGCCATGGTTTCGTTCGTCACAGGACCTGTCCCTTCGCAGGGCGGGTGAGCGCCTCGATCAGGCCGGCGGCCAGGCGATACATCTCGAAGGCATCGGGTTCCCTGAGTTTCTTCCGGGTGCCTGGGCGACGATCGTGGCGTTGCAGGACCGACGTCGGGGGAAGTCCACGCACTAGGGCGCGGATTGACGGACCGACCTCACCGCGCACATCGGCCACGGCCAGCAACACGGGAAGGCGTTCACCCAGGGCTGTCGCGACGTCGAGGGTTGACTGGATCATTCCCCGGTCGGCTGCCGTGACCAGACACAGCGCGTGGGAATCGGTGGCTATCAGGTTCAGCTGGGGAAGTGGTGCGGCTCCCCAGTCCGTGATTGTCAGATCGTGGTCGCGCTGGGCGTTGCCGACGACCTCACCCCAGAACAAGAGCGGATCGCTCCAGTGCTCGGGGGTCAGATGACGTACCGTGTGCGGGCTCGTCAACCGCGCGAACTGCGACCGTTCGGGATCGTCGGTGGTGACGATGAGCAGACGGTCCGGACGCAATCGGGCCAACATCACGGCCAACCCGGAGGCGATGGTTGTGGTGCCGCTCCGGTGCCCTATCGAGGCCACCGCGATCCGTCGCCTCACCGGCAGCGGGGTGTTGACACTGCGTGCCAGCTGCTCCAGATGCCGGTGACGGGTACTTCTCGAGGCTCGAAGCCAAGCGCTGATCATCGGAAGGTCTCCAACAGATCGGTGTACACGTCGAGCGCACCCAGGGCCAGAGGGATGATGGTGATGATCAGCAGCACCTCCGCGACCTCGGCGGCGCGCCGCAACTTGGCCGCGAGGACAGCGCTGGGCCGGATCAGGGCGACGCTGAACAACGCGGCCAGCAGGGCGGTTGCGATGGCCAACCGTGACGTGGGGTTGAGTTGCGGACTTCCGACGAGCATCGCCAGCAGCGGCGTCAACCCGGCGATCAGGAGCGCGATGCGCTGCGGTACGAGGGGCAGTACACGGGCGCGCAGCAGGAGAACCAGACAGATCGCCGGGGTCAGGCCGGTGGCCCACGGGTTCTCCTGACCGGACAACGACAAGAGCGCAAGTCCCGTCGGGAGGCCGATCGCGATGAGTGCCCAGGTAAGGGTGGCGAATCCCTCCTCGATGGCGTGGTCAACGTCCCGGCGCTCCGAATGTTCCCCACGCATGGCGCGATCGTCGTACCCGGTCAGTCCGCTCAGGGCCAGGGCCACTCCCGGCAACAAGCCGATGAGCGCCATCCCGGTCAACGCCGTCACCACGGCGACCAGGATCCGCGGCCAGAACAGCTGATCCCCCAAAACGGCCAGGACAGCGGCCAGCACCCCGATTCCGCTGCACAGCAGCGCCGAACGCCGGTTCAAACCGGCCCCGACGATTGCCCCGAGCACCAGCCAGGCGGCGCCCGCCAAGACGACGATGCGGGTACCTGCGGTCCAGGGCTGGGGAGCCAGGACGAGCAGGGGAGCGGCGATCCCGAAGGCCGCGGCCCCGAAGGCGGCGGCAGCACCGGTGCGAGAGCGGCGGGCGAACACCACCGCCAGGATGGTCAGGAGCGCGGCCGCCAGGAGAAGCCAGTAGTTCCTCGGATCCGTGAGCCCACCGAGCACGGCATGTGCGCTCACCGAGACGATGCCGCCGACAACAGCGGAAAGTGTCGCGACCGAGGCGGCTCCCGCGCTCTCGCCCCAGTGATCGCCACGCCGCCCGGCCGCCGTCGCCACCGTGTCGGTGATGTCAACGATCTCGGGGGGATGAGGGGCATCGTCGAGAGGGACTAGGTGGATCATCGTGCCGTGGTCGACCCCCTGGTCCCCGAGGGTCGCATCGAGTTCGATGCGCACTCCCGTGAGCGTGGTCAGCGCAATCTCACGTCCCCCGGGGATGTGTTCGTCCAGCACCTCCAGCAATTGCGGCAGCAGCGCCCCGACGGGTTCGTCGTCGGGAAGGACCAGGTCGGCCTTGCGGTTGCTGCCGATCATGGTGAGTCGCGTGTAGGCCATCACCGCTCCTTCTTGACGACAGTGAGGGTTTCCGGATCGATGATCAGACCCGATGCCGGGTCCGTGTAGGTCTTGGTCTCCGGGTCGTAGTACCAGCCGATCCGGATGTCGATCGTGCGGCCCTGAGGGTCGGTGGCCAGCATGGTTTCGGGATCGACCTGGAACCCGGTCCTGGGATCGATGTAAATGCCGGTTTCCGGGTTGAACAACAGCCCTGTCTTCTCGTCCTCGACGTATCCGTTACCGGGTTTTATGGGATTGGCCTTCATGGCCGCCATGAAGGAATTGACGGCTTGTTCGTGCTGCTGGCGTTCCAGTAGACCTAGCACGAAACCGGTGCCTAGACAGGCGACCCCGACAACCGCTGCGAGAATCACCGAGCCGAGCAGCCGGCCCAGATTCGTGTTCACCTTGTGTCTTTCCGTGAGTTTTCCGTGGATGAAGGCGGAAGCGAGACGTTCCCTGTGGGTTCTGGTGGTCTCGATCAGGGTGCGGTCGAATTCGTTCATCGCGTTCCTGGCAGGTTTGGAAGGGCTTCGATCCGGAGTTCACGCTGCCCCAACCGGAGATGAGCCAGCAGGCCCGGTGCCATGGGGAGGCTGATGGTCTGGTCCGCGGGTAGCGGGTGATGTCCCTGGGCGGTGATGATGGAGGTTCCTCCCCGGCTTCCCATGTCGCTCAGCAACAGCAGGCCCGATTCGCTCCACAGCATCAGATGGGTGCGGGAGATGGTCCGGCTGATGTCGGTGACGGCCAGGCAGTGGTAGGGGGGAGCCACCCGTGGGTCGCGCCCGATCACGCATGGCATGTCGAGCCGGTAGCTGGAGCCGTCGTCAAGGGAAGCGATCAATGTCACGTCGACGGGTGGGCGTCTCGGGGCCGTGGTGTCCAGGACGAGAGGGCGGGGCCGTGGGCGCAGCGGGTCCTGGCCGCGTCTGATGTCGACGGCGTGCAGACCTGGCAACCTGCCGGGCAGCCCGGTCACCGGGTCAACCGAGCGCAACCCCAGGAGCAGATGCCCGGGGCTCGTTCCCCGGTGCGTGCGCAACCGCCACCACATGACCGTCAGGACGATCGTGACGAGAGCGCTCAGTGACATGACCAGCGTCCGCGGGAGATCACCGGCCACACCCCAGAGGGCGACGGTCGTGACGACCAGGGCGATGATGATGAAATCCAGGACCGAGGAAGCGAGCAGCCGCCATGTTTTGGCCGGGACATCGGCGAAGGCCGGGGTGCTTCCAGCCATGGGTCGAACCTCCTCTCCCGCAGCCGTGGTTTGGAGGCAAGTCAATCATGTCCTTCGGCGAGTTGCGTATACCGGGTTTACCGGGTTTGTGTTGTGCTGCCTCTGCCGAATGGCGGGGTGTCGTCTTTTTGGCTGACGGGGTTTTGGGGGTGGTGGGTGTTGTTGCTTGTCGGGGTGGGTTTGGGTGGATGGTCTGCGGTGTGGGGGTTGGGTTGATGTTTCAATGGTGGTTGCGTGTTGTTGGGGTTTTGGGTGAGGGTTGCGGAACTCGAGTTCAGTTGTTCAAGGAATTGAGGATTGTTGTGAAGTTCGCTATGGAGAGCGACGCGCTGGTTGATTTGGGGCAGCGAACGCAGGCGGAGTCGGAAGATCTTGGTGTTTTGGTGAGGAATTTGTTTGATGCCGCGGAGCCGTTGGCGGGTCAGATGAATGGTCCGGCTCGGGCTGCTTTTGACAAGTTCAAGGGTAGTATTGATGATATTGCTTATTCGTTGAACAGTGCTTTGGCTGGGATTGTTGGTTCGATTTCTGGGCAGAACAAGGCTTTTGTGGGGGCGGCTGAGGATGGTGCTGCGGTGCATGCTTCTGCTGAGGGGGCGGCTGATTTCAGTGCTGGTGTGTTCTTGAGGGGAATTGGTCCGTGCTGATCGGGCTGGCTGGTTGAGTTTTCAGTGTCTGGTTTGGGTGTTTGAGTTCTTTTGGGAGAGTGTGTGTGATGTCGTCGGGTAATCAGATGGGTCGTAATGATTACAGCGTGGCCGCGTCGCAGAGTGCGCAGGCCAATTTTGAGGCGGCTGCGTCCAGGTTGGAGGCGGCGTTGGATCGTCGGGACAGTGATGTGAAGCAGGCGATGGGTAGGTATCAGGCGGATGGTGTGTCTGAGGAGTATGCGCATCTGGAGCGGCGGTGGAATATGGGTGGGCATCAGCTACGTGAGGTGATTGGTGCGATTCGTCAATCGTTGGGTGACAACGATGACATTGCTGTTCGGGCTCTTTCGGCTGCTGCCGCTGCCGTTCCTGATGCTGGTGGTTCTGCCGGGTGACGGGGGTTGTGTTTTCTCCGTTCGCTGATGGGTGGGGGCATGATTATCGGACCTTGTTGTGTTCGAGTGAGCGGGTCACTTTGACGGCGGCGGTTCGTGGGTTCATCCGGGATGCTCGTGCGAGTCAGGTCAGGCCGGTTCTGGGTACTTCTACTGCGGCTCATCTGGGATGGTTCGTCGCCGACGAGTTGCGGTTTTCCGGCGGTTTGTGGGTCGTTCGGGGGGAGGATGGTGCCGTCTATGACGGGCGTTCCGGGTATCGACTTGATGCGCTTGAGGATTTGTGGGGGGAGTTCACCCCAAACCGGGAGCAGTTGTGGTCCTTCCGGGAGTTGGCTCCCAGCGCCCAAGGGGCGTTCTTCTTTGATGTGTTCACCCGGGAGAGGGCCCGGGAGAAAACCCTGTGCGGGGCGGTGGCCGAGCACATGGTCGCGGGGCTTGGTGGGGGCAGGTTGGTTCGTTGGGGTGAGTGCGAGCCGCTGGCCAATGTGTGGAGCAGGGGCGACTTGACTGGTTCGTTGCGGGCGCAGATGCCTACATCGCGGCGGCACCTGGCTAGGGGGGAGCACGGGGAGCCGGTGAGCATCCAGGTTTCCAGGACCAGGATCGGGTTGCTGGAGCACACCCGAGGGTTGGTGCCGGCCGGCGAGTACGGGAGACCGGATGGTCTTGCGGAAGGGATGCCGTTGGCTATGCATCCGGCGATCACCGAGACCCTCAAGGGCTTGGTTGACGGGTTCCGCCCGAACTTGGCGATGATCTCGTACAGCGAGGTGGTTGATCAGGACGGGTCTCTGGGGCAGATCGCGTCCAGAAGAAGAATGGATGTTCCGTTGGCGGTGTTGATCGGGGCTCCGGCGGTGCGGGACCTGGGGATCGATGTTGCAGATTTGTCGGTGAACCACGATGTGACTCCGCTGGGCCTGAGACGGGCACCGAGTTTGTTGGTCAGGTTCAGCGGCAGGGACGAGCTGTGGCATCAACTGGTCGCATTCGCCCACGATCTCGATCAGGAGCGCCTGGCAGCGGTGCTGGCGGTCGAGTTCGATGATGTGAAGCCCGGGGAAGAAACGAGAGGATGAGCAGGTGGCCACTGAACTGGTGTTGCTCAGCGAGGTTCCGGTCACCGAGGAGGTGCACCACCGCGCCTACGCGCGTCTCGGAATGACAGGGGAGATGCTCGAATGGCTCGACGGCCAGTTCGCGACCCTGCACGACGAGACCGGACAACACCTTCTCACGGTGCATGCCCCCGTGGTGATCCACGATGCCCGGGAAGCAGTGGCTGCGCTCAAGGATCCGCCAGGGGCGTTCGGGCTGTGGAGTGAAATCATGGTGCCTTTTGAAAACACGGAAACTGGCCGTGCGGTGGCCGAGGCCTTGGCTGTTGAAGTCGGTGGCCTGATCAGGGAAAGAGTGTGAGGATTGTGGCAGGCAGTTGGAAGATAGATCCCGCCGGCGTGAATGGAATCCTGACGAGCGTGGGGACCGAGCAGCAGGGTCTGGTCGCGGCGCTGGGTGAGGGAGAGTTCGAGGCGATATTCACCGGGATCGGTGAGGCCGGTGGATTGATCGCTGAAGTTCCGAAGGCGCTGCAAGCTTTGATGGAAAATCAGAAGTCGAATCTGCAGACAGTCACCAACAGGGTCGCTGCGGGTACGAATGGGGTGGCGAACGCTGTGGTTTCCTACAATCGGGGACAGGAAGCGATGGCTGGTGAGTTTCAACGGCAAATGGTTGCTTCCGCGTCGAGTGGTGATTTCACGTTTTTTGAATCCAATGGGCATGAAAACGGGCTGTAAGAAGCGTCTGTAGAACTAGTCGTTAGTGGGTTTCCGGGGTTAGGGAGAGGGTGGTGTGTGATGGCTGAGCAGCCTCAGTCGGGTGATGGTTTGGTGATGCCGGAGGCGTTTCCGTGCAAGAGCGACAACATTAATGTGGAAAACGTCAAGTCGGCGTCTGCGAAATTGAAGTCGATGGGACAGACGATTGATTCCAGGATGGATACGATCGTTGGTTTGTGGAATGGTTTACCGGCTGTGTATGTTGCCCCGGAGGCCGAGCAGGCTTATGGTTTGATGGCGCCGGCCGCCACCGCCTCGGAAGCGATCAAAACCAAATTTGAGAAGGCCTCTGGCGCGTTGGATGTGTTCGCGGATGCAATAGGTCCCGTCAAGTCAGAACTCGCCAGTTTGGAATCCGAGGCCGCTGCGTTTCGTAGCAGCACCTTGTCAACCTACGGGGACAAGTGGCGGGATCATCAGGACGTGGTGGACCGCAACAACGAGTTACTCGGCCGCTACGCCAAGATCGTGGAAACGATGACCACCGCGGCCGCCACGTGCGCCACCGCAATCAATGGACTGCTGGACGGGGTGTGTGTGCCTGCGGTGGAGGGGATCTCGGCCGAAGCGATCATGAAATCCGGGGAGATAATGCCCTGGGGTGGTGCGGTCGAGAAGAACCGTAACTGCGCGGAATCCGTGGGACACGGGGTGGGAAACTTCGCCAAAAACACCTGGGAGGGTGCGCAGGCGTTTTTCGGTCGGGGAGCGGACGGCTCCTGGTCGTGGGAGAATGCCGGTAACACCTGGCTGGGTGTCGGAGACTTCGCCATGTCCGTGTGGGTGGTGAAGAATCCCTTGGTGGCAGCCGGGGTGGCACTCGTCGGTGGCAAGGATGGGATGCAGTGGGTGGCAGACCGCTACAAGGTTGTGGCGACTGCCGCCGCGGGGATGGTGGGTTTCGACTTGGAAGCCCACGACAGGGGCGAGGACGGGTTCCACAAGTGGAAGAAGGATGGGATCGCGACCCTGACCGAGTCCGTGTTGAACATCGCATCCACCCGTATTCCTGGTGCTGGGGCGGCGAAAACCGTGCTGGGTAGCACCAAAGCAGGAGCTGCGGCGGTCAAAGCGTTGAACATGACAACACGCCTGGCTGACTACGCGGTTCCCGGTGGTGGCTGGCTCGTGAGGGGTGGAGTGAAACTCGTTGACTTGGGACTGGAGAAATACCAGAGCCTGCGAAACAAAAACGCCACTCACCTGGGAGAAGTTGAAACAGCTCCGAAACCAAGCCCCCTCAACCCCGAGAAACACGGGGCAGGCAACCCGTCACCCAAACCATCGCATAATCAACCAGAGACCCCCTCCAACAACAGTGGAACAAACGGTACCTCAAAATCATCGGGTCCAGGACCCGACTTCCTACCACCCCGTAAACCAGGCGGACCGAAACTCAACCCCCTCGGTTTGAACCTGGACTCCAACAACCCCACCACAAGCACCGGTGGCGGCACCGGCACGGGTACTGGTCCCGGTCACACTGGAACAAGTAGCGGTACGGGTGGTAGCGGCCATACGGGCACCGGCGGCGCAGGTGGGTCCAATGCGGGCGGTTCTCATCAACCCCATACGAATCCCAACGGTGGTTCACGCCCTGATCCGTTCATCGAGAAACCACGAACCCGCCATGACTCGGAGGAAACCCCCACCGCCAAGAACAGCCATGAGGAAAACCCTGCTGGTGGGAAGAGTCCGACACGCCCCGCTCCGAAGGATCCTTCAACCGGGAGCGATGGTGGGGACACTCCGCGAACCCATCACGGTCAGGAAAACACCGGACCTTCCGGTCGTGGGAACTCTCATGGGCATGGTGGTGAATCCGCGTCGACCGGAAACGAAAACCCGGCGAGGAGTGCTGACCGGTCGCGGCATTCACCCACAGAACCCGTCGACCCCGAACACACCCCCCGACCCCGGAACACCACACCAGAAACCAGCCCGGACTCGAAACACAACCCCGAACAACCCGACCACCCCACCAGCCCAGAACACCCACAACGCCAAGGTCAGGAATCTTCGCCAGGGGAGGTCAAGCACCCAACGGGTGGTGATGGCCATGGAGAAGGGCATGATCAACCAGCAAGCGGTGGTGGCAAGGGTCCCCGGAAGGTTCCCGGTGCCTTCTACGACGAGGACGGCAGACCGTTCTACGACAAGGACGGAAAACCCCTGGAGGTCGATCATGGAGACGGGAAACGTCACTACGCCAGCGACCCAGCTGAAACCTACCGCGACTCGCACGATGCCCTTCAGAAGAAGGGCGGGGGGTTTGGCGATGATCCCTACACAGGATGGAACAAGGACATTGACGTGTTCAATGACCGCGAACCCGGCACCAACCATCCTTGGGACGACCCCACCCACGACGACAACTACCATGAGGACCGGCAGAAACGAACAGACCTCGACACAACCACAAAAGAAAAGATCGAAACCGCAAAAACCACCTTCGACGACCTGAAATCCTACGGAATGAACCCAGAAGGAAAATCCTTCAGTAAACTAAGAGATGAACTTGCCGACTTGCGTTCGCAAAGTGATCCGAAGCGCCTTCGTAGAATGAATGAAATTTTGGAAGTTCTTGATGACGCGGCTGAGGCCTCTAACGAGGCTGGTCGGGCGTCTGAGTGGTTGGGTGAGCGTGCTGCTGTTCACCGAAACAAGGATCTGGGGCGTGACACCATCATCGGTGATCCTCCCGATGATCCCAAGGATTTCACGCGCACCGGGCCCGGTAAGGTTGATGTCGCTGCGATCGAGGGCGACAAGACCTTCGTTGTGGATGAGGCGAAGAGCGGCGACAGCCCGAATTATTCCAGTCGTGCGACCGAGAACGGGGTGCGTGCTCAGCAGGGCACATTGGACTACATCAAAGACCTCCTGAGCGGGAAGAACCAGGATCCCCGCATCATCGAGACCCTGACGCGCTTGAAGCAGGAAGGGAAACATCCGAAGTTCTTCGAGAACCTGGCCGCTGGGAAGGTTGAACTGACCTACGAGCTGATCCAGGCCCGCACCAACGGCAACGTGACGGCATCCAACTTCAGGATCGCGCCGCCCGGTGGTAAAATCATGCTCACATGGGACGGAAAGGGAGACCTCAAAATAACGATCATCCCGAAAGGAAAGTGACCCAACGCCATGACCGCACTGACCGCCGAAGAATTCATCACATGGGCCAACCGCCTGGCAAACCTTCCGTGGCCCATGACCGCCGGAGAATTCGCGAAGATCGCGACGGGTGAGTTCGGATGGGCCATCTTCGATGGCGACCAAGTGCTCACTGCCACCTTTTCAAACTACTCCGAATATGTCTTGGTGGGAAGAAGAAACGCTGGCGAGGTTCGCAGAATTCTTTTTGCCGCAGTCAAAGCTGAGAAGAATGGAAGTCGGAGTGAGCTTGCCCGATTGAACGATCGCTTCGTCAATTATGCTAATGCGGGCTCGGTCGAATGGGGAGAAGCTTTCAAAACGGTTATTGGAAAACGTCCCCTCAAGGCTTGGAGGACTATAAACGATGGAGTGTGTGAGCTGGTGCGCGGTCCGCATGAGGTGACTGTTACTCTTTATACTCCCCAAGGTGCCCGCTATTACGAGTGACGATCCCTCAATGGGCTGATTTGGAAAATGTATATGAAAGAGAGTATGTCTCGCTTGTCGGTTATTTTGCAAACTAGCGAGGCTGCGTTTTTTGGGCATTGCTGAGCGTATTTCGATGAGGGAAAACATTTTTTTAGGTTTCCAGAAAACCGTCTACCCTCGAAGCTTATTCACAGCCATCATCAAGCGTGCTCTGAGCAGGGTTTTGCTGGCCGATGGGTAGCCTGTGAATAAGACGCCTTGTATGGAAGCGAGGAACTAGACATGACCATATCCGAGACTTGGGAAGATTTTGAGTCGGCCTTGACGTCTGTGCTTCTCGATCTTGAGGAGCGGGAGATGGTCACCATCAAGCTGGCGGGAGGTGAGGTTCCGTTTATTCAGTTCGCTGGTTTGGGGTCCCTCAAGGGGGTTGATGAGATCCGGGCCGAGTTCTCCGCGGAGAATGTTGAGGATGACAGGGGTGTCTCCACTACCTTCACGTCTGAGCAGCGTGTCTTCTTCACGCAGGCTGGTTTCGCGGTTGCGAAGGAAGGGCTCGTGTGGCGGCGTGACTATCCGTGGCCCACCCCCAGCCACATCATCCTCGAGGTCGTTGCGGCCTGCATCACCCGCCTCCGGGACGTCGCAGGGATCGACAGCCCCCAACAACTGTGTTACATGGCTTGGCGATACCCCGTCTGGCAGGAAACCCCCCAGGGTGAGGAATACATTCCCGGAGAAGTAGATCTTCCGATTCCCGAACTCGGTATTCCCCACGAATAGATCAAGATTTCGAGAACAGGTTTTGCTGCTCTGGTGTGGTTTATGCCATCGGTAGGTGACCAAGAACATGGCCTATGACCTCCTGCGTCACCATTCACCCTGTGAGATTAGAAAAGAATGGCTCCCTTTAAGGGCAAATAATCCCCAGTTCGCCAAATGAAGAACGAACCGCGCCATGACCGCATTGACCGCTGAAGAGTTCATCACATGGGCCCACCGCCTCGCCGGCCTCCCGTGGCCCATGGGTACCGAGGAATTCGCGAAGATCGCGACGGGCGAGTTTGGATGGACCATCTTCGATGGTGAACAAGTACTCGCCGCCACCTTCTCGAACTGCTCTGAACGCGTCTTGGTCGGAACTGATCTTGGCGATAAAGTCAGTGATTCTCTTTTTCCTTTGGGTAGGGCTGGGTCGAAGGACCATGTGGACAAAACCTTGTTGAATGACCTGTTCGTCGAATATGTGAAGGCTGGTTCAGAAGCGTGGGGGGAACCGTTCAAGAGAGAGCATGGTAAAAAGCCGTTGATGGCATGGAATCATCCGACCGGCTGTATCTTGCAGATTGTCCGTACCAGGTCCTTGGTGTTGTTCACCTTTTTCACCCCTCAGGGGGCCCGCTACTATGAGTGAAGATCGCGGTTGTGGGGTGGCTTGGGGGCGATGCGTGAAGTGGATGTTATTTTGAGTGTCGCTCGTTGCGCAGACGCGTAGACCGTTTTCTTGAGCGTCCTTGGGAGGGTGCCGGCAGGGGGAACGACAAGTCTGTTGCAAGAACACGGGTCTGCTATGGCGGCTGTGAGTTCCCGGATAAGTGCTGTTGCCACAGCCCTGTGACGTCGCCGACCACTGACGCCTGGTTCGCATGGTGTTCCTCAGGGTTCGGGGTCGCGTGCTGGTGGTCATGTTGCTGATGCTTCGTTGCCTCCGGGTAAGCCGCTGGCTGGTCCTGATTTTGAGGCTCCCGCAAATGTTGGTGGACCGAGGTTCACTCCGGATCCGGCTGATTCTGGTTTGCACTTGAACAGCGCTTCGGGTGGTGGGTCGGCGGGTTTGCCGCGTCCTGATTTGGTTGATTCTGTTGTCACTCATGGGGATCCTGGTAAGCCGCCGTCGCGTTTCGGTATGGATGATGCCCCTGATGTGGGGGTTGCTCCGGGTGGGAAGAAGCCTTCGTCCGGGCTTGGGAGTGATGATGGTTTCGGGTCGTGGTCTCGGGAGAAGGTGGCTGCTTCTTCTCCGTCGCCTGATGGCAAGGGGCCGTCGGGTCTTGGTGACGGTGCCGGGGCTCGTGAGCCTGCGATGGCCGGGGCTTCTGCCGGGGCGGGGCGGAATGTGTTGGATCTGGAGTCCTCGAGGGTGTCTGCGGGGGCGGGGGGAGGTCGTCCTGTCGAGGTGGGCGGGTCTTCGTCCCATGCGCGATCATCGGAGCCTGTTCATGCTTCGACTGGCAATGGGGGTGGAGGGCCGAGTGCTCACCTCGGAAACAATGGTGGGGCCGGTCATGGCGGCGGAGCATCGCATGGTGGGCCTTCGGGTCATCATGGTGGCGCGCCGGGTCAGCATGGGGGTGGATCATCACATGGTGCCGGCAGCACGACCCCGCACACCGGCGGTGGTGGAGCCTCGCATGGTGGCGGTGGGTCCGCGAGTGCTCACCTCGGAAACAATGGTGGGGCCGGGCATGGGGGTGGATCATCGCATGGCGGGTCGTCGGGTCAGCATGGTGGCGGGCCTGGTCATGTGCCGGAGCCGGAGGGCGGGTCGCGGCCGAGGCGTTCCCCGGATGAGAACAGCATGCCGGGTGATCATTCTCCCGGGTCGGGCAATCGTAGGGGTGAGCCGGGAAGTGATGTTCCTGGGGCTCCTCGGAAGAAACCGAATGCTGACCTCGCGGAATGGCCTGACCGGCGTCCTGGTGACAGGACGCGTCCAGAGGGCCGTGGGAACGATATCGATCGGCCTCGTACTGATGCCGGTGATCCTGCCAAACCCAGAACCGACACCACACCCGACAACCATCCGGGTCGGGACAAGCATCCCGATGTGGATGAAAACCCTGCCCGGGATAGGCGTCCTGATGTGGATGAGCATTCGGGTCGGGATAGGCGTCCTGATG
>ERZ773073.744-NODE-744-length-16652-cov-4.334458_pt1 | contig 16652 bp, 14 predicted proteins | sample MGYA00580616_ERZ773073 | MGnify/ENA primary metagenome ERZ773073 (study PRJEB29015, sample SAMEA2737960) | human oral metagenome | biome: human oral; feature: human-associated habitat; material: dental | place: China | collected 2131 ...
AAAGCACCCCAAAAGTTAGATTTTCTGTCTAACTTTTAGGGTGCACTTCAAATTAACAAATATGTTAATTTTAGAATAGGGAGGTAGAGCATATGAAGCGAAAGTTCATTGCATCAAAAGAATTGGTGGATCGGTTAGATAGTTACGATTATGATGAGATGGTGAAATTAGCTGCGCTGCTAAAAATGCTAGAAGAAGATGGAGTAACTGAAGAAATGATTCAAAAATGGGGAGTACATTATAAAGGGAAAAGTTATTTAGAAGTTGTAATTTGCAAGAAGAAAAAGGAGGAGACAGACGATGAGTACGTATCTAACTTCCAAACTAAAAAAGTTCGTATCGGAATACCCGAATTTTGAAAAGGATTTTAAAAAGACTATGCTTTTGCAAAGAGTAGCGCTGGAGATGGTAAAGCTTCAAAAAGATAGTGGGTTAGCTTTAGAAGATTTTGCGCGAGAAGTTGAATTGCCGAATTCTCACATTTCTAGATTGCAAAGTGGAGAACACAACCCAACAATACTCACTTTATTGGATATTGCTGAAAGATGTGGATATAAGTTAGAAATTAAAGTTAAAAAGAGTCGGAAATAAAAAATTTTTCAAAGTACATAGCTATTTAACCTCTAAATTTATTCTTATTAGTGTAGAGAGTAAAAAAACTATCAAAATAAATCAGGAGGGAAAATATGGGACATGAAACAATCGTCGATAAAAAACTACAATTAGTTTTCAAAGGAAGTAATGGAGAAACAAAATGCCTTACTATTACACGACCTCAAGATGAATTAAAGAAAATTGTCGCTGAAGCAGCAATGGATGAAATTAGTGAATCTAACCTATTTGAAAACGAAGGTGTAGTATTATATTCAACAAAAAAAGATGCTTACTATAAGACTTGCAGAGTAGATGTTTTCTGCTATGATGAGATTTAAAATTATACAAATAGTAGTGTGATAGTTGAGTAGATTTTAAATGAAGGGTTGTCATCTCTAGAAATAATCTAGAGATGACAACCTTATTTTTGCAAAATTGAATTATAACTATATGATTTTGAAAATAATAATAAATTATTACAAAAAATCGTTGATTTAAAAATATAAAAGTGCTATTATAGCCTTGTGGTAATAATTCGTAATTACAATATTGTTGAAAAGGAATAGAATATGGAGTTTTGGAAGTTGGTAAATAAGGATAAGTATCTAGTAATTCCAGGTGTGTTTGCATTTGTTTTAATTGGTTTTCTGACTATTAATCAAAATGTTAGTAAGGCAGTGTTGATAATTATTTTTGGTTATGTTTTTGTACTGTCGGTTATCCTCATTGTAAATTTTTACAAAAATAAGTCTTTGTATGTGTATTCGAAAGAGGATTCGGATGGTAAATTAATTTGGAAGTTCTTCTATAGGATAATGACCTTATTTTTGCTGTTATTTTCTTTTGTTATAGTGATGGAGATATTAAAATTTCAGAAAGTGAATCTATATTTTCAATTAGTTAATTTTACGATGATAGCCGTAGTACAGTTAGAAATTATTTTGTTTTTTATGATGTCATTTTTTAAATGGAAATCCAGATACTTGTATATAGTATTATTTCTTTTATTTGTATTCTTGTTTAATAATGTACATTTAATCAACTTAATTTTTGGTTCTGTAGGTATACTCTTTATTGCTCAATTTATATTATCAGATAACTTTCTTAATTATTTAAAAAATCATTATTCTGAATATGACATGATTACGATTAAAAGATATATGAAAGCCAATAAAACTAGATTTTTAGCATTTTCTTATCTGATTACATTTTCTGTGAATGTGATATTTATGATTAAACTTTTGTTGCCAAGTGAGATCAAGGGTTGGCTAAAAAATATGATTCTTAACGCTTATAATTGGATAACTATAACTAAAACCCAAAGTGAAATTGCGGATCCATTTCTGATTAATACTGTAATTTTAGGAATCATCATTCTATTTTATACTCTTATAGACAGTTTATTAAAAGGAAAATTTAAAAAGATAAAAGCTTCTATTTTGAAGCACATGAGAGAAAATTTACAAGAAAAGAAGGTGGGGAACAGCCATGGATAAAAGACTTTCAGATTATGTAACGTTTGTATCTGGCGTTAATCCGACTCGTGCTAATAAACAAATAGACGAGGTAATAGTCTATTACGAGCAGAGTGATTTTAATAATGATTTTAATCATTTAGATGGATACGAGATTGAAGAAAATCTATCGGACTTTGGGAAACAAACGCTAAAAGAAGGGGATATTGTTATCAGCAATAATCAGCAAAAGGCTGTGATGATTGGGAAGAGTAATGCTGGTAAGGTGATTTCGTTGAATTTTACAAAAGTAGAATTTAAAAAGCAGACGCTCGATAAGAATTACTTTTTGTACTTATTTAACAGTAATAAATTTATACAACGACAAAAAGAGAGGGAGCAACAGGGAGATGTACTTCAAAAGCTTTCGACAAAAGCCTTAGGTGAATTGAAAATTCCTGTAATTCCTTTGGAAAAGCAAAAGAAAATAGGGGAGGCATATAGTAAAACTTTAAAACTACAAGGAGAATTAATTAGGTATTCAACTCTATTAGAGCAGTTTTCAACACAAATTTTAGAAAAAACATTACAAGGGGATTAGATGATGGTGGATGAATTAAATAAAAGTGAATTAACCTTTGAAAATAAAGTAATTGATTATCTTACAAAAATCGGTGGGACAAAACAATGGGAATATCGCCCTGAAATTAAGAATACTGAAGCTTTATGGAGTAACTTTAAACGTATTCTTGAACAAAATAATAGAGGACGATTAGATAAAGAGCTTTCGACTGCTGAGTTTAATCAGGTAAAAAGGGTTATTAACCAATTAGATACGCCGTATAAAGCTGGACAATTTCTGTATGGGGTCAACGGTGTTAGCCAAGTTGAAGTGGACTTAGACAATGGAGAACATGTCTTTTTAACAGTTTTTGACCAAGCACAAGTAGGTGGAGGAAATACGGTTTATCAAGTAGTTAATCAAATCGAGCGAGAAAAGGTAATTCCAGGGAAACCAAATAGACGTTTCGACGTGACGCTATTAATCAACGGATTACCAATTATTCAAATCGAATTGAAGAGTGCAATGCGTCCTGCAAATGAAGCGCTAAATCAAATGGAACAATATATTGCTGAAGCGCAGTATAGCGGTATTTTCTCAACGTTACAAATTTTAATTGCCATGACGCCAAATGAAATTAAGTATATGGCTAATACAACTAGAGACAAATTCAACAAGGCATTTGCGTTCAAGTGGCAAGATGAGGAAAGTACAAAACCAATCAATAACTGGATGGAATTTGCAGATAAGGTGTTGTCGATTCCAATGGCACATGATTTGTCTACTCGTTACATGGTTTTAGATGGAACTAAGAACAAGGAAAGCATTAAAGTGATGCGTCCTTACCAAGTTTATGCAACGAAAAGAGTGCTTGAAAAGGTAGCTCAATATGACTTTAAATATGATGATGGCCGACTTGGGTACGTATGGCATACAACGGGCTCGGGCAAAACAATCACAAGTTTTAAAACAGCATGGTTAGCCAGCCGCCTTCCACAGGTTCATAAGGTAGTGTTCTTGGTGGACCGAATCGCTTTGACTAGACAAACGGTGGATGCTTATCAAGCCTATGACCCACTCTCTAGAGGAGAAGGGGAATCAGGCGTTGTGAATGATACAGCCAACGTCTCTGATTTGAAGACAAAATTAACGAGAAAAAGCGATAAGAATATTATCGTGACCAGTATTCAGAAGATGGCACGTTTTGTATCAAGAGACACCTTCAAACCTTTAAACCATAATATTCTATTTATTGTTGACGAAGCTCACCGTTCAACGGGAGATAGTTCGGATACAGAAGGGATGTTACAAAGTATTCGTAAGGCTATCCCGAATGCAGCATGGGTAGGATATACAGGCACTCCTCGTTTTGAAGGACAGAAGACAAAAGAAGTCTTTGGAAGTCTGCTTCATGCATATACGATTAAGCATGCGATTGCCGACCATAATGTTCTAGGATTTAACGTTGAATTCAAAGAAACGATTGAACCGATGGAAAATCCTTCAGAGGAAGATATCGATGATATGATTCGTGCGAGCGTGTATGACACTGATCCTGTACACGTGGAATTAGTCGTTCAAGATGTGTTGTACAATTGGAAAGAAAAATCAAATAATTATAAGTATAATGCATTGTTTACAGTACACGTAGGTGGCAATAAACCTTCAATCCCACGTGCGATGGAATACTTTGACAAGTTTATGGAGGAAAATAAGAAGTTAGAAGAAAGACCATTGAAGATTGCGATTATCTTCTCAGCTGATACGTCGAATAGTGATAGTCAGTTGCAAACGAATGAAAGTCTTGATCGTGCACTTGTCTCATATAATCAAATGTTTGGAACTACCTTTGATCGTACAACATTAAAAGCTTACTCAGAAGATTTGGCTAGACGATTAAATAAAACTGCTGATGATAGAAACTATTTGGATTTAGTGATTGTTGTTGATCAACTATTGACAGGTTTTGATGCACCAGAGTTGAACACTTTATATGTAGATAGAACGTTGAAAGGCGGTAATCTAATTCAAGCGTACTCTCGAACAAACCGTATTCATGACAGCGTAGCTAAACCTTGGGGGAACATTGTAAATTATCGTTGGCCAAAACAAAACGAGTATGAAATGAATAAGGCGTTTGCGGTTTATTCAGACAGACACTCGGCTGATGAGCAAGTCGACTTAATAGAACTGATTGATGGGAATACAAAAGATAAAATTATCTCTAAACCATTTAGTGTTGCAGTAAATGATATGAAAAAATTAGTTGATGAGTTAAGAGAGTTAACGGATAATTTTGATAGAATTCCGCTTAGTGAAGAAGACCAGAATGAATTGTTTGAGAAGTTAAAAAATTATAATAGATTAATGACTCAATTAAAACAATATACTATAGATGAAGAGGGAAATCGCGTATCTGCGTATGATGCACCGGAAGAATTTTACGATCGTATTGGAATGACTCCTGAGGATGAGATTAAATTAACGGTTGTGATTGCGGATGAGTTAAAACGACTTAAGGCCAAACAAGAAAAAGTTGATATTTCTCATATTGAATTATCAATGGTGCAAATTAATGAAGTGAGAATCAATTATGATTACTTAGTAGACTTGATTGCGAAAATGGCGGATGAAATCCACGCTCATCAAAACGAAGATGCTGAAGCTACTAGAATCGAAATCAATGTGGAGATTGCCAAATCTGACAACGAAGAAGAAAAAGAAAAAATGCGTCGATTTGTCGAAGCAATCTATAGTGGAGAGTTTGTATTTGATAGTTATCCTGCACCAAGAACTGTGGAAGCGATGGACCGTGCGAGAGAACGAGCAGTAACAAAATCAAATACACGTGAAGTAGCAGAGTTCGTACGCAAATGGGGACTTGATAACAGTACTCTTGTAAAAGATTTATTAGCCCTAATCGAGAAACATTCGATTGGACAAGATGACCTGGATAAGCAAGGGGAAATTTCAGCAATCTTAAACGCAGCACGTGCGGATTACCAAGAATTGGCAGAACCTGTAATTGCTGAATTATCATGGATTAAGTACCGAAACGAATTCAGAAAAGCAATCTACAAACTAGCAGATGATATTAAGAGAGGTGAATAGAGTGGGAGAAGGACAAAAGAATGTACCTAAGTTAAGATTTAAAGGGTATGAAGACGCTTGGGAACAGCGTAGCTTTAAAGAAATTACGTTTCTATCAGGAAAGAAAAACAAAGATAATCTACCTTTAGAGAGCTATTCGATTACAAATGAGGATGGATTTGTTCCTCAAAATGAGCATTTTGAAAATGGGGGAACTATGAAGGAGGCAGATAAGAGTATGTATATTATTGTTTCTACGAACTCTTTTGCATATAATCCAGCTCGTATAAATGTCGGTTCAATCTGGTATAAGGCTGATGGAAAAGATGTTATTGTAAGCTCATTATATGAGGTGTTTAAAACTATAGATGATATTGATGATAACTTTCTGTGGCATTGGTTTAAGTCTCCGCATTTGCAAAGATTAATAATGAAATTTCAAGAGGGTGGAGTAAGGTTATATTTTTACTATAACAAGTTATGTTTAGGTTATATATCTGTTCCAGAGTATAGAGAGCAAAATAGAATTTCTCAAATGTTAGGAACTCTTGATAGCCTTATTACTCTTCATCAGCGTAAGCTTGATGAGTTAAAGAATATGAAGAAAACACTACTACAGCAGATGTTTGTATAAAAAGGAGAGAATAAAATGACGAAAACAACCGAAATTACATCGAAGCTTTGGGAGATGGCCAATAAATTACGTGGAACAATGGATGCTAGTGAGTATAAAAATTATATCCTTCCATTTATGTTCTATCGTTATTTGTCGGAACATCAAGATGACTATATCCGTAACAATGGATTAGAAGATTTTTATCAAAATCCAGAAGATATAGAAGAATATTATGAAGATATTGCTAGAAGCCTTGGCTATGTGATTGAGCCTCAATTTACTTGGAATGCGATTGTTGACAGTATTGAAAACCACAAAATTAAAGCAAGTGATTGCCAAGATATGTTTGAAGCTTTTCATAAGCATGCGAAACGAAATACAGATTCAGAACAAGAATTTGCAAATGTCTTCTTTGACGTGAACTTAGGAGATACTCGCCTAGGGTCTGGAACAAATGAACGTGCAAAAGCTTTGAATGATATTGTGCTGATGATTAACGAATTCGATTTTAAAGATGAATCAGGACATGACATTCTTGGGGATGTTTACGAATACTTGATTGGTCAATTCGCGGCTAATGCAGGAAAAAAAGGGGGAGAATTCTATACTCCTCATGAAGTGAGCCAAATTTTAGCACGTCTAGTAACAGATCACGTTTCTAAACAAGGAAACCAATTCCGAGTATATGACCCAACAATGGGATCAGGTTCGTTATTATTAACGGTACAAAGAGTGTTTTCTGGAAGCGACATTTCAAAAGTAGAATTTTATGGACAAGAGCTTAATACAACGACTTATAACCTTGCTCGTATGAATTTGATGATGCATGGAGTTTCGTATGCCAACATGAATCTAAAAAGAGCAGATACATTAGATGCTGACTGGCCGTTTGATACTCACAACGGAATTGAAGTTCCAAAGAAATTTGATGCGGTAGTAGCAAACCCACCATATTCACAAAATTGGGATATTAAGAATATTGACCGCGAAAAAGATGTACGTTTCAAAGGTTTCGGTGTTGCGCCAGCTTCTAAAGCTGACTATGCATTTGTGCTACATGGATTGCACCATTTAGATGAAAAGGGAACAATGGCTATTGTATTACCACACGGTGTCTTATTCCGTGGAGCTTCTGAAGGGAAAATCCGTGAGAATATTTTGAAAGAAAATTTACTTGATGCAGTAATTGGTTTGCCAGCGAACTTATTCTATGGAACAGGTATCCCAACAGTAATTTTAGTATTCAAAGGTCGTGAAGTACGTGGAGAGAGAAAAGATGTCTTATTTATCGATGCTTCGAGAGAATTTGAAAAAGGCAAAAATAAAAATACCCTATCTGAAGAAAACATCAACAAGATTGTTGAAACTTATCATAACCGCAAAGATGTTAACAAGTACGCGCACGTAGCAACGATTGAAGAAATCAAAGAGAATGATTACAACTTAAACATTCCTCGTTATGTAGATACGTTTGAGGAAGAAGAAGTCGTTCCGTTATCGGATATTGCTAAAGAGTTAAATGAAATTCAAACGAATATTGATGAAACAACAAAATCATTGATGAGTATGCTAGATGATTTAGTAGGTACTACTCCTGAAGCACAATCTGAGTTGGAAGAGTTCAGAAAGTTATTTGGTAGTAACTAATGATGTGAAGTAGAGGTGAAAGCCTCTACTTTTTTGTATTTAAATAAAGCATACGCTTGGGAACAGCGGAAGTTACAAAATGTTGTTAATGTATACGATGGAACACATCAGACACCAATTTATACAAACGCTGGAGTCAAATTCTTATCTGTTGAGAATATTTCGGATTTAAAAACCGAAAAATATATATCAGAGGAAGCATTTAAAACTGAATTTAAAATATTCCCAGAAAAAGGTGATATTTTAATGACTAGAATTGGTGATATTGGCACACCAAGTGTAGTAGAAAATGATGAAAAATATGCATTTTATGTTAGCTTGGCTTTATTAAAACCTAGATATATTAATTCTTATTTTTTGAAAAATATAATTTTATCACCAAGGTTTAGAAAGAAGCTTCAAGAAAGAAGTTTGACAACAGCTATTCCCCAAAAAATTAATAAAGATGAAATTGGAAAAATTGATATAACAATTTCTAATATATACAACGAACAAGTTGAAATAGGAGAATTTTTTAATAAATTAGATAAATGTATTACTCTTCATCAGCGTAGGTCATCAAGGATTATCAAATAATCAGCTGCTTAGTTCTGCTAAAGACCTCATTACAAGATCAATATCTTTGTTCTCTAATTCTGCAATAATGTGCAGATAAGTTTTTTGCGTTGTAGTAATGCTTGCGTGACCTAACCTCCTTGCAACGCTTGCGATTGAAACGCCAGAGAATAATAAAAGAGAGGCGTGAGTATGTCGGAGTCCGTGAATAGTGATAATAGGAATACCGCAATGGATACAATGTCTTTCTAGGCGTTTATTTGGAGTGGAATTCCATACTTTCCCGTGTACAAATATAGGCTCATTTTCTGGGAGACCGCGGAGTAATTCAGTAAACTTAATGACTGTTTGCCAATCGATTTGAATCTTTCGGTTTGAAGTGAAATTTTTAGTAGGAAGAAACCCTGTATTGTTTTTATAGTCCCATGTTTTGTTAATAGTTATAGATTGATGCATAAAATCAAAGTCTTTGGGTGTTAATCCTAGTGCTTCGGAAAACCTCATTCCAGTTTTAGCAATTAGATAAATTAGCCAGTCCCAATCAAGTGTAGAACCTAGCGTTAAATCGGACAGAAGTTTATGGACTTCAAATTGATTCAGAAATTTTTGTTTCTTATATCGAGCATTCCTTCCTTTGATGATCGCCTTCCTAGTGGGGTCACGTTTAATCCATCCTTCGTCAATGGCATCTAATATGGCTGCTTTTAATTGATGATGGAAATCCATAGTTGTTTGTTTTTCGTGGACTTCTGCATAATCATTTAAAAGTTGCTGATAAGTAGTACGTGTAAGTTCACAAATTTCAAGAGTTGGAATTAGTCGTTTTAACCATAATTGTGTCATTTTATATTTTTCCATTGTTACATTTCGAATCGCTCCTTCCTTATAGATATGAATCCAGCGATTGTAGTATTCATGAAACAATTCGTGTTCAGTATTTTGTTTTGAGTTCATTTATTTACCTTCTTTCATAGGAAGAGATGACCTAGCTGATGAATACATTAAGTATAATGCGTCAGTTTAATTTATTGATAAGTCTTACAGTCTTTTTAGTCCACCTATGCTATAATAATCTTGAATAGAGAAGGTTTTCATGATTGGAGGAGAGAGTATGAAGCAAAGACAAATTCTAGCATCAGCGCTTTGTGTGTTGGCGCTTGCGGCTTGTAACAAGAAGCCAGAAGAGGCAGTGACGACCCAGGCTACGACGGTTCAAGCGACGACAGTGGCACCGACGACGGTAGCTGAGGTGGAGCACGCGACGTATTTTGAGATGTTGCAGTTGGCGTATAATGTGGCGGCCAAGGATGCCGATATTACGGAAGGGTTAGCCGCAGCCAAGAAGGTGCGTGACGAGATGTTTGATCAGTTTCCAAGCGACAAGGATGACATTGACGATGCCTATTCGGACTTGGAGCTCTTGGTTCGTTTTAACTCGAGCGGATTTAGCGACTTCATGAAGCGGTGGAATGCGTCGACTGGGCAGCATTTCGAGGCCTTGCACGAGGCGATTCACATGGATGCTGCGACCATCAATGGCGATAAGGTCAAATGGAATATGATGGGCGTTGTGGACTCAAACGACTACGAAGTGATGGTGGTGGAAGCGTATCTTGACGCTGCGAAGAAAGAGGCGTTCCTCTTTGGGTACGAAGACGGAGAGCCAATCGTTCTTCATGCGACCAATGTGACGCGCGAGACACTTGCAAAAGCAGCGTTCCAAGTCGTGAAGGACGCTGATTTACTAAAAGGCTTTACCGATAATGCGACATGGAAAGCAACCTCTGAGGCGTCTGCGAATCAATCGGTTGCGGATGCGATGGCGATTTACGCACGTAAAAGAGGCGAAATCTATGAGCGCACGAGTCCAGCGACCCAGCGTGAGTATTATGATTTAGCCGTTCCAGACCAGCTCTTCAAATATGCTACTGTCGATGGCGAGAAGGCGAACTTCAAGTGGGCAGGGCTGACTTTCCAAAAAGGAGGCGACTCTTACGAAATCGTGGAGTGTTATGTGTCTGAATCAGGTACATCGGTGATCGTATTTGCCAAAAAAGAAGGAATCAATATGCTGTTAATCGGCGAATCAGAGCCACAGACGACTAAGAACGCGGATGGAACGATCAAGTCGGCCGTAGTGAACCTCCAACCGTACGAGAACGACACACTAGAACGTGCATTGTGGTAAGACAGGAGAAGTAGAATGACCAAAGAACAACAACTCGAACAACTAATGAATGAGATGCTGCCGGGATTGCAGCTCTTTGCTAGAGACATCAACCTAACGCCGGAAGAAGAGGCAAAGTTCCAGGTGGGGATGATTGTGCGAAACGCTGCCTTTACCGATGCGACGAGTCGTATTGGCGGCATGGTGACAACGCACCGCTTCAGCATTTTATCGAACCATCTTTTTGATTTATCGAAGGCGGAGCACGGCACCAACTGGGGGCTACACGTTGCGAACCGCGACAGCCACTTCAAGGTGCTGGACATTTACGAGCATGAAGGGAAGACGCAGATTCTCCTCTTGCATTTGCCGGACGATTATCGTTGGAAATGGATGGAGCATGTGAATCTGGATCTGCCGGTGGACATCGTGGCCGATAGCAGAGAGCGTTTCGCCTCCAAGGCCCACGCCGAACCGATTCCAGAGGTGACAAGTCCGGAGTGGCTTGACCGATGCGGTTTTGCGCCAGGACTCGACATCAAAGGCGAACTCTTCCCAAATGAAATTCCAATCGCAAGCCAAATGCAAAAAGTAAAAGACGCTTCTTTCCGTAGCGTCTACCATCAACTCGTCTACGTTCGCTGTGCTTCTCTCATCGAAGACGTGATGCCAGAAGTAGCGAAGACTGGCGACACGGGGCTTGTCCTCTACGGATATATCGACGAAGAGGCCGGCGTTTCGTTCCAACCCCTATGGATCGCAAAAGAAGGCGAATCGACGCTAGACATGCGCCTCATTCCAGAAGAGACGATGTATCTTATCCGTCTAGCGAACCTCGATGACTGCGAGTTCTGTTCGATGAAATGGATTGAAGTGGATCCGTATATCGTCGACCGTGCAAGACGCGTCATTGCGGAAGTGTATGATACGAAAAGCAAGGAAAAAGAAGAGACACGCTCCTTCCAAGGCCTCGACCGATTCCGCCACCGCCAACATCCCGATGACTTTGGCGTGGCTGTATACTACGAAGACAAGACGAAGGAACCCGAACGCTTGTGGGTCCGCATCTCGCGCGTGGAAGGCAACCAATGCTTTGGCACGCTCTTGATGGACTCCAAGCATCCAGACGGACCTAAAGAAGGGGACGAGATCATGTTCCGCGTCCTTCAGAACGAAAACGGCGACCTCGAAGTTGTGTCAGTTCAAAAATAAGTAAAAAAAGACAAGATAACCCTCGGTATCTTCATAGTGTTGATGGTAAGGCATCGGGCCAAGCCTAAGTCTTGGCTCCTACCAAGCTTCAAACGAAGAGCAAACACAATTTAATGTGTGCTGAAACTTTAACGCAGTAGACAAATGAATTCCTCTTCACTGTCAAGCAGTTCAAGGAATTCTATTTGTCCTTGCGGGGGTAAGACTACGAAGAAACAAGTTTCTTCTGTCTTACTCCCATTGGTTGCTCTTCTTACCATTCACACTATAGAACCGAGGGTCTTTTGTCTTTTTTTTTAAACTGTCACACCTTCTTCGTGTATGAGAGAAAGCACACCTTTCTTTTGCCTTTTATTTCGTGAAATTGAACGATACCTCAACTAGAGCTCGCATTTTCATTCTTTCATAGAAAGAGCACTAGCTATTTTGTCTCTTTTCTAATCAATTTCCTTGATTATAAAAAGAAGTATGCTATAGTGAAGGTGTGAAAATTTCACAACACTAAAGCCAGAAAGGGCATTGGGTGTGGAAGATTCAATGCTCTTTTTTCGTTAGATAATGCCTAACGTTCTGGTGCTGCGACAACTATTTTTTCTTGCTAGAGTTCAGCAAATACTCTACTAATATTAAAATTAGTCCCACATGTAATAGTGCAAGGAAATATTAAAACCAGAAAGAGCATTGGATCTAGACCATCCAATGCTCTTTTTTTAGTGTGCGCCATCCGCAATTTGCACGATTATGTCCTATCACATTATAGTTTGACGCAAAGTGTAGCGATATAGTCATTGTAGTAACGAGATAATCGATTTCTTTTGTCGCAGGATTCATAAAAATCGATCATCGCGAGACCGTTTTTCAGTTGGCCTCGAATCTGAGTTTCTAAGGTATGGCTGAATTCATATCCGTATTCTGGATTGATGGTGATTTTGCCGACCTCTTCAAGCTCTTTTGAATTAAAAGGGATGGAGAACTTTAACAGTAATTCCTCGTCGGGTTGGTCCCATACAACGTCAGCGTCATACATATATATCCAAGGATTCATAAACCCGACCATTAACAAGCCGCCTTTTTTCAATACGCGAGCGGCTTCTTTATACATGTTTTCTAAATCTTCTATATAGACATTTGAAACCGGATTAAAAACAATATCAAACGTTTCATCTTCAAATGGGAATGGCTTTGTCAGATCACCTTGAACGGTAGTGATTGTTAAGCCTTCTCTTTTAGCCACCATCTCATCTCTTTGTAATTGTGATGTGGAAAAATCCATGATGGTGACATCATAACCCTTTGCAGCAAAAACGGGCCCCTGCTGTCCACCACCACAAGCTAACCCTAATATCTTTTTTCCACTCGCTTTTTCAAACCATTCTTGGGGAACTTTTTTCCCAATCGTTAATGCCACAGAAATGGGTTGTTTTCTAGCTTCTTCTAATTCTTCATGTGTTACTGGCTCAGTATAGGTATTTTTTACATTATTCCATCGGTCTTGATTACTTTTTATATAATTGCTCATCTCTTGCACCTCTTTCTATTTCGTCCCCTTCATTATACGACAAATTTTTATTAAAAAATAGGCATCGTGGATTTTCCAAAAGAAAGCCAACAACACCTAAAAATCTTCCAGTAGCACTTCCTCTATGACAGTATCCTTTTGGAGCACCGGCTATGTTGAAGTTTGCCCCTGTGTCGATTATCCGCGCTAGAGGGCACTATTCTTTCTCCTTGCGTCATCTACATTAAAGAAGAAAATATAAAAATAGGCTTCCAAGACCTTGCGGATTCTATAGTAATGGAAATAACGAGTGTAATCGAAATGAATTAGGGCGTCAGTTGGTGTTACCAACATGACGCCCTTTGAAGTTCGATAGGCAAAGAGACTTCGGCTCTTGCCGTCCCCTTCTTCTAATATTATAAGGAGCTGAGAAATGTCATAGGAGCTTCTTGCATCCCCCCTCAAATTATAGAAATGCTGAAAAGAGACAAAAATCCCTCGGTTCTATAGTGTGAATGGTAAGGAAGAACAACCAATGTGAATTACTGAGTCTAGAAATTTGATTTCGTAGACTCAGTTTGAAGCTTGGTAGGGCTGAGATTTAAGCTCAGCCCGATGTCCTTACAATCAACACTATGAAGAAACCGAGGGTTGAATTTGTCTCTTTTTTTATTAAAATATTTCATGTCTCACTTCTTTAATAAGCGGATGGCGTAAGAAGGCATATGAAAGATAGATCGCCATCAAACACCAGATGATCGGCTCAGAGAAAATAACGCCAAGATATCCAGTGTGCGGAATGATAAAAATCACAAAAAGCACCTTTCCCACCAATTCAATAAAGCTCGAAACCAATGGTGTCACCTTTTGCCCTAGCCCTTGCAAACTATTTCGTAAAATCAATAGAAGCGCAAGCGGAATATAAAACACTGACCCGATACGGTTGTATAAAGCCGCGTTGTCCAAAAGTACAGGGTCGCTTGAACCAGAGATGAGTTCATTTAAGGTAGGACTCGCAAAGAATAAGAAGATGCATACCAGAATCGCCCATCCAAACGCCAGCAGACTGCCTTGACGAATCCCTTTTCCAATCCGGTGAGGTTTGTTGGCACCGAAGTTTTGCGAAGTGAAGGTCGTCATTGCTGCCGCAATCGCCGCAAATGGCAAGGTCGAGAACGCAAAAATCCGTCTAGCAGAAGTTTGCGCACTGATGATGACAGGTCCAAGCGCGTTGATAGAGGACTGGAGCATCACAGATCCTAGTGAGACGATGGATGACATAAGTCCCATGGCTAAGCCTTGGCTGAGGAGGTCTAAATACAGTTCGTCGTCGCGGACAAAATCACTTTTGGCCGGAATGAGGAAGCTGGCGCGTTTTTTGATATAGATAAAGCAGAGAACGGCCGATATGCCCTGAGCAATAATCGTCGCAATGGCGGCTGCTGAAACGCCCATGTTGAACGTCGTAATCAGTAAGATATCTAAAAACACGTTTACGACCGCTGAGAAAATCAGGAAGTAGAGTGCCGCCTGGCTGTCGCCGACTGCACGAAGCAGACCCGCACAGAGGTTATATGCGAAGGTTACGGCAATACCGAGTACAACAATCGAGATATACTCATACGACTGATTGATGATACTCTCAGGCGTTCCAAGGAACTGAAGGAGAGGATACATGCCGAAACTTCCGATAATCGCAACAAGGAGACTAAGAAAGGCTCCGATGACAAGAGTTGCTCCAACGGCACGTTTCAAGAGGCGGTGGTTATTGGCCCCGTAATAGCGTGCAATGATAACGCCCATCCCGTTTCCGACTCCAAGCGAGAAGCCGACGATGAGTTCAAAGATGGCGGCTGTGGCTCCGACTGCTGCCAGCGAATCCTGTCCAAGGAACCTCCCTACAATCATGATATCGGCAGTGTTGTATAGTTGCTGGAATATATTAGAAATTATAATTGGGATTGCAAATGCAATAATAGACCGCAAAATCGGCCCGTCTGTTAAGTTAATCGCTGTTTTTTTCATAAGTGAAATTATACTCGTAACAAAAGAGATGGTCAAGTGAACCAAAGGTCCGAAAAGATGACTTCGAAACCTTGCGGATATTCGTTATACATACCATAACGTTGCACCGGTTCGAGCCTCGAAGAGTCTCTCACCTTTACAGCCTCAAAGTTGGCGTAAGGAATAAATTCCTACGCCAACTAATTCGCATGTAATGCTAAACACGTTACGGTTTGTATAACATCCACAGGTCTCTTCGTCATCTTTTCTTGTGCTTCTCAGTAAGCGAGTATAATGCCAATGAAAACAAAATTAACTGAATAGACGAGCCGTTAACGTTTATTGCATTTGGAATCCCGCGGTGGAGGAGAGAGGTGCTTGGAGGTGGATAGAATCGCCTAACTTATTTTTAAATCGCCTAAAAATGAGGCAATATTAGGAGAAATTTCATAGGTACTTCCTTTACTGGAACCGCAAAAAAGCTAGCAGAAAAATCTGCTAGCTTTTTAAATAGGTTTATTTAGATTAGTTTTGTTCTGCTTTTTTTGAAACGAGAACGAACATCGCGCTGATTGTTACATGGTAAACGGTAATAAAGATCGTTTCTCCGAATTTATTTCCAAAAAATTCTATCACTTTTTGTCGTACGTGATGCTTACCCCATTGCGTGAGCCTTTACCGACTTTCCGTTTCACTGTACAATAAGGAAGACATGAAGGGACGTGAGAGTATGTGGAAAGATGCCATTGAGATGAGAGAGGCCGTAGCTAGTGGTGCGGTATCTCCAAAGGAATTAGTCCAAGAGACATTAGATAAAATCGAACAACGAAACCCAAGCCTAAACGCGGTCGTGCACTTGCAGGCCGAACGTGCGCTAGAAGAAGCAGAGACGCGTTCGTTTGAAGGGTTACCGTTTGGCGGGGTGCCGCTTCTCTTGAAGGACCTCGGGCAAAATCAAGCAGGGGAGCCATCGAGTGCGGGAAGTAAGCTCTTGAAGGGAATTCCAGTAAACCGTACGGATAACTTCGTGAAGCGTCTGGAAGCAGCAGGTTTTATCGTTGTTGGACGTACGAATACGCCAGAGTTTGGCTTTAAGAATATGACAGAGCCAGAGTTGTGGGGCCCTGCGAATAATCCGTATGACTTGAATCGCAATGCTGGTGGATCTAGCGGTGGTGCATCTGCTGCGGTGGCGGGTGGCATCGTTCCGATTGCAGGGGCCAGTGACGTGCATGCGGGCAAACCAAGCGTTG
>ERZ773073.746-NODE-746-length-16643-cov-10.880094_pt1 | contig 16643 bp, 11 predicted proteins | sample MGYA00580616_ERZ773073 | MGnify/ENA primary metagenome ERZ773073 (study PRJEB29015, sample SAMEA2737960) | human oral metagenome | biome: human oral; feature: human-associated habitat; material: dental | place: China | collected 2131 ...
GCCGGTGAGGGTAGTGATGGGTTCTGCGGTGTGGGGGTTCCAGATGATGCAGGTGTCGTCCCAGCTTGTGGTGGCGATGAGGTCACCCGAAGGGTGCCATGCGGCCCCGGCCACGGTGCGGGCGTGGTCGGTGAGGGTGGTGAGTTTCTCGGCGGTGTGGGGGTTCCAGATGATGCAGGTGCGGTCGTTGCTGGTGGTGGCGATGAGGTCACCCGAAGGGTGCCATGCGGCCCCGGTCACCGTGTTGGTGTGGCCGGTGAGGGTGGTGAGTTTCTCGGCTGTGTGGGGGTTCCAGATGATGCAGGTGTGGTCGTTGCTGGTGGTGGCGAGGTGGGTGCCGTCGGGGTTCCAGGCGACTCCGTTCACGGCGTCGGTGTGGCCGGTGAGGGTGGTGATCTTTTCGCTGGTGTGGGGGTTCCAGATGATGCAGGTGTGGTCCCAGCTGGTGGTGGCGATACGGGTGCCGTCGGGGTTCCAAGCGACCCCGATCACCCAGTCGGTGTGGCCGGTGAGGGTAGTGATGGGTTCTGCGGTGTGGGGGTTCCAGATGATGCAGGTGCCGTCGTGGCTGGTGGTGGCGATGAGGTCACCGGTGGGGTGCCAGGCGACCCCGGTCACTGCGCTGGTGTGGCCGAGGTAGAGGCCCATTTCCATGCCTGTGGGAATGCTGCGAACAGGGGTGTGCCACGCCGCCCCCGGATGGGGAGCATCGTGCCAGTCGGTGTGTCGGGTTGTGCAGTTATGAAAAGTGGCCTGGTTGAGGGTGGCCTTGGCGAAATGGGCGCCCGTCAGAGTGGTGTGGGAGAAGGCTGTTCTGCGCAGCGAGGCAGTGGTGAAATTGGCCTCGGCCAGGTTGAGGGGATTATCGGGGGCGCCGAGGAAATCCCAATCGTCCAGGTGAGCGCCCGACAGGTCGATTCGTGCCAGATTCGGGGCGGGGTACTTCCGTTTTCTTGCGGCGAAGGTGTAGCGCAGCAGGAGTTCGGTCGCCTGCTCCAGGTAGGGGGTCTTCCAGGAGACCAGGGTGTCGATCAATTCTGGGTCCTGGGCCCCGGCCAGCAGCTGGCCCAGAAAGTCGAGGGTCTCTGCGCTCGGGACGCGCATGGCCCAGCGGGAGCGGTCGTCGCGCTGTATGGCGTCCAAGAGGTAGCAGGCCAGGAAGTACTCCTGCAGCGAGGTGTGGGCGAAACGGAAAGTGCTGCCGCGTTCGTCGTCCTGTCGGGTAAGGAAGGTGGCGGTGCGCAGGTCCTCGTACAGTTTGTCCTTGTCCGATTTCGTCAGTGCTGAGGGGTTGATGTCGCTCAGGTCTTCGTCGCCGCGGACCCAGCGCCGGAAAATGGTCTCCACATCCTCGGCGGGCGCAGTGGTTTTCTTTTCTCGCCACAGCCAGGCGGCCAGCTCTGCCATGAATGCGTTCTTGCGCTCCGGGTCGATGAAGTGTTTTCCCTTGTCGCGTGCCAGCCAGCTCTTCACCATCGCTTTGTAGAGCGTCACTCCGAACACCGGCTTGCCGTTGGCGCGGTCGCGTTCGATCTCCGGAATGTGCTCGGCAACGAGCTGGAGGGTGTAGGGCCGGGCGACCAGTTCGGGCAGATTGTGGACGCTGGCCACCAGGTCCATGATGTGCGCGATATCGCTGCCGGGAAGCGCGATTTCCAGGTAGCGGCGGATCTGGTCATCGCCCAAGGGCAGCAGGATCATGGTCCGATAGGAATCAGCATTCAGGTTTTCCCTGTCCCTGCCCGGGAAGACGGATCGCTGATCATCCAAAGTTTTGAAGTATTGGGTGCGGCAGGACAGCACCAGCCTGATTTGCCGGTTCGCATCCTCATCGTCGAGCAGCTGCAGCACGTTCAGCAGCCGGCTGAGGAACGACAGTCCTTGGGTGTTGTCGAGTTTCACCAGCATCTCGTCCAGGCCGTCGAAAATCACCACGCAGGGCCCCGCGGCGAGCCAGGAGATGAAGGCCTGCCACGTGTGGTGCGGGGAGTACTTGGGCAGCCATTCCTCGCGCATGCAGGTGACCACCAGATCCTCCAGCCTGTCGGCCAGGCGCGCGTCGGCCACTTTTTTCAGGTTGAAGTAGAGGGGCATGGGCAGGGTGGGGCTTGCCTTCCGGCGCTCCGCGAGTTCCCGAATGAAGCGCTGGCAGCTCACGGTCTTGCCCATGCCATACTCGCCAAACAGCGCGAATAATCGGGGTTCGGTGGGGTTTGCTGCCCAATCCAGCATGGCATCCACCACCGACGTTCCCTGGGCGGGTATGCCCGGAGCCGCCTTGGGGTCCAGGTCCACAGCGGAGGCGCGGGAATCTCGGATGAGGCGTTCCTCCTCAAGCACCTCGTCGTGTTCGCCCATTTTCAGGACGTCCGGGCAGCGCGGTGTAGTACTCGTTGGGTTTTCCAGCTCGCGCAGTCGTCTTCTTTGCTTGGCGGTTTCGTTCTGGAGATGTCCCCGTTCCAGGATGGCGCGCGCGACGATGGCCGCGTTCTTCGATGCCTTTTTCTGGTCGTCGTCTTTTGAGGGGTTGTTCTTGTGGGCCGCCCAGTCGCAGATGGCCTTAATGACGATCACATCCACCTTTTTTTCTTTGCAGGCCGTCAGAATGCCTGACCCCTCCATTTCCCCGCCGATGACCGTGCTGTGCAAGGAAGCGAGATTGTCCCGGTATTCCTTGTTGTCCACCAGCTTCGCCCCGCTGACAATGGTGCCCATGTGGATGGTAGGCAAGTCGCGCACTTGTTTGCGCCGGAGGTTAAGATTCGTCACGCGGTTGGCCAGTTCCCGAGAGGTTGGGAGGGTTATGCCCCGAGGGGTGAAGGTGTCGTCGGGTTCCACTCGAGCCGACTCGTAATCGAGTACTCCTGTCGAGACCAAGACATCGCCGATGTGGTGTTTCTCTTCCTTCACCCCGAAGGCGATGCCGACAGCGATCAGCACTTCTGGTCTCCAGTGCTCGATGGCGTTCGCGGCGCTGAGCTGTGCCTCCAGGGGTCCTTGTTGACTGCTGTGCCCGTGGATCACCCGGAAACCTCCCACCTCGTCGAGCTCGTGATATGTCACGCCTTCCTTGGGTAGTTCGCGGCGGGAGTGGCCAAATGTGTCCCACACCTTGTGAGCTTCATGCTCATTGAAGGTGAGCAGCACGGCAACGGGTCGTGCGTCTGATTCGTTGTCGGAAACGATGTTTTCCGTGAGTGGAGTAGCCTCCGGGTGTGGCACACGGACCGCGGGGAGATAGTCGTCTAGTCCCTCGAAACAAAGGAATTGGGCTTCGAGGTTGATGTCCCAGGAATCGGGTAATTTCAAACTGAACTGGAGGTGTTTCTCCTCGGAAAGCCTCTCGATCTGTGTGCGGAGTTCCTGAAGCTTTGTCTTCCTCCAAATGGCGTCGTCGTATCGAAGCATCTTCGCGACTCGCGACATGCAGACGGAACCTTCGCTGTCGAGAAGACTTGCGGTATCTTCCGCCAGATTCTTCAGATGTTCGGGCAAGGGTAATTTTTTGAGACATCTGCGGACGTCAAAGTCCTGCAAAACAGGCATGATCACCTTCTTGGGGAGCAACGATGCCCTCAACCTAGCAGGTTGCTCTGCGAGGAAGACGTGAAGTTAATTATTGAATCAGTATGGGTCGTGCGACCGATAAGACCGCTTGGGGCTCTCGACGAGCGAACCGTGGTGAAGGCGGAGAGCGGAGGGTCTGGGGCGTGCTGCGAGGACCGCGTCTCAGTCGCGACCGTCGGGGTGATCGTCGCTCCCCTCGGAGCGGGGTCGCACCTGTCTATGCGTCGTGTGCCTGCGCCGTAGAGCTGGCGTTCGGCGGATGGGTGGTCGAGGATGACAGGCGGAGCGAACGGAATCTTTGAAGCGTGGATTTGTCAAGGGTGTGCATCGTCGATGCGTTGGATGAAATCGTTGACCCAGCTGACGGCATCCTCCACTGCTGGTAAGACGTCAAGGTTCTCGGCTGCTGTTAGGTAAAGAGTGTTCCAGTTCGGCCCCACAGTGACGACTGGCGGCCAAGTCAGGGCTTGGCGATACGCGAAAAGCCGAGTGCATGTTGCCGAGATTTTCGCCAGATCAAGTTTTTCGGATCTTTCCAGAAGTTGGAGATCGACGAGATCGCGTGCCCGTTCGCTTCCCGCGCTGGAGACTGCGTGGAGTTTCTGGGCTATCTGGTGATCGTTCCGCATCACCCGAACTGGATCGGGTGATGCAAGTCCCACCTCGGTGAACAAGCTGGTCAGGTCCGGGGCGATGTGGTATTCAGGATCGTCGGCGTCGCCGATTTCATTGTGGCCGAGCTCGAATTTCACGGTGCACCATGAGCTGCCGCGATAATCAAGTTTTACCTCGAAGGGTTGCATTATGTACGCAGTGGGAACCCTCATCGGACGGGGAGCTTTCCTCGGCACCAGCCTGCCAGTGAACCCGGCCCATCCGGCAGCCAGTGACTCCTCGAAGGCTTTACGGAACAATGCCAGCGAATGTTTCCGGGCCACGTCGAGGTCGCGCGTGAATCGAGTTGCTTGACCATAACGCAGCGCCAGTGCGCTACCGCCCTTGACTGCTCCTTCGGGGAGCATCTGGCTGACCACGACCATTGCCATGGAGATTCTTCGCCGCAGTGCGAGTTCCGTACTTCCCCCGACGTTGCGGATCCGTTGTTCCAGGGAACGTACGCTGGGTGGGGCGCTGGTGTAGGTCATGACTTCAGTTCCTTTCTCACCAGCCGGAGTTCCCGCGTGGTTAGCAGTCCTTCCTCGTGGGCCTCCCGGGCGGCGTTCAGCAGGCGGGGTGTTTCGATGGATCCGCGGCAGGTGAGGATCGCGTCTGCCGCCGGCTGTGAATCCAGGCCTTGATAGCGGGTCGTGCGGGCGTCGCCCCTGACCAGAGTCAGCTCCATGAAAGCGGGCAGCCTGGGGCGGGTGCGTCTGCGGACCGCCACCGTGATCCGGCGGGGGTTCACGTCGGCGAGGCCAAGCAGCGCAAGCACCGATTCCCCGTACAGATAGGCACCCTCACCCGCGCGCAGGAGGGCTTCGGCGAACTGGTCGATCTCGCTGCGCGGCACTGCCGAGACGCGGTACAACCCGTAGGCGACGTTCTCCATCCCACCGCGTGCCGCGAGTTTCGGAAGCTCAACCGCGGGCACTCCTGCTTCGACTGCCGCCTGGGTGGTGACGTAGCCGTGGTTGTCCAAGGCGATCTCGTGCACGCGATCTCGATACTTCACCATCGCTGTCATGTCACAAGTCTACCGTTTTCGGTAGTGTTGTGACACTTCAAAGAAGGTCTGCGGGGTGCGTGGGACGGCTCTCTGGCTGCAACGGGATTCGCCTGTCTATGCGTCGTTTGCCTGCGCTGTAGCGCTGGCGTTCGACGGGAAGGCAGGCGTTCCGGTCGAAAGGCTGGCGGATGGCGGGAATGCCAGCGGATGTCGGGAGAGCTGGGGAATTGGGATGGGGGTCGTGGCAGGGCGGTCGCGAGATGTGGGAACAGTAGCGTAGAAGGTGTTCAAATGGTAGTGCAGAGAGCGTGTGGAAGGTAGCGTAATCGGTGTGGAATACCTGCCTAGGGCGGCAGATCTGGAGTTGGAAGAGCCTTCCACGGGTCCTCCATCTCAAGTATCCTGATGGCGGTATAAATTGGAAGCCGCGACGATCGCCTGTGCCGAAAAAGCGAGAGCTGGGGCGGCGCGTCAAAGCACCAGAACGACAGACAGGCATCGGCGATCATGGCTTTCTTGGGCAAGACGAAGCGGACGGTTCAACAGTTCCCGTCCCCGGAGGAGCTGTACTTAAGTGGTATTCTGCCGCGGACCACGGATGCTGTGGGGTCGCTTTGGGTGCATCAGGGTGACGCTATTCGCGCCTACGCAGAGAGGCACCAGGACACCCCCGACCTTGCACTCGAACTGCCGACAGGTACAGGCAAGACGCTGCCTGGCCTTCTTATCGCGGAGTGGGTGCGGCGGAAGTCCGAAGGACCAGTTGTCTACGCGACGCCCACCAAGCAACTCGCGCGCCAAGTAGCAGCGACAGCAGAACGCGAGGGTGTTCCTGCCGCGGTCTTGACCGGCAGTGCCAAAAACTGGGCTCCCGCGGAAGCGGCGTCGGTCGAAGGCAGCGAGGCGATTGGGATTACGACTTATAGTGCTATTTTCAACAGTAGCCCCAAGCTGCCCGAACCGCGACTCCTGATATTCGATGACGCCCATGCTGGTGAACAGTTTGTCGGGAATGAGTACGGCATCAGCATCCGTCGCTACGACGACGAGGAAGCGTACCTCAAGGTGTTGGAGGCGTTGAAGCCGTTCCTGTCCGGGCTTCTCGTCCAGCGGCTCGAAGGCAAGCCCGACCCCGGTGTCCACCACCAAGTACGCCTGGTTCTACCCGCGATCGACCAGAAGGCACTGATCAAGTTCGACGCCGCTCTGGCGGGTTTGCCTGAGCCTTACTCGTACAAGTTCGCCATGATTCGGTCGGGCTTGGCAGCATGCTGCGTCTACTTGTCCTATAGCGGTATTCAGATCAGGCCAATGATCCCGCCGACCTATGAGAATCGTGTCTTCGCTCGTGCCAAGCAGCGCATTTACTTGTCGGCCACTCTTGGTTCAGGTGGCGAACTCGAACGCGCTTTCGGGCGACGTGAGATCGTCCGAATGCCACTTCCAACTAAGACTCCTCCGCGCTCTGGTCGGCGGCTGTTTATCTTCCCGGACTTGATCAAAGGTGGAGATGCGGTCGGACTGACTAAACAGATCATCGGCCTCACCGACAAGGCGCTCGTGCTGAGTCAGGAGACTGTTGCCAAAGCCGAGGCAGCAGCGACGGCCCTAGCAGGCAAGGACGTGCCGGTCATGGGCCGAGACGACCTGGAACAGCAAGGGTTGGAATCCTTCGTCAAGGCTCCTATTGGTGTGCTAGCGCTGGCCAACCGCTATGATGGCCTTGACCTGCCAGGTAACGCTTGCCGGATCGTTGTCCTTGGCGGCAAACCGGATGCCGTAGGGTTGCAAGAGCGGTTCCTGAGCGAGCGAGCAGAAGCTAATGCCGCCCTAGCCGAGCGGCTGCGGACCCGCATTGTGCAAGGCGCTGGTCGCTGCACTCGTGGTCCGAATGACTACGCCGTAGTGATTGTACTCGGGCCAGACATCATGAAGTACTTCTCCCGGTCCGAGAACCTCAGGGCACTCGAACCGGAGTTGCAGGCCGAGGTCGAGTTCGGTTGGCGGAACAGTAGGGAAGCCAAGCCTGGCGAAGTTATCGAGAACGTCGAGGTATTCCTTGAACATGGGATCGACTGGCGTAAACGGGGAGAGCCAGCGGTTGCCGAGTTCCGGCAGGACGCCGTCAAGAAAGAGCCACCAGGCACTGATGCTCTCGGCAAGGCTGCTGTGCTGGAAGTGAAGGCATGGCAGCTGGCGTTTGACGGCGACTGGATTGGCGCAAGCGAGAAGCTGCAGGAAGCGGTACCGCATGTCGGTCCTGATGCGACGCGGGGCTACCGTGGTCTACTGCTGTACCTCGCTGGTGTTTGGTTGCACCTTGGCGCGCAGGATGAGCCCCAGCGATCGCGTGCTCGGCAGCTCGTTAAAGATGCCGAGCACGCTGCTAACCGCTGCACCTGGTTCAAGGAGATGCGGAAGCTTCCGGGGGCCGAGGAGGTCCCGCTCGTCCCAGAGGACATCGTGGCAGTGAACCAAGTTGTCGCTCGGCTGCGCGGCAAACTCAAATCTAAGCAGGTTAGCTCTGCCCTCGCCGAGATGCAGGAAGCTGTCGCTCAGGATGAGGCGGCCCGGTATGAACGCGGTCTGGCTACCCTAGGGTCGTTCCTCGGCGCCAACGCTTCCAAGCCGAAGGGCCAAGGACGCTGCGATTCCGCCTGGGTCTGGGGTACTGCAATGTGGATGACCATTGAAGCCAAATCGGAAGAGCATGGCGGCGGCCTGCTTCCGCTCAAGGATATTAGGCAGGCCAATACCCAGCTCGACCAGCTGGCGGCAGACCAAGGGATGGACCATCCGCCGGCGGGTAGTCCAGCGATCATCGTGTCGGATAAGTCGTCAGTGGATCCGAAGCACGCTCAGGCAGCAAACCCGAATGTGTACCTAGTCTCGTCCGGCGTCTTAAGGGAAATCGCTAGCGATGTCGCTGTGGTATGGACGGATCTGCTGACGACAGCAGTCGGAATTGCTTCCGAGCAAGATCAAAAGCAACATGTACGGTCGGTCATGAGGGAGAATGGGTGTCTGCCCAGCCAAGTGATCGATCGACTCACGCAAAACCGGATCAGGCCAGGCGACTGAGGGAACGGCTTGAGTAGTTCAGTATCACTCGCTCAGCGATGTTACATAAGGGGCCTACCCACTTCAGGTGCCACAGCGTAGCTAGCTGAGTCGCGTGCGGGTTATTACAGAGCTTAGGGACATAGTTTTCTTGGTCTGGAAGAAATCTGTCAGTTCCTCGATCCTCAGATCGTCTGAGCTGGGTTGTTGCAGTTCTTGGCCCAACAGGCCACCGCGCTCTAGGAGCAGATCATCGAAGTTTCAACACGTCGGGCCGAGGTTCGACACAACCTGAACGTCATCTAGAAGCAGTGCGAGCCCGGAAACAAAACGGGCCGCTACAAGGGGAACGCGGTCCACCTAGGCTTTAAGAAGGTCGGGCAGGGATGGGTCGCTCATAGCGTGCAAGAACCGGATTACCATGCTCTTCTTGATCTACATCTAATTCAGGGGTAAGTGATGTGATGGGTCATGCGCGCCGGTTGAAAAAGCGAACCAGCTTCCCCCATAGAGCGGAAATCCCTGTTGACCGTCCAGTCGGCTCGCTGCGAGGGATCCGCTGAACATAGAAGGGGCTTCCGGTGACGAGATGTGTCACGAGCGCTTCACCTCCTGTGCTGGCTTCGCTCCAGTCCCAGTAGCTGTAAACCCCTTCTTCCCCTGCGGGCGGGAGCGGATGCACGCTATGGCAGCGAAACAGGATCTCGGCTTCCAAGCCTTGAGAGCGTACACTGATCATGTTGCGAGCCGAGGTGCCGCGCCAGTAGCCTTGAAGCCATCGTTGATCGCCCGATGCTCGCGTGGCGCCAAACATGTGGCAGTACAACTCCTCGAACAGCGGCTCAGTCTGCGATCCTGCCCTAGAATCGGGGATGTCAAGAGACTCGGAAGTCGTGGTCTGCCCGTCGTAGGTCCCGCTCAGGAGTACCCATGTGACCGTCTCCGGAGCGGATGATCCTTGAGACAGGCCAACCGGGTTGATCAGTTCGATTAGCCACAGCGCGAGTGCGGGGGGTTGCCCTTCGTCTTCTGTGGAGCGCCAGTCGTCGTGAGTGACAACTCGGAATCGGCACGGGCCTGTGTAAAAGTAGTTAGAGCCTGCTTGGTAGGCCGTGGATGCTGTGGCCGCTTCGGCGCTACGTTCGACCGGGTCAAGAGTCTTGGCTGCAACGTCGAGAAGCTGCGTCCGTTGAGTGGAGTCGACCCCGGGGAGAGCGGTGTATTTGATTCTCTTGGCTGATTCGACACCTGACTTGGCGGACAGGTCCTTGAGCGATGCTGCCCCCTCCACGCTGGCCTTGAAGTTCCCCTCTACTTCGTAGGTGGTCGGCCGCGGTGCGTTGGGGTCGATCATCCCCCGGAGCTTGTTGTAGGCCAAATACAGGTGATCGTGCTGGTTGAACGTCATTCTTCGTCTCTTGTTTCCCGTCGCGTCGAGATTTGCAAGGCATGCGCTCGAACAGTGCCTCCACCCATTAACTCTAGCCAAGTGCCACGTCATCCTGGTCAATTGATGTGTCCGGTCAGTGTAACTAGCGGGCACGTCACTTTGAAGGAGCACGTGTCGGCAAGACTGGTGCACCTGCTTGCTAAATCTGGGTACATGAGTGCCGCTGGCTCACGGCGCTGTGAAAGCTCGTCTGGCTAGAATCTGCTCATCCGCTGGGGTGTGCTTTCCATCTGGTGACGAGTGGCAGAAACTGCCCCAGGTGTGGGATTCGGTGCGACGACGTGTCGACTCCGGCGCCCCGCCCGGAAGCTACCTCCTCACCGGATCCGCCACGCCGACGAACGCCGCCGGGACCCACAGCGGGGCGGGACGGATCCTGTCGCTGCGGATGCGTCCCATGGCGTTGCCGGAACGCGGACGTGCCACATCGACGGTGTCGCTGGCGCGGCTCCTCGAGGGCGGTCGCGATCCGGTGGGCGGGGACAGCGGATACGGGCTCACCGATTACGCCGACGCGATCGTCGCCAGCGGATTCCCCGGGATCATGAACGCGCCGCCGCGCCTGTGCCGGGGACTGCTGGACGCCTACCTGCAACGCATCATCGACCGCGACCTGCCCGACCACGGCTTCGCGGTGCGACGCCCAGAGACGTTGCGTCGCTGGCTCGGGGCCTACGCTGCGGCGTCCTCGACCACCACCTCCTACTCGCGGATGCTGGATGCCACCACCGGAGGCGACGGGGCGCAGCCGGCTCACACCACGACCATCGTGCACCGGGACCTCCTCACCCGCCTGTGGATACTGGATCCGGTGCCCGGCTGGCTTCCCGCGAACAACCCGATCCGGCGGCTCCAGCAGGCCCCCAAACACCAACTCGCCGACCCCGCCCTGGCGGCCCGGCTGCTGGGTCTGTCATCGTCCTCCCTGCTCAACGCGTCGGGAGCACACATGATGGGGCCGCTGTTCGAGTCGCTCGCGACGCTGACGGTGCGCGTCGCGGCGCAGGCCGCCGAGGCGCGGGTGTACCACATGCGCACCCAGGGTGGACGACACGAGGTGGATCTCGTCGTCGAAGGAGTGGACGGGCAGATCGTGGGCATCGAGGTGAAACTCGCGGCCGCGGTGGGCGACTCGGACGTGAAACATCTCCTCTGGCTGCGCGACCAGATCCCCGACCGGGTGGCCGACCTGGTGGTCGTCACGACGGGCAAGGCCGCCTACCGGCGTCCCGACGGGGTGGCGGTGGTGCCGCTGGCCCTCCTCGGCCCGTAGCTAGCTTCCGTCGTCTGGGTTCGGGAGGCGCAGCACCCGCCAGGCTTCTCCTTCCAGGAAGTCGAGGTCTTCGGAGGTCCAGCTGGCGTAGCTCTCCACCCCGGGGACGCGGGGTCACACGGATACGAAGGCGCGCTCCAGGGTGCCGTCGAGGTGGGAGATGCGGATGAGTCCCGAGGCGTCGGTGTGACCGAAGAGGGTGGCGACCGGGTCGCCGGTGTGAGGATTCCAGATGACGCACGTGTAGTCATCGCCGACGGTGGCCAGGAGACTGCCGTCAAAACTCCACGCCACTCCGTTCAGGGGGCCGGTGTGTCCGGTATGCAGGTCTCCGATCACGACGTCACCCTTGCGGCCCGGGTCGGTGACGTACTCACCAGATTCATGGTCATTCGTGCGGCGTGGAACATTGTGCGTCTCGGATGGGGGAGTACTCATGAGGCCACGTCCTGCAGACGATGGTAGTTCCGTGTCCCCTCATGGTGAACATTCTGATCAGCACGGTGTTCCTGGTAGGAGAGCGCGTCCTCTTGAGCGTGAAGAGGAGAGAGTCAGACTCCGTCTTGTCGTTGTGACGTCGCTTGTGTGGTGATTGTTATCGGCTTCGGGTGGATCGGGAGTTCCTGGAACAGTTTTCACCCGGACGTGCCAGGGGTGTGCTGGGACAATGCCCAGTGCGAGAGCTTCTGGTCCACCCTGAAGACCGAGTTCTACGACCGTCACGAGTTCGCCACCCGTATGCAGGCGATCCAGGCCGTCAACTCATGAAACGAAACCATCTACACTCACCGCCGGCGTTACAGCATCCTCGATCAGATTCCCCCGGCAATCCACGAACACCACACCATCACTGCGGCCAACCAAACCGCTTAACCAATGCCCATCGAATGAGAAAACCCCAAGATCTGGTGGTCAGCGCGGTCATGGTGTGCTGTAGGTATTGCTGGGGTTGTCTTTTCCGGTTCGTGGGCCGGGTGGTGTCACCACTCGATGGGGACTTCGTCGAGATTGTTGGTTTGGAAGGTTTCGGTGAGAGCATCAACGACCCGCTGCGCGGGCCAGGTGTCGGGCACTTTGATGAGGGTGCCGTTGCCGAGGCGTTCGATGGTCAAACCTTCCGCGTGCGAGGTGATCGTGCCGACCCAGTCATTGATCCACACCCGATACCCGAAGGAGATCTTCCAGCCGCCTCGGCGGGTCATCATGAGGATGGTCACTTCCTGGCCGGTGACGAATGCGGGGTCGAAAGCCATAACAACGGCGTGAACCGATGCGTCCCACAATTCGCCCGCCGACGCATGCTCAGAGTGATAATACTTCTGCGCGAAGCGGGGTGACGCGACTCGTTCGATGAGTCGATTCGTACCGGTTCGCACATTGAAATCGGTGTTCAAAGGGCCACGGTCATTGTTCAGCGTGAAATAGTATCCGTCTCCGGGAATGGGTTCCCTGTCATCATCGGTTATGGGGTTTTCTTCGATGAATCTAATCAGCCCTTCCTGAGTGCCGTCCCATTTGCCCTCCAGTGGTTCCCAGGGGCCCGTCTTGATTTGGGTGGAGAATTCTTTCATGAAACGCATTGTTTGGTTGGCGATGTCTTCTGGTGTTTCGTTGAGGCGTGTCCAACACGCGCGTGTGGAAATGTCATCGAGATCGTGGGGCATGTTCGTGGTCACCTTTCAGGAGTGTAGATCACATCAATTCCGTAGATGCCTTTGCCAAACAGGATCTTGGTGATGGCGTCGGTTCCTTCTCTGGTGGGGATGTGTTGTTCGAGTTTGGTGGCTATTCGTAGTAGCGGGCTCCTTGTGGGGTGTAGAAGGTGAACACAATGATCTTCGAGGTGCGCTCCAACTTCAGGATTTTATCGTCCTGGATCTTCCATGTAACCGATGACTCTTCTCCCAGTCTTTTCTGCGCTTCCTTTCCCCAAGTCTTCGTTCCAGCGGAAACGTATGCAACAAAAAGATCATTGAGCAAAAGAATATTCTCTTGCTCGCCCGGGTCGCCTCTTGCTATGAAAAATAGCACGTCATCGATTTCATTCCTGTCGTTTACGCTGAATATCACGTGCTCGACATGTCCTGAGAAAGTGGCGATGAAGTATTTCCCTCCGTTTCCCAAATCCCATCCGAAGTCTTTAGACACTGTTGTGGTGAATTCTTCGAGGGTCATGGGCCATGGGAGGTTGGCGAGGCGGTTGGCCCATGTGATGAATTCTTCGGTGGTCAGCGCGGTCATGGTGTGGCTTGTTTCCCCTCTGGGTGGGTGTGGGGTGGTGTCACCATGTGATGGGGACTTCGTCGAGGTTGTTGGTTTGGAAGGTTTCGGTGAGGGCGTCGACGACTTGTTGTGCTGGCCAGGTGTCGGGCACCTTGATGAGGGTGCCGTTGCCGAGGCGTTCGGTGGTCAAACCTTCCGCGTGGGTGGTGATCTTGCCGACCCAGTCGTTGATCCACACCCGATATCCGAACGGGATCTTCCAATCTCCTCGGCGGGTCATGCGAAGAACGGCTCGTTCCTGGCCGGTGACGAATGCGGGATCGAAAGCCATGACTGCGGCGTGAACCGAGGCGTCCCACAACTCGCCCGCCGCCGCATGCTTCGAGTGGTAATACTTCTGCATGAAGCGGGGTGACGCGATTCGTTCGATGAGTTGGTCCTCGCCGGCTTGCACGCTGAAGCTGGTGTCCAAGGGTTTGTTGTGGTTGGTCAGAAATATATCGTATCCATCTCCGGGAATGGGTTCCCCGTCGTCATCGGTTATGGGGTTCCTCTTGATAACTTCAACCAATCCAGCCTCGGTGCCGTCCCACTCGTCCTCCAGAACATCCCATGGGCCCGTCTCAAGTCGAGTGGAGAATTCTTTCATGAAACGCATGGACATGCGGGCGATGTCTTCCGGTGTTTCGCTGAGGCGTGTCCAACACGCATACACGGAAATGTCGTCGAGATCGTGGGTCATGTTTATGGTCACCTTTCAGGAGTGTAGATCACATCAATGCCGCGGATTCTCTTTTTGGCAAGGATTGTTGAGATGGCATTGGCTCCTTCTCTGGAGGAGATGTGCCATTCTAGTTTAGCACCGGGGGGAAGTACCCCGAGTTGCCTCTTCGCCTCAGCAATCAGGTTATCTTTGATACCTTCGGAGCTGGCGGGGTCGTAGTAGACGCGCTGGTATCCGCGTTTCGCGTCGAGGTAGACTTCTTGTGGGGGATGTCCCCGCCATGTGCGCCCGTCGATACGCACAGGTTCGCCATTCGAGTCGTAGAGTGTGTATTCGGGCATTTCGCCTTTGTTGTTGCGTTTCCAGCCGGTGACTTGTTCCTGGTATTTCAACCAGTTTTCTATTTTCGGGTTCTCCTTGCCGCCGGTGTTGCCTCGGTTCACGTGTTCCACGCCTGGTGTTCCGGTGGCTCGGTTGTGGGTTTCGGGCGGGGTGTGTGGATGGGGGTCTCCGGGAGCCAGGCCATCACCAGAGGAGTAGGTCTTCCCTACCGCTGGATCGTAGTCGGGGAAGGCGATAGGTTTCCCTGCACGCCCGTAGCCGTCGCCTTTGTTCCAGGCACTCCATTCCTTGGTGGCTGGGTCGTAACGCATCTCCCAGCCGCGTCCTCGTCCATCACGGGTGGTCTCTACGAGTGGTTCCCCGGTACGCGGGTCAACATGTTCCCCCTTCGCCGGGTCGAATGCGTTGTCGTAGGCGTGCTTCACATCCGCGTCGGTGTAGTCGACTCCGAATCTTTCTTTGGCCTGGCCCGGGCGCAGTGTGTTTGGAATCTCTTTGCCATCCCAGGTTTCCACGGTGGGTGGATCAGGCAACTTCGACGCATCAGACCCGGTGCTCTGCCCCGTAGAAGACGACCCGTCACCAGCCTGGGATGGGTGCTCCAGGTTGGTGGGATGGTCAGGATCAGTGGGATGGTCGGGATCAGTGGGGTGGTGCTCCGGGTTGGGTTTGGTGGGTGGGTGTGGTGGGTTGTGGTTGTTGGTTGGTGTGGAATCGCCGCCGTGTACGTGGGGGTTCCCGCGACTTGAGGGGCCGGTGGTTTCCTGGTTGTGGTGGGTGTGTGGGGTGTTCCCGTTATTGTTTCTGGTTGTTGGGGTTGAAAGATCCTTTGGGTGGGGGTGTTCGGGGTTCTTTCCGCTGGTAGGGGATTCCGTATTGCCGTTGCCGTTGCCGTTGGTGGTGTTTTCTGGGTTGTGGTGGGGTCGTGGTTTCTCGATCAGCGGGTCGGGACGTGGACCGCTGCCGGTGTTCACGTGGGGTTGCTGGCTAGCGCCACTATGACCTGCACCACCACTACTGCCTGTACTGGAACCACTGCTTGTGCCGGCATGACTTGCACCGCTGCCTGCACCAGACCCATGGCCGGTGCTGTTGTGACCGGAACCGGTGCCCACAGTGGAGCCAGTACTGGTGCTGGTGCTTGTGTTGGCGTGCCCAGAGCCACTACTGGTGCTGGTGGCGCCCGTACTGTTTCCGGAACCGTTGCTGGTGCTGCTGCCGGTGTTGGTGTGGGGTTGCGGGCTACCACTGTTGGTGCCGCCATGGCTTGCGCCACTGCTGCCTGTGGTGCCCGTACCGGAGCCTGTACTGGCGTGACCGGAACCGGCGCCTGCACCGGAACCGCCACCTGTACTGGCGTTGCCAGAGCCTGTGCCGGTGCTGGTGGTGCCCCCCGTGCCGTTACTCGAACCGGTACTTGTGCCGGTGCCACTACCAGTGTTGGTGGTGGGGTTGTTGGCATCCAGGTTGTTCAGGCCGTGGAGGGGGTTGAGTCTCGGCCCGCGTGGGTTGACCGGGGCCTGGAAGTCGGGTCCCGGTCCTGAAGACTTCGACACACCCCCACCACTGCTGCCGCCGTTGCTGGTGGTGGTGTGTGGGGGAGTGCCGCCGTGACCACTGGGGGTGTGTCCGCTGGGAGTCAGCGGCCCCGGTTTCACCGGCCCCGGTGCTGCTGTGTCGGTGAGGTCAATAGAGGTTTTGGAACGAAGTTTCTGGATTTGTTCCAAGCCCAGATCAACAACCTTGACCCCACCACGGATCAGCCAGCCACCACCAGGAAGTGCATAGTCCGCGGCACGCGTGGCCAGGTTCAACGTTTTCAGTGCCGCGGCACCCAGTTTGGTACCACCAATAACACCCTTGACCGGTCCGGCGCCAGGGATACGAGTAGAAGCAATATTGAGCACAGACTCGGTCAGGGTAGCGATCCCGTCTTTCTTCCACTTGTGGAATCCGTCTCTACCCTCAAGGTGGGCATCCAAATCAAAACCCACCATCCCCGCGGCAGCCTTCGCTACGACCTTGTAACGATCCGCCACCCACTGGGCCCCATCCTTACCCCCAAGAAGCGTCACCCCAGCCGCAACCACAGGATTCTTCGCCACCCACACCGACAACGCGAAATCCCCAACCCCCAACCAGGTGTTACCAGCGTTCTCCCACGACCACGACCCATCGGCGCCCCGACCGAACAACGCCTGAGCGCCTTCCCAGGTGTTCTTCGCGAAGCTCTGCACCCCGTGACCCACCGATTCCGCACAGTTACGGTTCTTCTCCACCGGCGCACCCCAGGGCATCATCTCCCCGGACTGCATGAGCGCATCCGCCGAGATCCCCT